>Ga0209195_1000357_pt1 | contig 34868 bp, 20 predicted proteins | sample COGITO_mtgs_1004_3_FD_184788 | JGI IMG/M metagenome (GOLD analysis project Ga0209195, IMG submission 184788) | Pelagic marine microbial communities from North Sea - COGITO_mtgs_100420 (SPAdes) (version 2) | ecosystem: Environmental > Aquatic > Marine > Epipelagic ...
TAGGCTTCCTCTTTGCCCACACAGGATCACACGAAATAGCGGTGAGCATGATCTGTGCGCCCTCCAGATACTGCGGTTCCTCTCTGAATTTACGAACCATAAAAAGTCGAAACTCTTGAAGTTGGTTATGATCAGTGTAACCAGATGCGATTTGAGCCCGTCTCGGTGGTAAGATCTCGTTTGCATTGTTTAAAGCAAGTTGAATCACGTACGTAGTAAAAATTTCCCCGACAGCTCGAAGTACGTGGTTAAAAACAGGCGTAGACATAGAAAATTTGCCAAAAATACTCCAAAAAAGTTCTTCCACAGTTTGTTTACCCCCAAACAGACGGTTTCTAATTGTATCAGCGTCATTTTTTATCTCGTTATTTACTGCAAAATTAAGACCAATTTCGGTTGCATTGTCTGCTGCAGTCCAGTTATTATCGATTTCAGTTTCCGCATGGGTGGACCACTCTTCATATGCCTCATGAAGTTCAGAATTCGACTTATGCGTGAGAATAAAGCAGACCAGTAAAGTAATGAGCTCAAATTTTCTTCCTGTCGAATTACTCGAACTGGCAGACCATCCCAAGCCAACAAGAATGGAAACCATGCAAACATTTATCCACACAACATATTGTGCCTTGACTTGTGGAGGAAACACACTGATTGGGTTGGTGGCATCAACAATTTGTTTTTTATACACTTCATATGATTTTTGTCTGAACTCATCAATGATTTTTGTTGCAAGTGAATGGTAGAGGAGGTGATATGCTCTGATAAATACATAGAACACCGCGTAAAAAGGCCTGACATACTCCTGGTCTCCGTAAGGCGTTAAAATCCTTATAAATCCTCTCTTTGGCGGCAAAGCTATATTTCCACCTCCCTGGTCCCTGTTTCTGCTGTCGCTGGTCCCACCTCCCTGGTGGACCAATTGACCAATTCCAGGCAAATTTGCAATTTCATTGCCTTGTGATCCGCCATTAAAGTTGATCACAACTTGCACAGGACTCGCAGCGGGCGTAGTCGTCAACAATTGTGCTCCTGGTGTATTCGTTAAGTCACCATTCTGTGCATCGTGAGGGACGATAGCAGATTGTGGATTAGAAGCGACAATGCCCGGGGGCGGCGAGACGGGGACCGCAGCCGGCGAGACGGGGACCAAGGCGGTGTCGGACCTACGAGGAGGAAGCGGGCTTCTTGCTCGTCGCCTGCTGTTCGCCTTTGTTTCGACCGCCTGGCGAGTCGATGGGGGTAAAGAATTACTGGTAGTCCAGTCTTTCAATTCGTTAGCGAACAAGCTCAACAGGTCGTCGTCCGACGTCCCAACCAGTGGTCTCGTCATCACAACAGCCAGGGCGTGCACCAATGCATTTGTACCGATCATCGGGTGCTTTGTGTCCAGATTTGATAAGACCTCTGTCGTACCCACCAAAGGTGATTCCGACTTGTGAAGTTTGCAAAACAAATCAATACAGGTCCTAAACGAAGCGACGTCCGTGGGATTATAATCCGGCGAAGTACCGGGGGTGTTAAATATTTCACAGATGAAATTCATGGTTTGTCGGCGCACGTTTGCACTCAAATCGGATCCAGAACAGTGGCAGGACGCAGTCCTTAAAACGAGAAACAGCTCGGGCGACCGACTATCCACTTGGCGCATGAGTAGTTCTTTGGTTTCGGGTTCGGTCAAATTAGGGTGAAACGTGTTGTCATCTGGGCACATCCATTCGAAAATGCCTTTTTTGGCTGTGAGTACCCAGGGTTCGGATGTATAACATGCTCTTACGAATTCATCTAGATGTCGGCCTTTGTTTTGAATTGACACCGCGTCGAATTGCAGATTCACTGCCGGAATCGAACCAACTGACATTCACGTTCCAATCACTAGACGAACTTGACACTACAATAGGCTGGATTGTTTTTATTGTGGGTGTCTGTCCCGTTTCGTGTTTATGAAGATTGCAGTCGCCAAAGCGGAAACATTCGCGCTGTTTATGCCGTTTCTCAGTAGGCGCATTGACACGTTATGGACGCCTGCAAGGAGTGTTTTACATTCTACCAATTCTTCTTGAGTTCGACACGACATCGCCAAATTGATACCGGACCATGCCGTTGGAAGACCAACCCACGCAATCGCAAGCGCATAGGACGTGCATAAGTGCGCCGTTTCGCCGCTGGCATCGAGTATAATCCTATTGAATGGACCACAATCATACGCCCATTTAATTGCATAAAAAGCTCTTTCGCAGTTAAAACAAATCGACCGAACCATCTCGCACAATCCATCAATGTCGTCGTCCGTTCGCGGGGGTGTAACAGGCGTGAAATTGCAGAGAGCGACAGCAGCGTCTTGCCCAAGGTCCTCCATGGTCACCACCAGCGGGTGTCGCGCATGCCCAGTTGTTTTAATACATTGCGAAATTGTGTAGCAGCCCGAACTCGCGGGGGAGACGCAGATGCAATCGCTCAATCGACTAGCGACGTCTTTAAGTGACTCGAGCAGCACGCTGCAAAACTCGACTCCACGCGATGGACAGTAAAAATGCATCAAGGGCGAGCGAACCCCCCCTCCCTCCAGCCCCAAACGAATTTCAGACAAATGAATTCCGCCTTGCGCGTCTGCAATTTCTCGAGCATATCTCTCGACCGCTTCGTCGTCTGTGCGCGCGTTAGACCAAAATTCAGTGCCTAGCCCATTTGAAAGAGGCGCAAAAGAAGGGGCGGCATCGACTTGAGGCATATCTGAAAACAACTTAGGTATATGGTTCTTCGGGCACGCTGCAGAAAGGACCCGCGCAACGTGTTGCATGTGCATGAGTAAAACACTTGTTGTAAAATCTGGAGGCGTCATCTGGTGGTATTTGAAGTACGATGTCAAAAGCGCTTTTTTGTAGGGTGTCCAATAGGTAGGCCCCGCTTTCGACGTCTTTCTGTGATCCGAGTTTATATATTCGGCAATTTTGTTGTAGCTGAGACCCATGTAAAGAGCAGCGATCCCTCCTTCCTGACAGGCCCAAACGAGGCTCGATCTGCCCACTGGAATGTTCTTTGAGACTATCAAATTTAGCATGGCCACTGCAGAGTCTGTAACGCGTTCCAGTCGCTGCAAACACGATTCCAATAGTGTACCTCGCGTTCCCAAGGCAATCGTTAGGTCCGACTTGGTAATCATGGCCGAATCATACTCCATGTCCGTTCGGAATTCGTCAGTTGCTCTAGTTTTTAGGAGTGGACGTATCTTTCTTCCGTATTCAACCATTTCCATCTCGACGAATACTTGACGAGGGTAGCCGGAGAATATGTTTTTTTTTAGCTGGTTCTGTACATCCCTTCGTATAATTAACAGACAATCGTCAGGAAGGGCCGCCAGACCCGATTTACTCATGACCATAGTCTCTTGCAAAAGTAGACCAGTGTCCATATCTTCCAACGTCCCGCCAATTTCCTGGTTGAAATGGTGAAGGAGTTTTTCGAGCGTTCGTTTTGTTCGTTGCATGGGTTTCCCAAATCTAGCCTTTAGGCACTTTCTATAAATCAGGCTTTTTTTATGCGTGGAACGCATATCGTCGGGTTCTGCCAGAAAGCTCTTCAGCATCTCCCATGGAGATAAGAACGCCTCTGTGGCTGAGTCAACCAAGAACTTGCCACCGCTTTTGTTCAATAATTTATTTGCGCCAATCAGCATACTTGCGAAATAGACACAGTTGTGTGCGAACCCCGGTCCGACAAACCCGTCAAATCCCAAAGCATGAATCCAAAACTTGCCTAGAAATGTAAGAATTAGTTCTTTACTGTTGACATTTAACATTTTTTGCACAAACGCTGTCAAACCGCCGCCCGAACCAACAAATCTCATGAATTTCGTGTCCGAACCAACATATTCCATAAATTTCGCCACCCCATCGCCCAACACATTTTTTAACGACTGTGCAAGCACAATCGCAATCGTGTATCTCAAAGCACTAGTGAGCCCGGACCCTAATCGTTTCGTCCAACCAAGATCCGGCTCTTCCAAGGTCAGTTCCGCCACACGTATTTCGGCTTTTGATAGTTCACACTCGGTTGCAAATATAGAGTAATTGGTTTTGACGTGTCCTTGTCGCAAGATAGGAATCTGCGGCATGGTGCGCCTCGTCATAATGCATGGTTCACCCCGAGATTTCTGTGCTTCCCAAAGGAACGCGGATTCTGCAAACTTCAAAATCTTGGCTTCGGGGCTTACACCCGCTCCAGCTGCAGGGTAGGGCGCGGACGAAACATGGTCAATCGCCAGAGATACAATTTGGCTGTCTCTTCGAATTGAATTGTTGGTTTTTTCAATCTCTTTCTGATCGACATACTCGGAGTTTGCAATTTTCACCAAGGACTTTACGACCGACAGCGTGTCAACGTCATTGTCGTTCGAGCTGTGGAAATTTCTGGTGTGAAGTTTTAAACTACTGGGAAGCGATCGCTTTGATTCTGTAAGTAGGCCATAGGCTGTCGCCTTGACACGAAGCAGAAAGGCAATTTTATCCGATGGAGATTGCACCGCTTTTCTGAGAGATGAGAATGAAACTCCGTGGCATGATAACCCATGGTTCAAGTTGATCTTTTCAGACAATCCGAAAAAGGAGTTGGAACGACCGTGATCTTGGCTCGGGTCTTTTGCTACCCGTTCGAGTGTCGCTGTTAGTCTGTCCAGCATTAAGACACACTCGTTGTAGTGATCGAAATTACCGGCCATCAGGCAAGCGGCTAGCTCGGCGTCTTCGTCCTTGGCAAGCACTTCGATTTCATCAACGCGCCCGTCAGCATCTTGGATGCATACTCGGTGGATGCACCTCGAGGTGCCGCAATTCTTCAGTTCCAGCCTTTCGTTTTGGTCAAAGTCCATAAACAGTTCATATCCCGTGCGTCTATCCGATTTTTCCAGATCTTTGTATGCGCGCTGGATGCTTCCAGCACAAACTAACTTTATCAAAGGACAAATTGCGTTTTGTAGAAGCTGTTCGGCACTGGTTGCGTATGAATACTTCATTCCAAGAGTCGCCCAAAAGGTTCCTGTCATCGTCGTAACGGACACTGTCGCTCCGTTTGTAACCACAACGGCATACATCGCACTTATCGCGGCCGCAAATGACCCCAGAAACCCCACCGTTACAATTCCAGTGATTGCACCAGACACTAGTCCGGTCGGTGCGTACGTGACGATTAATTTGATTACATGCGTAGCCATCGGGTAAATAAGGTTCCACAAAAACTCGGGCGCGTAAGTTGCTGTTTGCTTCAAAATGCCAATTTGTTTTAATACGAATGCAATGAGTAGTGGACCGCCGATATATTTGAAGATATCGCCACCTCCCAAAGATTCCACCCAATGTTCCATAATGTTTCCAAAAAACTTGTCAAACTGGAGTTTTAAAAACACACCAAGCAAGGGGTACGCAACCGACCTTGCCACCGGATTGTCGAATATCCAGCTTTGCTTGTTGTTGTCATATGGCGAGTGGATCAAATGGAGGAATAGTGCTATTGGACGCTTGTTGGTTTGGATATCCAATAGATTAACCATGACATTCAGGTAGTCTGGTAAAGCAAGCGACGATTTTTGTTTCAATATCTCATCTGAAAACATCAATATTCGCTCAATTGCGTCCCGCAAGTGTTCAATTGCGTCTGTGCCGCCGCCTCCCAGCAAGACATACTCGTAAGTCGTCGAGCTCATTTTGTTACGGTATGTGTCGACGAGTTTTCGATTCGGCGGGTCCGGGATTTTCTTCTCTACAGGGTCCTTAGGGCTTCGGACATCATCCTTTGAACCAGACTTCCGCCTGGAACCGCCATGTCTGTTTGCATTCGCCGTTCCGAACGTACCATCTATGAGTGCTTTGGTGAACTGCATACCCAAGTCGAACACGGTGTTGCCTTTCAACTCATGCACGAATTTCGAAGTTTCGGAGAATGCGAGCTTTGCATTCATCGTAAATTGTGTGTTGAATTCATTTGAGTCGAAATTGGTTTTTTGGTCGAGTGCGAGTCGGTTGATGAGCGCACCCACGTGGCAGTTGCTCCTTAAGAACGGATACGGAGCCACCGTGCAAGACGCTGAAATTGAAGTCGTGGTGTACGGAAGAATATCACTCTCTTGTACCAACTCCGTATCGATGTTGTCCTCCGAGCTGTCTGTGCTTTCGTGTCGCAGTTCCACGCGTAGAGACACCGTCGTCATGCTTTGTGCACCTTCCTCGATCCTCACTGAGTAAACAACACTTGGGCAACAATTTTTCTCAAGCCCACCCATTTCTGCTTGTGCTATTCCTGCCACGGCATCGGGGAGGTAGAGTCGATTGGATTCAAGTGTGGTTCGCCTGCCGTTGATACAGGCGATCCATGTATCCTCGGCGCCTACCTCGGATGCCACTCTGATAAATTCAACTTTGATTGGCTGTGGAACACGCTTGGTTTCCGATTTTACGTCAACAGCGCCACTTTGTGAAGTGTTACAACACTTAGTCAACTGCCTGTACGACAAACACACATCCGTAGACACTGCATCGTCCCCGTCAAATCTCACCGCGCTTCTGCAGTTGCGGTCAGACAACACGGCAATTGTCTGTGTCGAATTAGGCATGCGAGTATAAGATGTAGGACTGAATTGAATATGCTATCGCAAATTGGTGGGCTAGCCCGACGATATCCACTAGCATGTAATTGGTACAGCAATTACTAATATAGGTTACATCCAACTAGACATTTATACAGACGATTAGCGAGACAGACTGTCCCAAACTCTGTTGCGCAAGTAAAGACTCTCGATTCATTAAACGCAGGAATGACAAGTAGTGAACAGGATCGTCATGACCGATTGGCCGCAGACGATTTACAATCACCAAATTTTTTCAACGGCCAGCAGTACAAAAGCTTTTTACATAATCTGTTTGTGAGTCAAAATGATGAACAAGCGCAAGATTGGAATGTTGCTGTCCGCGAAACCGATTATGTTCGACAGCACCGTCAGAGGTTGGGGAAACATTCTGATGTGTACTTGAGAGAAGACGTTATGCCATTGATATCGAGTAATTCTGACGACGATATGAGAACTCCTTTGCTCAAGGGTACAAGAAAAGGTATAATCCGGGCGTTTGAAGTGAGACTCAAACGAGATATTGGGAATTCTAACATAAAGCAAGCAACTGTTTTTTACAGGTGGTTGTCTTCGGTGCCCGAAGTGAAAGAGTACATGATTCACGCTCATATGTCAGACGACAGTGCGACTGAACCAAACATCTACCACGTCTTATATGACCTAAATCGACTAAAGTTGCTTCTGGACTCCGGCTTCGTGGATGAAGTCAAAACGTACGTTGAAACAACGATCGAGACATCGACTACACGATTAAAAAACGAAGTGCAACTATTAAAATCAAGATTCAGGAACCACTTGAATACAGCTAAAGATCGTGGGCGATTGCAAAAAGCAAAAACTGACACAAACATGGCGCCACTCAAAACTGAGCACAGTGGACGCGTGCAATCATCTCAAAATCAAAGGGAACTAGGTACATCCGTATTTCCAGCAGTCCAACAGGTTTTTCCCAATGCTTCTAATATCATCCAACAATTGGGAAATGTCATTCCTGCTGACACAATATTACAACAAGATGGACTTTCTGAGATTAGTGGAATACCCTCAACATTGCAAGCTGTATTGCAAGAAGGTGGAGGTAAAGACGATGTTCAATTTTTTACACAAGTAACAATTGATTTATTTAATGAGATCAATCTAAAACTAGCCAAGTTTTACAAGATTGCTCAAAACCAGACAGATATTCAAAATCAAATTGTAATTATTGCGGCAAGTCAGGAATTGAAAAAGTGGATTAATGAAAAAAGGGAGCAGATAAACAGAATGCCAGAAGACGGACCTGATTATGCCGCGTGTATAGCATTACTGGATGATTCACTAACTCAAACTACAAACATGGACCAATTTCGGGATGATCCAAAACTTGCTCAGGAAGATATTTCGATGAGAAATGGGGAGTATACTGATTATACAGAGGGTGCTTCATCCGAACAAGCGGCAATTATTACAAGTAACCTCAAAGAATACTACGAAGCAAGAAAAAAAAGCAGCTCAGACGAATCATCAAACAAATACGCAGAAGCGATTAAATTTCTCACCGATAGTGAGGAGGAAGGAACAGAAATGAAAGAAGCAGTCTCGGAAGGATCCGTGACAGAGGTTTTGTTGCCTGTGTTGTTGACGAGCCCGCCACCAGTTGTGGAAACCCAGGATGTCGTCAACTACAGAGCCCAATTAGAAGCAATTGAAGCAGACACTCAACAATCAAAAATCGAGAAAATTATACAGGTGCAAAAATTAAGAACACCCGCTCATATTCAGGAAATAAGCAAGGCTTATACTGACAAATTGGCCGAATCTGATGTACAAGAAAGGAACAAGGAGCTTTTACAATTTGAGACACAGCAGATATCGGACGTCACAAAAGTGAAAAACGTTCTGGCACTTCACACCTACTTTCGGTATTGTGTAGATAATGCCCCATATGGGGCAAAGGAAATTTACGAGAAAGCTTTACGTGAAGCTTTAGGCCGTCTCAGCAAAAACGTCGAAAATCTTTCTCCTGTTCAACAACTTCAGCGAGATTACGCTGCAATCGAATCGATGATGAAAGTATCAGACATTGACAATGTCAACAAACTTTTGGCGCTTTGCAGTCTATATGTAAAGTTTAGTGATTCGTCTAAATATCCGGAAAACGATGCAGAGTTTATCCAATTGAGAAACACTGTGTTTGACCGGATCATGAAATGGATCCCAGGTCCCAGTGACCAGAATCAATCTGACGTTAGGCTCTTCAACGGATTGGGTTTTCAATTCGGACTCCATGGGCTTGTGGCTATGTTAAGCGTACTATATGTGTGGAACGGATATGATCCGTTCGATAATTTGAATCCACGCCAAAGTATTGGAATTCTACAGACGGAAACAGAATACTTGGATGGAAAAAAACTAGACCAACTCCAGAGTTTCGACTTCGAAAATCTCTCCCTTGCCAACGCTGCTTGTTTGAGTACGGCCGTCCATTTTTTTACGCAACTGGAAAATAAAAAAATGGTTGGCAGCGAATCGCTAAACGATACCGAACAACTGAAGCTAAACGCTGCGATACTAGCCGGTATTGAGACGCCACTAGAAAAAGAATTCGTGAAGAGATCATTTGATCGTGTCAAGAATGAACTTTCAAGTTCGTTAAAAAAACACTTGATGTCGTTTAGTGGAGCTGAATTTGTTGACGATGTAGTTGGGTATTCTGGAGAATCCGACATGACATTTCTTGAGCATATGGGGTGGTTTGCCAACACCGTTTTGGACCACCCAACCAACAGGCCGGCCGTCCGCTTTCGTTTGTTTTGCAGTGTTTGCTTCCGCAGTGATTTGATGCAGCTTCGAACGAGAAAATTCTCAGTCGAAACGTCAACAATACTTAACCGCAATCTTGAAGAGATATTAGACTCGCGATTAAATGCAAACCACGATCCGTTCCATCCACCTGATTCGGAGGGTCGAGACGAGTCATTTCTTCCTATGATCGAAAAATTTGTACTAGGAGACACACGCGAAGTGCAGTCCGGCTCCCGGAGTTTGTGGGACCAGTTGTACAAGGAAGATCATAAAATTCAAGCGCATGACAACTCCATGTTCAGTAGATACTGCATCGACAGAGGACTGTGCGGAGCAAGGTCACCTTTGGAAACCAATCAAAAAAGCAGTTATCTGCCGTATAACATTGGAAGCCAGTACCCATATTCTTCGGCCGGCAATCTTATTGATTTCAATACCAGGCCAAAGTCTGTCCTGAATTCGAAGACGCAGTTGCTTGCTGCAGACACATCTAAACGGACCAATACAAATAAAAATGACTCGACCGAATTCGAAGCACACTTTACTGCAATTCCAGACTTTGTCGACTTACGCGACACCCGAACCGGTGTTCAAATAGACAAAAGAACCAGTTTAACAGAGAATCATTTGCAAGCGAAACCCAATTCGTACATTGAACCACAACACTCGGTGCAGTGGCTTCCAAAAAATGAAGACGCGTCGCGGGCTTGTGTGTATGAACACTTCATACAATCAGTCGGGTATTTCGACGATGGTTTGGAGCGTGAACTGAAAACCGAAGTTTGCTGTGTCGCGAAACTAATTTCTCTACCTTATGTGAGCAATGCTGAGACCGTGGTTGGAAAAAACATCGAGGGACTGAAAACGCGACCTTGTGAAGTCGACCAGAATAACAAGGTGAAATACCCGGTGTTTCCGGGGTTGGAAAAATACGAAATCCGGAGTGGGTCCAGCACCAATCTAGTTCCTGGTAGCTCAGCAACACACGAAACAACAAAATTCAACCTTTCAAAGCGACCAATAACGTCCTATGACAACTGGAGTGTTCCTTCCAGCAAATCGAGATGTGTATCTTGGACAGGAGAGGGATCGTCTCGCGTGGCCGATATGCGAAGACCTATATATGTGGAGATTGGAGGCTTTACGATCAATTTCAGCGAGTACGAAAACTTGTATGAGCCTCCAGTTTCGTTCGATCCTTCCGAAAGCGAAACACCTGCTGCAACCGGAACGAAATCCCACTTCAGCGTTTATCAGGACATACCGGAATTGCAGCGTGTCATCGATGGGGCTATTGCGGCGTGTGAAGATCACATTCGACATTCGGAGGCCAGTGATGTCTTAAGAGGCATGCAAAGGGCTGATTCTGACCGAGAAATGGAGAGTGTACGAATTTCGCGAGAAAGAAAGCAGCTGATATGGAACGACGCTCTGCGAGAATCCTACATCTGCCAAGACAAGCTCTATGCGTTTGTAAGGCAATTCTCCGGCACAATCGGAGAACCGATCGAATCCATTTGCAACGTTGACGAGAGCAAGCTTATACAACACCAAACGGACACTCGTAAAAAAAGAGAAAAACACCAACAGAGGGTGTCGGAACTACACGGAAAGCTGATCGAGCTTTTTGTTTCCGTTCTGCTGAAGGACTCGGGTTTGTCCTTTGGCCTATCGGCAACTGACGACGTGTTGCGAATACTGCCTTCGCTGGCCAACAAACAAGCGATGGATCTACTTAAAAACCCGCCGCGCGACAGTGGACTTTTCACAAACTCCAGAAACCTGGACGCCCTTCTCTCGCGCGGCGAGCGCGAACTTAGCCTGGAAGAGCTGATGAAATTCATGAAATCTGCTTCAGAGTCAACGGGTGACACAGGTGACATGGATGTCGACGGGGATGACGTGGCGGAACCAGAGTCGCTCGAATCGCTGAGTGCAGCGAGGAACAGCCTCATGCTTAGGTACTCGACGGAAGCCAAGGCTGCGATGCGTAAGGCCTACGACCTATTGCAGACGGAATGTCGCTGCTCCCAGGTATACGATTGTCGGCGCCGCCCCGGTGCGTACGAGTTGATCGAGGGCGACAACTCCGAACTGAGTAACGCCTTCGCTCAGCTTTGCGCCCATGTGCTGGTCAAGCACCGAATGACCAGTACCTCGATAAGCGCGTACATCACGCGTACTGCCGTCGCTTTGAACACACAACAGGTTTACATGTCACTTCAGAAATGCACAAGAGTTATATCCGAGCTCTAGGAACAGGAGTCCGGTACCTGTCACCCCGCGTGTCTGTCGTACCACAGAAACCTCCGCGTTTCCCGATCCGGCTTCCGATGTCAGACCCCCCTGCACTCCAGATTCCACAGAGCGGCAGTGCCGGGTCGGAGAGCCCAGCCAGCGCTGTTGTCGAACCCGACCCTCCCCGAACGCCGCCCCCAACGCGTGCGGCTGTGCGAGACCAAGCCCGCTGCCTAGCTCCCAAGAGACCGATCGTGAGATAAAAGTCTGTTGCGAAGTGTAGGGGCAACAAGGACACCCAGGCACAGACGAAGTCGCGCCTGGGCGAGATCCATAGTCTGTTCGCGATTTCATAGCTCGGTTTTATTAACACAGTAGCGCAAACACCAACTGGACGCGTGCATCAGTGATCGAATAGACGCGTAACATTTTGTAGATACTCGTCCTGACTTCGCAGGCAGATCAAAATGCGGCAAGGGTCTGTGTGTAAGCGGTCACGCGCGTGGAATATTACTAGTATGTGGAAAACACGCATATTAAACAATTCCTGTGGAACCCGACGCGTACTTCCATGTCGTTTCGCGTTAAACATGCGCCTTCGAAAACCTCTACTGATCCAGTATCGTGCTATTCTTGCAGGCTACCATCCTATCCTGAGGTTGTAGCTATTAAAATCATCAATACACGGATCCACGTGTGGTCGACGGAGAATGCTTACAAAAACGTCCAGGCGGTAAAATTTCTTTCACGTGCCATGTTTTACACGGCCAATCAGGCCGACATCTTCAAAACACGTTGGAAGAGCGGGGAAGAAACTATTACGGACCACGAAGGTATCAGTGGTGCGGACGTGGGGGGACTTATCGTGAATTGCTTAGCGTTCCTCAAGATGAATTCTGACACTGTGCTCAGAGAAACCGGTAATGGGTTTGATGCCTTTTGGTTCATCTCGGATCCGACTGCAAAAACGAAAGCAGCAGCACTCTCGCAAGGATCTGACTTGATGGTGCATACCACAGGCGATAAGGGCTGTTCCACTTCACTTGTCGTTCCTATTTCTTGCCAAAACCCGTATATTGCGGACTTCAGACTAAAAATTCCAGTATCTATGACAAGCTACATAGCAGCAAAACGATGAGCTAGGCGCGAGACAGCTGCGAGCCAGCTGTGCCCGCGCCCACAGAATGCACCGAATACGACTTGCCGGCGCATCGGGCATTCGCTCAATCGTGGTGATCTCGATGCCAGTGTTACTGAAAGACGGTTGTGGTAAAACTCGCATTGTCACAAAATTCGTATTGTGTTTGTGTTCAATCAATATTCATTGTCCAGCCCCCGCTGGCTGTGTCTTGTAATTCAATTTTGCGGAGCTTGTCGCCAGAGTAAGTATCCAACCAATGCTCAGGTTCCTTTGTTTTCTTGAGGCCTTCCCCATGCAACGATAACTCATAAACAAACTTATTTGCGTGCACTAAAAAGTGCTCGTCCAGTATGCACTGATTTTGAATAATGGTACACGTGAATTCGAAGCGCGACATAAAGCGCTTTTCTCGCCCACTTATCATCACGTTATCGAGTTGAATGAAAAGTTTTGGGGGCTGCAGGGTTTGTAAAAACGCATTCCAATTTGTTTTCTTTAGCAGTTCTTTCTGTTCCGCACTTATTTGGTTTGGAAAAATGTACTCCTTTCGGAAACTTGTTTCCCATACCAAATGCCCACTGTAATTTTCAGAGCAAAGATAGTAGTTTAAATTAAACTAAAATTTTAATATCTCATTTTAGACAATAACAAAGGATTTTGATTGCGAGTCTGAACATTCTTCTCATTTTTGAAAAACGTGTGTTCTGGTATGTAGCCTGCATTAAACCTCCGAATACGTTCCAGTCGTCTTTGAACATAGAGCCTTATCCCTCCTCTTCTAGCTAACCCTGTATGCAACCTACGCCTGGTAATAGTTTGGATCGGTGCTTGTATATCTTCCATATGTAATTAAAGTTAGAATGTTTGTAGTATGAGCCAAGGTCAGCTATATGTAAGTATTAATCTTCCCTGTACATGCCATGTTTCCATAAATATAGCCCTTGCTTCCAAGGGTCAACTTGTGTTTGGTTATCAATCATTCTCTGACCCCTTGACAATCCATTTACAGATCGAACACCGTGATAAATACTACGTGTCCGTTGCTCTTCAGGTGTAATACCTCCGAAACCCAATCCCATACTTGTCAGCTCTTCTTTAATCCTACCCCATCTCAATCTAACTCTTATACCCTTAATGATTTTTTGAAGCGTTCTTACTGACTTCAGGTAAGCAACTCGGCGGTGAAATGCAATCTTTTGTGCAAAGTCGGCGCCTCGCAACAAGCCTCCCGATCGTGAGCGCTTCGTGGACTGATCGAACAGAGGAAAATTAAAAGTAGATTTAGTATCAGTAGAAAGAACACTTTTGAATGGGGTTGTCCGGGATGGTACACTGTGAAGTTGTTTGGAGGTACTCTCGTGAGTTCTAAACGACATTTCAAAGTATTATGCATTCAGTAAGAACTCACATATTTATTAGACACTGGCGAGCTTAAGTTATGTCGAGTCGCGTATGTTGAAAACGGCTGCCAGGTCAACACGCATGCGAGCTGTAATGCTGTTTGCGAGTGTGTTCAGGCTCGAAGCGACGTGCAAGGTCGATCGAGCGCGTACTCCAGCATGTGCTTTAGAAGGGACTTGTCGTTCGTGGAATCATCCATCGGCATCACGTGCACACCCTTTTCGTCAAAGTCGTTGGCAAAGTAAGCTGTGGCAACGGACTGCATGCGATTTGATATGTCCTTCGGGCTGTAACACCAACCGGCTTCAAATGTCTTCCGTCTCATTGCGCGCGTTGTCAGGCACCAGTGCGTCGCCGGGACGTCGTCTAGCAGTCGTCGAACGACAGGATAGACAAGACCCGAAAATAAATCAGCGACGGCAGATTTGTAGTAGAGTCGGATGTGCGCAGAAAAAAAGGAGAGACTTACGAGCATAAGTGCGCTGGGTGGCTCTTTTTCTGCGACCGAAAACATAGACGGGTCGAAATCGATTGCCCATGCGCGGTGGTCTGGGGTACAAACGTAGTTTCCGGGTTTAGCATCGATCTGGAGCGCACCGGCGCGGGCTTGGGAGCGAATGGCGTTAAATGCGGATTCAAAAAGAAAAGTTGCTATCTGTGCATTTCCGACCACCCTCGAAGCGCCCGCGTTTAGGTCGCAGGCCTTTGGATAAACAACCATCATCCCCCATTTGTCACCGGCGTCGTTTTTTCGATAAGTGGTGGCGGCTATGCAGTCCAGTCCGTAACCCGAGCAAGCCGCGTGCAGCAGATGCGCAAGCTCGGCAACCACGTCTTCTAGTTCTCTTTCGCAGCCAGGTCGCGTGATGCGGATGACCGCGTCGCCCCATTGTGTGGGAAAAGAAATACCCATGCATTCAGACAGACAATCCGCGTCCATGGAACGCGCGTCGAGAACGACGTTCGACGCGCCTGCTCCCAGTTTGACTCCTGGTAATGCATGGCCTTCGTTGTAAATCCGCCACGTGACATACTGTGCACGACACAGAAGTCTTTTTACATCGTGTACCGCGCCAGGTTCGCTCAGCACTCGCAGCCCGAGGCCCGCGTCTGCCGCGACGACACCGTCGATCCCGACACAGTCTGTCGCAGTGGACAAACACTTGGCGATGGGGCATTCACGCTTCTCTGTCTGCGCCTGGAACAGGCGCATTCGCTTCGGCGGCACCCGCGGGACTGACGAGCTGTTGCTATCCAGAACGGGATCCCGACTGCCACAGACATTGTTCCACACTGCCTTCGCCCTCAACAAAGCTTCTGTTCGCGACCGAGTGTGGTCTTCAGGAGTGCTTCTACTCGCGCCGCATGTGTGGGCGGCTGCGAGCTTGCGACAGCTCGCGGGTTCTGGTGTGCGGCGGATCGCGGCTTGAGCCGCCCGGCGCGCCACGGCACGCCGCGCCTTTAGTTGTTTCTTGATCTTAGCCGACATCGCGGACGGTCGTAGCGAAAATCTAACAACTACTGCTGTAGAGACCTATATTTAGGGGGTCTGACAGAATTTCGCCAGTTGTCTCCCTGACCAGTGACAAGAGGATGTCACACTGTCGGGTGAGCTTCATGATGCGGCGTGCCTGGTCCGTTCTAGCGAACTCGCATGCGCTGGTGTTTCCGCTCACCGCGACGGAGTCTCTCGCTTCCGCGAGGCGGGCGTTTTCGGCTCGTTCTTCATGCAACAGTTTCTCCAGATCTCCCACTCGTTTCTTCTCGTTCGCAGCGACGTTTTGGGCAATCCGGTGAGACTCTCGCAGCAGAATACTTTCGGATTCCAGTCTACGGAGTTCCTTTGTCGTTTTGTTGTGCTTCCTCTCGTATTCCGCCCTGTGTGCATCAGCCTCGTGGCGCAGTTGTGCTTTGGCAGAATTGAGCTGCAAGCGAAGCTCTGCGACCACTTCGTTACCTACTTTCGCCCGCTCCTGTATCCTGTGACGTTCCACCTTCACGGCTGCCGCCAGATGCCGATTCTCCTCAAGCGACGCTTCAAGTCGCTCTGAATTAGACGACAGAGCGAGCTCGACCGCGATCGCGCTCGCTTTCAGCACCGCATCGTGGTCAGCACATTCCCTCTCTAGGATCTTTAACTCTGTTTTATACACGCCTTTCTGCGTCTCAAGTCGCTCGCGTTCCACAGCGTCAGCCTTTCCTCGCTCCACGTTCGAATTCAGTTGTTCCACAATGGCCTTTCTTTGCTTTACAAGGGCGTCGACCAGCCCGGTCAATCTTTTGTTCGTAGCCACGAGTTTGCACGTGCTGTCGTTTTCCACCTGCGGGGAATCGCTCATCGCCGGGGAGTCGATGTCGATGACCATGGAGGTGCGAGCGAACTCCTCGGTGTACAATTTTATGCGCTCTTGTACTCCCTCGCTCAGCGCGAACTCGAAGCCGCGGTCCTCTCGCCAACCCACGTCAAGATTGTCTGATGATATTCCGAGCACTGGCATGCGGACTTTCTTGTCGTTCTGTGGGCCTGTCTTCATCACTCTCAGGTCCCAGAAGCAGTCGTCATTGCCGCCGGCGAAAGGGACACAATAACTTAGCAGTAATGCACAGCCGGTTCGGTGCGCGTGTTCCAGAAGTCCCCGTACGCCATCTTGCACCTCCTTAGGTCTTTCTTCCACTATAAGCTTTTGAATGAGGTAGCTACTTTGCGAGTGTAGTATTAGACGGTGCGAGCTGATGTTGCACGCGACGAAAAAGCGCGAGCCTCCATTCTGAGCCAGCTTCAGAAATTCAGCTCCCAATTCTAGGGCACGACACACGAATACGCGATGGACGTTGCACTGGTCCTTCGAACCAGATGCCTCCAGAGTTTTCCCGCGGTGTGACACTAAGTTCGACATGTGCGCTGCGAGGACTCTACCGGGTTCACTATTTGCTAGCTTTTTAGGCAGGTCCAAAAAGCAAGACATCGGAAATCCCGATAGGGGAGGGCCACACTTCCATTTATCTGCTTCTATCGATTTGGACTCCATGGTGTGAGACTAAAAAACGAGACTCTATTCAACGAGGCGAGGGGGTCCTGGCAATGTCCCGATGCACTTGTGTTCCGCCCTGTTCCGAAATAGCGGATTACGAATATGTCTACAATGTCAGGGAGCGACCCACCGCTAGGGCGCGGTGGTGTCTGGCGCACGGTCCTCGTAAGGACAAGAGTTTTACATGCGCCGAAGTTACTCTGGAGTTCGTCAATCCGATGGTGTATCGAGCGGTGTATCATGGCTCACGGCCGTTGGGTGTGGACTAGTAAAATCTCTGATCACACTGACGTTGATCGTCCTTGGTGTTTACTTATTCACCGTTGCACTCCACTCCGTACCGATTCCCGGCGTGACGGATCTGCCGTCGCCTCTGGACACGAATTCTCAGTTCATAAGCCTGCAGTCGCTGAAGCACATCGTATTCGAGTCGGGAGTCGCGTCGTATTACGCCCCTGCACCTCCACCGCCTCGGTGACGTCGGCTGCTAAAGGAGATCTTTTAGATGCTGTGCAGCTCTGTGGACGCATGAAAACAAATCCGCAGCGTCAGAAACGCTGGAAATGCACCTGTGGATACACGCAAGTCCCTTGTGGCTGAAGGAGTGCATCTTCTTCGTCGATTCATACTGCGAGGATGATTTGGATCTTTCCAGAGCGGAGGCCACGATTTTCGACTGCGGCACGATGATAGACCCACAGGGTAGAACAATTCCTCGCTTGAACGCGTACGCCATGCCACACACAAACGACCGAAACGAGTTTTTTTTTTTTTTTTTAGACTGCATAAAGTGGGGCGTTCGTAATAGACACGACCACATGCACACCGCCAACCGCCCAAACGCCTCTAGAAAAAGGACATTCTCCAATACTCGATGTCGACCTTGTTTATTTGAACCAGAGACGAATGGGTCACACCCGCTCGTTCTTCGTACCAAAAGACATATATCATGCATGGTATTTAACGAGGGGACCTGATTTTTCGAACCAACGTCTCTCAAGTAGGTTTTTAGGGCAGTTTTAACCCTCTGCGTGCACGAATTGACGCCATCTGCACTATCTGCACACGCCGACCTGCTCTCGGTCGTGTGTCTGTGTGACATTCTCGTAATTTCCGTAAAAACTCTTGTCGCATCAGCCTTAAGCGTCTCCTGTTGGCGGCTGCTCAGAGATTCCTTATATTTAGGCAAATTGAAGTCTCTGGGTTCGGCGTGCCGTTCGTCTGAAATTGTGACGCACTCCACAGTTCGACGGCGTTTTTCCTTTTTCTGTTCGAACGGAATAGGCTCGCATTCCCCGACTCCCTTAGAAGCGATATACGCGAGCTGAGACGCTCTAAACGCATCTCGTCTGTGCCGCCAGCCTCCCAAGGGCACCCCAACAGCGGTTTCCTCGCTACGAAAACTACACCCGTAGTTCGGCTCGTTCGACGTTGTAATTCTGTTGGTGGCGCCCGTCAAGCTGCAAGACATCTCGCCGCCGGGCATGATCTGCATGAATGGACAAGCCGAGCTGCAGACGTGTATGCACGCTGGTTCTGCCGCGCTCAAAATGGCCGGATCGTCGTCGTGGTTGTGCTCGCTCATCTCAGAAGACTCGTCGTCGCTGCTGCATTGCCAACGACAAAGACGTCTTGCATTTTCCATTTCGTCGAACAGGCGCTCGGCCATATCTGTTTCCCCTGACGTGGGGGCGATCGTCTGCATGAAACGCGAGGCTTTCACATAATTGTATTACAAATATTCGTCACGTGGTGATAGCGACGTCGTCGGAGTTCCCAACGAACTCAAATCTAACGTATTGATTTGAAATTGAGGTAGCACCTTTACTTAATTTAGTAGTATCTGTTTATTGCGCTACGCATATTAGTTAGCTGTTAGTAAGAACTCGATGACACCACGCCTACGAGTTTAAGCAATCGGATGTGTCATATGAATGTTCATTTTTAGTGTGTTCGGTGACACTGTGTCCCAGGGATGTCTGAAAAAGACGAACAGCCAGAGCGTTCGCACAAAGGACCAAGGCCGTGCCAGCACGGCGACCATCGTCAATATTCCCAACGTCACGGGCGACCAGAAGCGCCGACTCGCTCAGGGCAACGGCGAAAGACAACCACACCAATCCCAACATGCTGACCCACACGACCCACAGAGAGCCATCGCGGGATCCTCGATTTCTGAAATACGAATAGTAACACCCGACTCCAGTCGTCGACAACCACGACAGTGCGGCACTAAAAATAAACCAGCGATTCAGAATACCCAACACACTAGATACCTCAGACGGGGACTTTTCAAACTCGGCTACCCACATGTACAGAGTCGCGGTGCCGAGTAGAGCCATGTCCGCGAACCAAAGCAGGGTCATCATGAAAATCCATCTCGGTTTCTGGGCCATCACCACCCAGTACGATCGCAGCTCTGCCTATATGGAGAATATCTTAACGCACGCAGTTTGATTTAGCGATCATAGATAATTTTATATTTTTATGTACTGTCAGACAAGTCTGGTACTGCTCGTTCCGCAAAAACGCATTGAGAGGTGTTTCTGGTATGTGTAGTTTGCTCTTATCATTGTCGTCCTGCTCACCGCACACCAGTCCATCTTCAAGGCTGTGGAAACAGCGCTTCAGGTCGCCGATACGAACGTACTCTCCGGCCTTTAGACGCACCGAGAACAAAACGTCTTTCACATCACACGAAGCCCCGTCCGACTCGGCGGGGTTGAGGGGTTCTACCATGAATCCATCCACTGTGCTGTCGCCGTCGTCGTTTCGCAACAGACACAATGCTTTGCTAATCGTCCGGAATACGTTTTCTTTGAGTTGGCCGGGCAACGTTGCGTTCATCTTGCTAACACACTTCTCCATTTTCTGCATGGCGTAATTTGCAGTGAGTTTGTCGGTCATCGATTCATCTGCGGAGCGGGACTGTTTATCACCCCGCTTTTCGTCGACACAAGCATCGTCGCGCGGCAACACACACGTGACTGTGACCCGACCCTTGATGGAGCACAATCCCACGTCAGACGCACCCAATTCTTCGGCCATTTCGGTAAATTTTTTGATGTCTTCCAGGTAAACATGGGCTTTTAGACAGTACATACTCCGACCACCTTTCTGATAGCATGTCGCCTCTTTTGTGATTCGAGATGCGCCAATTGAAAGATGACTTTGCCCTCTGGCATGGATACCAGGCTCGGAAGTAGAAACTGGCACGTCCACCAATGCCCTTTTATTTGATTTAGACTCCGAAGTTGAATTGTCAACGTCGCTTATGGACCTTTTACTGGATTTACTGCTATGTTCCATTTGCTTTGCGTGAGTTTGGGTACTTTCTAATAACTCTTTGCGTGATTAAGTATAGACGGCGGTCGGATTGGTGTATTGGAATTTCGGAAGCAGCTCGTGTGGTGTTAAAGACAGAGTATTTGGTGGCGAAAGCCGACAGTCGAAGGGGCGGTCGCTATGTGTCAGATAAAGCAACACCAGTGTAATGACAAGAAGACACCCGAACTCTGTCACATGGCAAAGTTAGCCTTAAGAGTGTTGTTTAGCGCACCCTGTCAGGAAGAATCGACACCTTTGGTGTTGCGCTCTGCAACTGAAAACAAATGTAACAAAAACTTCCAAAGGATTAGGTCGGCGACCCTTGCATGTACCGGATTTGCACTTCCAATCCTGCTGTTCTGGAGTATTTGCGTCTGTCTGTCGCTGCAACCTGCCGGAGAGGCTAGATCGCGTTTCATAAGACAAACAGATGCGAATTATACGTGTTTGAGAACTACTAGGAAGGCTACCCACACGATCGTCCATATATCTATGGGAACTCCGTTTCGCGAGCTTGACCTCTTGCTGCGCATGGACGACCTGCACGCAAATTCAACGCTCCCCATTAGCCTGTTGTCCGACGCTGCCCGGCCATCATCCTCGCTGCGGTGCACGCAAAATGGCTCGATGTGTCACGACGTCGCTCAGTTCCGGACTCGACAGAGCGAAGACTCGCCCACCATCGCCGTACTCGGGTTCACTTACATAAATCCCGCTTCTACCAACTACTGGACGTCCGCTGCCGCCCAACTCCAGCTCCACGGGGAATTGCTAATTTCTAGAGGCAGCGAGTACTACTTGGAGGCAACGAAGCTATGTGTCGCGGAGGCACGTTTTCGTGTGGATTACCCACCGTACCCCTACCTAGCCGGCACAACATCGGGTACACAGGTGGTTTCCACCAGAAACGACGTTACAAACATTTCGTTGGTGAAGCACCGAAGCGGCGGAGAGTCTTGCTCACTCGACTCGGAGCCGTCCGTAGCCTTGTGGCCAAACGCTGCGGCGTCACCTCCTGCGTACCTATCCTTAGGCACCACCCCGCTCTCCAGCATCAGAGGTCCCATAATGGAAGCACGCCGTCGGATCGTGGAGGACGGACTTCGTTGCGCATCGGAGACGATGCCGGACACACCGGCGTACCACAGCTACTTACTCGATTGCTTGAACCGCCCGTGCAGCCCCAACGGTTCCATTCCTTTTTTTTACATAGCAGACAAAGCGGTCCTGACCGTCGTTCCCGACGGCACTGATGCTGTCCTGCACTGGTTCGAGTCGTCCGAGGTACTGAAACACATACCTGGGGTTGGCACCGACGCGCAGAAGGTGTTTTTCGCCACTTGTAAGTTGCTGTTGATTCTCCTTGCAGCTGCTATAGTGTGGGTAAGAAATACCCGAGATTGCACACTTGATCTTAATGGGTGCGAGCAGGCAAGTGCCTTAAAGCTCGAAGATGCAGTTTTAGGCATATTAGCAGCCGCCGCTCGGATTGTTACTATCTTGTGGAGGTCCCCTTCCTTGCTGGCAGAAGACCTCCTGTTGGTGATCGTTGGCGAACTTCTATGCGGGACTCTCTCGATCCTTCACTGGGTTCTGCGCCACATCGGCGTGGGTCACGGCACGGAAACAGTCCCGAGTTCGATTTTCGGTGGATCCGCGGCAGTCCTTGACTCGTCAGCAGCCGTTCTCATTGCGTTCGCAGAGCCCCCTCTGAATGCCCCTTCCGACGGCCGATTCGATCCGACTGCTCGACTGTTGACTGGACTGTTGATTTCAACCCTGGGAATGGACATTTGCTCTTCCGCAATGTCACTGTGTTTAAAAAGATCGTCCTCCGAGCCGCAACCAAGCGTTCGGGCATGCTACCTCCTATCTAGTGCTGTGTGGCTGGTTCAAAGCTGCGGCCTTGCTGTGTCCGTGTCCGCGATGGTTGTCGCTCCTCTCGCGGGGGGCTTCACTAGATCATTCTCTGGAAGTCGACGGGGCGCCACATACGCCACGACTTGCGCGTACATCACGCTTTCGGTCCCTCGCATACTGAAACGAGTATGAAGCGTGGTGCCGCCTAGTGCGACCCAAAGGAAGTTGCATGTACATCGTCGTTGCACGTGCGTTTGGACTTTGCCAAACGTATCGTGGTCATCCTCTTCCTCTTGTCCGAAACGTGGACTAGCACGACGGTGGGCGTCGACGCCTTCGCAAATTGCGCCAAATTGCAATTTTCAAACCCGCCAAAGCTGGAATGCCTCATGATTTGCACGTATGGTAATTCGTTTCTCGTTTCGAGTAAGAACACGGCATTCATCGATCTGACTCCGTCTGTATTTTCAAATCCACCAAACTCGCTTTGGAAGGAAAGTACTGCGCATTCAAGTGCAGCGCGCGGCCTGTTCTTCTGTACCGTGTCGAAACCACACGGGAACCCAGATTTTACAAGCCGCTGCATCCAGGTAGATTGCATGTGGCAAGCTTCCGGTCGTTTTCCAGTTTCCATTTGTATCAGAAAAGCTAGTGTCTTCGTTGCCGCGGTCTCCGCGTCCAAGGAACTTCCACAGACACACTTACCACCCTTGGAAATGGCCAATCCCTGAAGCTCGAGAATCTGGTCTACCCATCTCTTCGCGTTTTCTCGCAGGCTTTGTCCGGGCTCGAACTCCGTAGCGTTTACCGCTTCGACAGTCTCCCGGCGCCGATCCTCTGGTTTGTCAACGTCTCTCAATACCTGCCAAACGTAAGAAACCGCGCGGCGCACCGTAGCGCCGACACCCAGGGCGCCTGCGCACTGAAGCAAAACGAGTCCGAGTTGAACTTCGGCTGGTTTTTTCAGGAAGCGAGCTGCGGCGGAGCCGATGGTAGTCTCCGGAGAGAGAACCTCAGTGGTTCTCTGTGCCTGCTTATTATTACACATTGCACTTGTTTGCAACGTGATGGAACTACCGTGAAATCGAGCGGGAAGCTCCGTCCCGCCGACAGCGCTGCGTGCCATCTGGTTGCAGCTGTCAAAAAAACACTTGAACGCTGGTCGCAAACTGAATTGGCCTGGGAAGCAGCTTGGAGCCTTGCAAGGGTAGATGTCAAAACTTGCTACCAGAGACTCGTCGATCGGACGCACAGCGACCGCTCGCTGGATCAAGAATGGAAATTCGACCGCACCCGACCCGTGTGAAACCGCTCCCCAAGCACAGTGCTTCTCCTGCAACCCGACCACCGCCACGCGCTCGGCCTGCACCGCACAGAGGTGTAGTCCCCGAGCTCGTATCTCTTCCGAGAACATTTCGTGTATCTCGATACACTTGCTCGATCTCTCCAGGTCTCCACAAAGCGATTTGACACTTTGGGATTTCCCTATTTGGCACAATACAACTCCGTGGAAGCACACGTCACTCGTGCAGTGCGTATCCTTGGGGACGACGCGGACGAATACACCAGTGGGCTCGAGGCGCATGTTTGGGGTTTGCAACGTTAAGCTTGGCTCGCACTCCAGAGATTGCACAAACGCCGTGCATACTTTTGCAAAAATGTCAGAAAACTCTCGGTTTCCACAATTCGAAGCAACCCAGCAAGAAGAGGGGATGCTCGCGTGTTCGACGGAACTTAGCTTTGCCAGCGAATTCTGAAGTTGCGTAATAGCGTTTTGCTGGGTTGTGACATACGGCATATCTTCCATTCGAGTGTGCACTTCTCCGTTGTGCGCCCACCTGAACGCTACGCAAACGTTGCTTTCCGATTTCGCGCCGCCTTGATTGCAGCGCCGGTCGATATTTACGTGGTCGCAAAAAAATGCACTGTCGTCGCCCGCCAGCACGGCGCCGCCGACCTCGGGCGCAACCGAAAGTAGTAAGCCCTGTGTTTCAACAGAATACATATCTGCGAAGGCATTCAGGTACTTTTCCTGAACACAATGATATAGTTCACTATCTGTGAATAACAAATACACCAGCAGCTTCCGCGGAGCCAGATGCAATCGGACATTCGTGTCCCCTGGTAAAATAGCACTGTCCAGTAGTTCGCGTTCTCCCGATCGAATCAGCGCCAACACGGCACCAGAACCAGACATGATACAAGGAACGCGAGACCAGATGAATCCCGCGAAAAGATTGCGGAACCACTGCGCTGCTCTTCTCGAGGGCATGCCGCACTTGCGACTGCAGAATAGATGCTTCCCGTATCGAGGAAGCGGAACATTCTGTAACACGATCAGTTGATCTTTCGCCCAATATGCACCAAGAGGCGCGTCTATCAACGCGAGTGGCTGCCCTGACATATTTCACGACTTCGTGCGAAAAGGGGGTCTGCCACCAAACTCCTTTGTTTACCAACTTATGTATTAACATCGGTGTGTTTTGCCGCTCCTGCGTAGCGAGCGGCCTGCCCTGCCGGCTCCTCCAATCACTCCATTACATGCGAGCCAAAGAGGCATTTTTCTACTATCCGAACGGAGTTTCTCCGCACGCGATTGGCCAGGACGTCGTTGCAAGCCGAGTCGCAAATCAAGCCGGGCTGGGATACCCTACCGGAAGTCAATACGCCTCCCGCGTAACCGATCCCCCGACTCGACAGCGATTGTTTCCACCCCGGGTCTCCAGAAGCGAAGAATGTCTGCACCAGAGATGGGCTCACCCCGTTGGCCACTGTGGCCATGGCGTGTAGTATACAAACATCCACGTTCAGGACATATGTCATGCGTTCGACTGCGTACTTGGATGTCCTTAGCCTGCGTGCAGCGCGACTGAAAACTTTCCTAACGTGCTCGTTTCTCGCAAACGCATGTGACTTTGCTTGATACATCATTGCATACCCACATGCTCTCTTTCTGCGACTCGTTTTCCCTGCCTCGAGTCTAATTTGGGATAATTCGTTTCCGTTGACATCCTTCACGACAGCCTTCCGAAACATGGCATCGCAGCCTGTCGAACAACGGTTTCTACGGCCTGCTAGGCCCGGGGCTTTCTGCAGTACCTCATTCCAGTAGCTGAGTGCAAATTCTTGACAGTTGTCAAATGAATTGATGGCGCTCTTGTCATCCCACTCCATGCAAGCCATTAAAAGGTCTAGGGCGCTCCAGTTCTGACATGTGAGCACAATTTCTCCCTCTGTAGAGCGTGTGCAAGCGACCTCGGAAACTGGGCAAGGCACATCGCAGTATACACAGCGATTTAGTTTCGGCCCGCCGAACGCGGAGATCGAAGCGACATAGCATACTGCCTCTGCCTGTATGACTTCCCGGTACAATGCAGCCAGCGAGTTCAATTTCAACCCAAACGCTCGATTCGCCCGGGAAATTCGCCAATCCCATACTACTTCCGAAGTCCACCCGGCCATCGCCCTGGCCAAAGAATACTGCGTCTCAATCGAGCAAGCAGACTCCAGTATGTCGTCCCTCATTCGAATCGGTATACCGTCCCAGTATTTTTTTTTGTCGATTCTGTTGTCCATCAGTCGCCTGAAAAAAACGACTGCGCGGAACCCCGTGTGCGACGATGCAATCTGGTTCAGACCCTTCGACGTCATGGAAAGGGCATCCAGAACGCCAGCTATGTCATGGAATTCGAACCGCTTGTCCATCGCGGTTTCTATGCTTGACATAAGTACATCGATTACGATCTGCAACGCGGTTGAGTACATTGATGCCAGTCACACTGAATCTCCAAACGCCAATGCTCAACTGCTCGAATGCTCTGGAGTTTAAATATACAGAAGGTCCGGCGCCAAATAGCGACATCAAATCGATGCCAAGATTCACATTTAGGGAGACTTGCAGTTTAGTTTATGAACGTACGCACGGAATATATAAAAATAACTGGCGTATGCAGGAGAAAGGATCGCTCTTGGCTCGTAATCGTATTTAGATGTCAACTCGCGCAACGAAAGTACACAAATACCCTCAAAATATCACTTTCCAAGGCACGCAAAAGCACAGGATTTGTCCGTTTGCCTCGGTTCTACAACAGGTAGCAACAACCGGTGCAGGGGCAGGTACGTCTCGCGACCCAATTATTGTGGATTGCGAAAGCGATACTGAACATTGCGACGATTTAACAAAATCTCCTCAAAGACCACGGTTGGACATGGAGTTTTCGTCACGGGTGCTCGCTTGTGCGGTCAAAGTGAGAGATTATCTGTTGTCTTTGGAAAATCCATTAGACAATACCAACGCCAGTGCTTGTGCTACTTTTCTGGCTTGTAAATTTGTGCTTGCTGCCATCCAGTCACCGCCATCACAAGAAGTGGTAATTGCGATGCACGACCTCTCCCACATCGACGTAATCCATGATCAGACAGAATATTTACAATTTGAAACTGAATGCAATGTATTTGCACACTTTGGATATCGTTACGTTTGTGGGAGTATTTACGATTACCGCGAAACGCGAATCAATGTGAACGAAAAACTTTACAGGGAACCAATTGTATCACTCACAGTACTGGATAAAGTTTCTGATATTCTGAAGAAGATTCCGGTTGGTACGCCACCGCGTAAACGTAATGATGTTGATTTTGAAGAAAGGGACCCATTAAAAGATGAAAAAGGTGGGTTTATTGGTGGCGGTGCATTTGGTAAAGTCTATTTGGTTAGTAAAACGGGATCCGGAAGAGATGTCCAAAGCTTCTATGCACGTAAAGAAATTGAAATTGAAGGACAAGACGGTCTTTCGGTAGCCCTGATTAGAGAAGTCTACATGCTTCGACAACTGAATCACAAAAACATTGTCCAGATGAGGGCGGCAGGGTTTCGTAGATACGAACCCGGTTTCGAACGGGGTTCGTATCTTTGGCATAACGCATTTTATATTTATATGGATGTCATGGTCAGTCTCAAAGACATTTTATACAACGGTTATACTTTAAAAAATCACGCATTTTCCATGTTTGAGCAGATGATGGAAGGCCTGGTGTTCTTGCACTCAGAAGGGGTCGTGCATCTGGATATCAAACCAGCAAATATATTGTGTACACCGAGCGGCGTGATAAAATTGGCCGATTTTGGCCTCTCTGCCTTTCGGCCAATTGGACCAAATGCATCGGGAACGAATGAATACGGCGTGCGTCCAGTGGGCACCGTCACCTATAGAGCACCAGAACTGTTTGGCAGAAACACCAGAGAGGGTGCCATACCATACAACCAATATAAGTATGATATGTGGGCCATGGGTGTCGTTTTATATGAACTGGCTACTGGTGATAAATTCTTAAATTACCCACAAGATGACAATGCCGTTTTAATCGATTTATTTCACAAATCTGGTGCTTTGATCCAAATTGAAGAAAGGATTGGAGAAATGCCAGATGGTTATGAAGAAAAATATGATCTTTTTAGGAGGAAAGTGAAAGGGGGTCCGTCCAAACCAGTAATTGATTTCTCTTCCGATTTGACAAAAAAACTTGTTGAAAGAGATTTGATTCAAGTTCTGTTGCACACACTCGTATACAAACCAAATGACAGGTGGACATCGCATAGGTGTTTAATACACTTGAAAGGAGTACGAAACGATATTGAGATTATGGTCGACGGCAAACCGTCAAATTTCAAAATTTTATATGCAAAGCTGACTACGATTACTCTTCAAAAGGCTGTAACTGAAATATTGAAAAAAACGTTTGAAAAAGGCGCTTAAGACTGTGTTTTAGGCGGTGGATTCGTAGTAGAATTCAGCCATAATGGAAACGGCAATACACTGTCTCTGCAGTTTAAATATACAGTAGGTCCGGTGCCAAATAGAGACATCAAATCGATGCCAATATTCACATCGAGGGAGATTTGCAATTTGGTTTATGAACGTACGCACGGCATATATATAAATAACTGGCATATGCTTGAGAAAGGTTCGCCCTGGGCTCGTGATCGTATTTAGATGTCAACTCGCGCAACGAAAGTACACAGATACCCTCGAAATATCACTTTCCAAGACATGCATAAGCACAGGATTTGTCCGTTTGCCTCGGTTCTACAACAGGTAGCAACAACCGGTGCGGGGGCAGGTACGTCTTGCGACCCAATTCTTGTGGACATGGAGTTTCCGTCACGGGTGCTCGCTTGTGCAGTCAAAGTGAGAGATTATTTGATGTCTATAGAAGACCAAAATACGACAAAATTTCCATTTGACAATTCGAACGCGGAGGCTTTTGCTGTGATGATCGCTTGTAAATTTGTGTTTGCGGCCATCCAGTCACCGCCATCACAAAATGTGGTAATTACGATGAACAAAATCAATAACAAAAAAAAACTCAATGTTCAGAGCGAAATTTTAACTTTCGAAATTGAATGCATGGTATTTGCACACTTTGGATATCGTTACGTTTGTGGGAATATTTACGATTACCGCCAAACGTCATACAATCGAGACGATGACATTTACATTATACTAAATGAAGTTTGTGATACTCTAATCAAGACTCCGGTTGGTACGACACCGTGTAAACGCGGTCAAAAATACGATCCTGATGTTTCTCCATCAGCATTCTATCCTGATGTTGATTTTGAAGAAAGAGACTCATCAAAGGATAAAATAGGTGGGTTTCTTGGTGGGGGTACATATGGTAGAGTCTATTTGGTTAGTAAAACGGGATCCGGAAGAGATGTCGAAAGCTTCTTTGCACGTAAAGAAATTCAACTTGAATTAAATCAAGGTCTTTCTGTAGCCCTGATCAGAGAAGTCTACATGCTTCGACAACTACATCACAAAAACATTGTCCACATGGAGGCGGCCGGGTTTCGTAACAATGTACACAATTTCTTTCAGAAAAACGCATTTTATATTTATATGGATGTCATGGTCAGCCTCAATGACATTTTATACAACGGTTATGATTTAAAAAATCACGCATTCGCCATTTTCAAGCAGATGATGGAAGGCCTGGTGTTCTTACACATACAAGGGGTCGTGCATTTGGATATCAAACCAGCAAATATATTGTGTACACCGAGCGGTGTGATAAAATTGGCCGATTTTGGCGTCTCTGCATTTCGGCCAAGTCAACGCCTACTTATGGGATCCAATGAATACGGCGTGCGTCCAGTGGGCACCGTCACCTATAGAGCACCAGAACTGTTTGGCAGAATCACCACAGAGGGTGCCATACCATACAACCAATTTCAGTATGATATGTGGGCCATGGGTGTCGTTTTATACGAACTGGCTACTGGTTCTAATTTCTTAAATTACCCACGCGATAAAAATGCCGTTTTAATCGATTTATTTCACAAATCTGGTGCTTTGATCCAAATTGAAGAAAGGATTGGAGAAATGCCAGATGGTTATGAAGAAAAATATGATCTTTTTAAGAGGAAAGTGAAAGGGGGTCCGTCCAAACCAGTAATTGATTTCTCTTCCGATTTGACAAAAAAACAGGTTGAAAGCGATTTGATTCAAGTTCTGTTGCACACACTGCGCTACGAACCAAATGACAGGTGGACATCGCATAGGTGTTTGAAACACTTGAAAGGAGTACGAAACAATATTAAGATTATGGCGGACGGCGAGAAGGCAGATGAGTTTCTTAAAAAAGCTGTATCTGAACTATTGAAAACAACGTTTAATAAGGCGCTTGAGACTGTGGTTACGGCGGTGGATTCATAGTGGGATTCGGTGAGAATAAAAGAGTGGCCCAGAACGGTCCGGTGTACCATCACGCGACGGCGACAGCAGCAGTGGCGATGGCAGCGGTGGCGATGAGGCGGGCGTGAAAGAATTCTACACGTCTTTCAAGGAGGTGGAGACGAAATCTTTGGAGACGGAAGCTTTAGAGACGGAGGGGGCGGCGAATGCAAGGGTGATACCTTAAAGGAGGGCTTTGGGAAAACGGAAAATATAACTGAGAGGGACCGGTGACGGCAATTGTGACACAACTTGCTTGCGATAACTGGAGTGGTTAAACATATCGGTACAACAATCATACCGGTACGTACCCCCGTGTACCGGCCCGACCAATCGGCAAACTTAGAGGGCAAGTGCACCACAGATTTCCAGAGGGGGGTGTGTCGAGCGTGCAAAAACCTTGAAAATTTTGTCCCTTCTTGAATATTTTTTAATCACGTCGATTAAAATAAATACAAATCGTATCATACCGGTATAACAAATAATACCGGTATGATTCGTAATGTACCGGCCCGACCAATCGGCAAACTTAGAGGGCAAGTGCACCACAGATTTCCAGAGGGGGGTGTGTCGAGCGTGCAAAAATCTTGAAAATTTTGTCCCTTCTTGAATATTTTTTAATCACGTCGATTAAAATAAATACAAATCGTATCATACCGGTATAACAAATAATACCGGTATGATTCGTAATGTACCGGCCCGACCAATCGGCAAACTTAGAGGGCAAGTGCACCACAGATTTCCAGAGGGGGGTGTCTCGAACGTGCAAAAACCTTGAAAATTTTGTCCCTTCTTGAATATTTTTTAATCACGTCGATTAAAAGTACACTGCGAATCATACCGGTATAACAATCATACCGGTAAGTACTCCCGTGTACCGGCCCGACCAATCGGCAAACTTAGAGGGCAAGTGCACCACAGATTTCCAGAGGGGGGTGTGTCGAGCGTGCAAAAATCTTGAAAATTTTGTCCCTTCTTGAATATTTTTTAATCACGTTGATTAAATGTACACGGGAATATACATAGGCGAAAGAGATAGCTTTAATCAGAATCCCCAGACTCGCTGTTATAGGACGAATTACCGCAAGAGCTGCAATCGTCACTATCGTCACCTCCTTTAATCTCTCGAAAAAAACCATGTTCTCCCCTGGGAAACCCAGCATCTAACAGCGACCGGTTTTTTGGTACAAATTCGAATGTGCTTTTCAGCGTGGTGCATTCCAAAAAAGAATTTAGTGAATTTCGCAGGTATAAAAACGCCTCTGGAATCTTGTCATTTGGAAATGTGTCAACGCATTCTAGCCATATTTCGACCAGTTTGTGAAATTCATTAACCAATGATGTTGGGTCATCAATGTTGACCAGGGCGGTGCGAAGGTGTTGTGCGGCGTTGTCCAACGTCGCAACAGCATGAAGGACCAAAGGGTCACTGCCTTCAATCACTTCATATGGAGTGTAGACCCAATCTGTCCAGTTTTTTTGTTCTCTTGACTGGTCTTTCAAGACGGCAAGTTCTTCAAAGAGAAGGTCGACGATAAAAATACGTTTAAACTCAAGTTTTATCTCTTCAAGGAACGGATGATTTCGTGCTATTTCTGATTCTCCAAAAAAATCTTCTTCACCTGAAGAGATTATTCGCCTAACTTCGCAGGTGAATATAAACCATTCTTTGGCGGTATTCGAGTTGGGAATGGCCAACAGCCACTTTTTTTTAAGCTCTTCTAGCGAACTTGCGTCTCCATACCAACCGAGTTTCTGGTTTAAAATCTCATAGAAATTTTCATTGCATACTCGCCCAAGGCTCTTGGAAAGATGACAGATTTTTTCCACCGATTCGCACGTGTCTCCTCTTCCCAACGACATCAGAATTTTAGCCCATGCGCCTTCTGGTAAATCAGGTAAGTTTCCATGTCGTAGGGCGGACATCGACGGGTAACTCATGTCTGGCAGCCCCCTCTGTAGTTATAATGTTTATATTGTACGCATTCGGACCCATAAGCAAATTGTTTTTCCTCTGGGGTGTGGCTGTTGCCCGTGCGCATATTAGAAAATGTGATGGCATTGGATCCGCCAATTGGTGCGATCGGGCTGCTACATAAACGCACTCTTACCAGGATCACCCACTTCGCATGTATGAATTTACATGCGCGGGTGAAAGACAATTTACGCCCGGACCAATTCAAATCAAATTCGAGCTATAATATGACACGCCGCCACTATCTGTCGTCGGTGAGAAAGAGTGAATTTATCCTCGATGAAGAGGACATCCGTACACATGAAAAAGCAAGTTCCCAAAACAGCCCACGAGAGGGACGTGTACTCTCCTTCCCGGAACAACCTCATGTAGAACAGCGGCGTGTGCACAAGTGCGGTGTATGCGATTGCCAGTACAAAGGCGCGTTCGTAAAAATCTCGTTTAGATGCGAGCAGCATTAACATAAAGTGTGCTGCTAAGCTTATCGACAGTCCCACGTCAACAGCAAAGTGGACTGCCGATAAGGAGAAAAAAAACGCGGTCGCTACGTGCCCTGGAACAGGAAGCAAACAGGAAGAGTAAACAAGCAGCCTCCACCTAGGTTTGAGACACACGTCTGCGAAGCCGTGGGCGGATGCTATACTCAACAGAGCGCGCGTGACGGGCCCTGTTTCGAGTTGAAAATTCACCATGTGGGTTTCCAGGTCGTCATTAAAATCTGGGACCGGCGATAGCGAAGTCACAGTACGTCATTTTCACATGTACATCCAGCGTAACGTAAGAGCTATCGGCATTATATCAAATTGCATGGGTTACGTTAGGGCTATCGGCAGCGGCGGCGAGGGCGGCGGATGCATACTCAGAGGCATGATGTTGCAGGGGTCGTCGTCGCAGCACAAATCGCGCTCAATCTGTTTATCATCGTAGCTTCCGTTGCAAACCGTTTTGCACACATCCACTGTTAGTGGTATCTGAAGCTCACCTCTAAGCTCCCAATACGCTACTAGTATATCTCTGTACCTCTGACACTCAGTGAGCGCCCCGGCGTACGAAGTTTGCGGCTCGACACATGTATTTTGTTTGTCTTTTATGTAGGTGTCCAATACAACCCCTAAATCGACCCTGGGTCGAGGTTGGGAACCATGTTCTGGAATCGGAATGTATTTCCGATCGCAATATTCTAAATCTACTGTCCCGATTTTCTTCATTGTGTAGCAGCAATGAACATTATAAGCAGTCGGATGCGACGGAGGTGATGGTGGCGGAAGGTTAGGGTTAGGTGGTGGCGGCGGCGAAGGCGGCGGCAAGGGAGGGGGCGCAGGCGGCGGCGAGGGAGGGGGTGGCAACTGTGGGGGCGAGGGCGACTCAGGCGGGTGAGGTGGTGGCGGGGGACTCTGATCGCAGAGTGCGTCGGTAAGACTGGTCACACCCGTAAACAAAAAATTCCGTCCACCTTCTGTGTCGATGCTATCCATGTAAAGGCGAAGGTTCAGCTCTTTTGCATCGCGCACATCGAACGCGATGGCAACGCGACTTTGCTCGTCTGTTAAGTTTCCCCCTTTGGAAGGCTGATCTGCATTGTCGACCAACGAGGTGAAAACGTGCCCCGCCTCGCCGTGCTCGTCATCAGAGTCCACCGCCTGGACGCTTATGTTCGCCCCCGGTATCAAACCATGCGTTGTGCCGTCCGTTTGCGGTAAAAACAAATTCTTACGGCCATCGTAGGAACTCACCTGGTCCACATGCAAGAACGTCATCTTGAAGAGCTTGGGGACGAAATCTATTGGATTTTGGGTGTTATGGAAAACGAAGCTAAACCGCATGATGGGAGCACACAATTTCTCAGATTTGCCAAATTTTTTGCAAATAACGCTGCCGGCGTTCGCCATGTTGATGAATCCGAACCCATTTTTCACTTTGTTTTTTGATGTGTCGACCGGCATGTACATTCCGCTTGCCACCTCGACGACCAAGTCCAGCAGCAACGTAGTCGGGCTGGGACGGTTGAGGCGGGTACTTGCCGCGTTGTAAAAGACCATGCAACACCCGAAACGAGCGGCATTTGGTCCAAGACTGCCGCTGAAATTCGATGAAGATCCCGGTGTATCGATCGAGAACGCAGGGTCTTCTGCGTTGAATCTGGTGTAGCATCCATCAAATCTGCGACTGGTGTCTCGTCTAGGGCACATATTTACTTTTTTTTCCGGCCCCTGTCCACCCAGGTTATTGTATATAGTGTGTGTATTCGTAAGGTCGATGCTAACATCACCTGTGCAGTGGAACGGCGGCGGAAAATAAGGCGGTAGCGGCGGCGCGGGAGGTGACGGTGGCGGAGGTGGCGGCGCAGGCGGCATAGGCGGCGTAGGCGGCGCAGGCGGCGCAGGCGGTGGCGCAGGCGGTGGCGCAGGCGGTGGTGGAGACGGCGGTGGAGATGGCGGCAGCCGAGGAGGCGGCGGGCGAGCATTCCGCGACGGAGGTGGAGGTAGAGGAGGATAAGGTGAGCCTGGGGGTGGCTGCGCAGGCGGCGGCGCAGGCGGCGCAGACGGCGCAGCCGGCGGCCGACGAGGCGGCGTAGGCGGCATAGGCGGCGTAGGCGGCGCAGGCGGTGGCGCAGGCGGTGGTGGAGACGGTGGTGTAGACGGCGGTGGAGATGGCGGCAGCCGAGGAGGCGGCGGGCGAGCCTTCCGCCTTTGAGGTGGAGGCGGCGAGGGAGGCGGCGGCGAGCGAGGGGGCGAGGGAGGCGGCGAGGGAGGGGGTG
>Ga0209195_1000363_pt1 | contig 34454 bp, 29 predicted proteins | sample COGITO_mtgs_1004_3_FD_184788 | JGI IMG/M metagenome (GOLD analysis project Ga0209195, IMG submission 184788) | Pelagic marine microbial communities from North Sea - COGITO_mtgs_100420 (SPAdes) (version 2) | ecosystem: Environmental > Aquatic > Marine > Epipelagic ...
CTCTCCGGCGGCGGTAATATGGTGATCGCAATGGGTGAAAAATGCCTACTCGGCGCCAATGCCGGTCTGGGTATTCCTCTCGGCGATCGCTGTACTCTGGAATCCGGTCTGTATATCACTGCGGGAACCATTGTCACTATGCTCGACGACCAGAAGCAGGCCACTGGCAAAATGAAAGCCCGCGAACTGGCTGGCAAAAGTGATCTATTATTTAGACGTAACTCAGTAACAGGCACGGTTGAATGCCTAACCAATAAGAGTGCCGTGGAGCTTAATGCCGAGCTTCATACCTCAAATTAAACCAATAAGAAAATAACCAACCAACATGGGGAGAGCGAAATAATGAGCCAAATAAAAAGAGTCGCAATTATCGGCGGTAACCGCATCCCCTTTATGCGCAGCAATACGGCCTACAGCGAAGCCAGTAATATGGATATGCTTTCAGCCACCCTGCAGGGCCTTGTAGAGCGTTTTAATCTACAGGGTCAGCGTCTTGGTGAGGTGGCTGCTGGCGCGGTAATGAAACATTCACGTGACTTTAACCTAGCTCGTGAAGCCACTTTAAATTCAGGTCTCGCACTGGAAACCCCAGCCTACGATATTCAGCAAGCCTGCGGCACTGGTCTTGAAGCGGCTATTCTGGTGGCCAATAAAATCGCCCTCGGGCAAATTGATGCCGGTATCGCTGCGGGCACAGATACCGCCAGTGATGCGCCCATAGCGCTAAATGAAAAATACCGGCGCATGATTCTCGACTTAAATAAAGCCAAGACCCTCGGCCAACGGTTGAAGATATTACTGCGCTTCCGCCCGAGCTTTATGCTCCCATCGCTGCCCGCCAATGCAGAACCGCGCACCGGCCTGTCGATGGGACAGCACTGCGAACTGATGGTGAAGGATTGGGGAATTAGCCGCGAAGATCAGGACCAGTTGACCTGGAATAGCCACCAGAATTTACTCGCCGCCTACAATGAAGGCTTCTTTGATAATCTGATCAGCCCATTTAATGGCATTGAACGCGACGGCATTATGCGTGACACCCCAGTGGAAAAACTAGCCAAGTTAAAGCCTGCTTTCGACAGGGAAAATGGCACATTAACTGCCGCCAACTCAACCACCTTAACCGATGGAGCCGCTGGGGTTTTATTAGCCAGTGAAGAATGGGCCGCTGAGCGCAACCTGCCAGTTATGGCTTACCTATCCTTTAGCGAAGTGGCTGCGGTGGACTTCTATTCTCAGGGTGAAAACAGTGAAGGTCTATTAATGGCCCCCGCCTACGCCGTGCCGCGAATGCTAAAGCGCGCCAACCTCAGCTTGCAGGACTTTGATTTTTACGAGCTTCACGAAGCCTTTGCGGCACAGGCACTCTGCACGATGAAAGCTTGGGAAGACGAGGATTTCTGCAAGAACAAGCTGGGTCTGGATGCTGCACTGGGCAGTATTGATCGGACAAAATTAAATGTGAAAGGCTCCAGTGTCGCCACCGGACACCCCTTCGCAGCAACCGGACCAAGAATAATTTCAACATTGGCAAAATTATTGGAACAAAAGGGACAGGGTCGTGGTCTTATTTCCATATGTGCGGCTGGCGGCCAAGGTGTCACAGCCATACTGGAAAGATAACCGACTTTTATTTAGCTAAAAACGAACGGGGATTGAGTACAGAGCACTAACCTTCTCTCCCCCGGGGGCCTTACGATTGTCTATGTGAGGCCCCTTTTTATTACCAGCAATTTTATTACAAGCTTAATTCAAGCAATTGCTATCAATCAGTTCGGCAAACTTAGCTAAAAGCGGCTTTGGCAGGTTATGCCCCATTCCCTCAAACAAACAGAGTTTGGCCTGAGGAATATATTTGGCCGTATTAATACCACCACTGACCGGCACTAACCTATCCTGCTTGCCATGAATAATCAGCACCGGTACTTTTATTGATCGAAGTAATGAAATCCGATTCGGCGCAGTTTTAATCGCTGCAATCTGGCGGATATAAGCAGCGGGATTATTCGAGCGCTGATATTCTGCCCGAAGAATCTGTCGCGCCTCCTCGTCAGTCATTGGGTAGGCCGGGCTACCAATCATGCGCCAAATATCCACTGAATTATCCAACGCCGAGCGATTTTTACTCACTGGTTTAATCATCTTTAGGGATACCGGAATTGAGGGCACACCCTGACCTCTAACACCACTGGTAGACATAATTGAAGTCAGTGAAAGAATCCGTTGCGGATACCGAGCGGTAACAATCTGGCTGATCATGCCGCCCATCGACATACCAACAATATGCGCGGCCTGAATATTCAGCCCATCCATAAGGCCAACCGTATCCTCGGCCATATCATCGAGGCTATAGGGCGCTTTAAGCGGAATAGAAAACTGGGAAGCCAGAAACAATCGAAAAAGACCCGGAGCTCTGGCGCCGTCGATCTTATCGCTGAGGCCAATATCGCGATTATCAAAGCGGATAACCCGATAACCTCTGGCCACCAATAGATTACAAAATTCTACCGGCCAGCGAATCATCTGATTAAACAGGCCGGCGACTAGAATAATCGCTTGATGCTCTGGATTGCCAAATTCCTCATAGGCAATTCGCAAGCCATTAGCTTGAACAAATTTGGTAGTGCTGTCTAAAGTGCTATCTGCGTTCATATCAATCCCGTCAATTCCCAAGCTTAGAGCTCAGAGCTTTAAGACTAGAGCGCACTGTGGCTGTTTAAACGAACAACGCCAATGGCCTGCTCGCCACCACCCACATAGAACAGATATTGCTGACCATCCTTATCGACAAATAAATCCGGATCACGTAAATCATTAATCAGTACGGTAGTTTCTCCGCGCAGTGATTTCAACGGTGCCAGATCAGCCCCTTCCCAGCGGCTCTCAGCGCGAAGAACCTCAACTGCCTGTGTAGGCTGCCAATTATCCCAGTCGGCCTTAGACAGGTCGACAGTAGAGAGCAGCAGTCGCTCTGGGGCATCGCCGGCTCGCGAGAACACCACTGTTAATCGATCGCCATCGCGAAAGACCGCGGAATGTCTAATATCAGTGCCAAACAGGGATTTACTGCGCGGTTGATAATCGCCGAGAAGACTATCGCTGCGATAGAGAATTCCCGGTGCCGCTAAAAGATAATGGTTATCCTGATAATCAAAACTGCGCAGATAGACCCCGGAAATCTTATTCTCCAAAACCTTAAAATTGATCCCATCGGTAGATATCGCAATACCACTGATCTGAGAGAGACTGTCGCGCTGACCATGGAAAAACATCACCAGCTGTTTACGCTGCTGATCGACAACTATATCCGGACTGGCAATATGCGTTTTAACAGGCTGAGATGGTTTTAATCCCCGAGCTCTGCGCAATTCCTGATCGCCAACCGATTGGTAGAGGGCTAAAAAGGAATCTCTAAACAGATAGATAGACACAGAATTCCACAACGCCGCAATACCCGCCTTAAGACTTTGGCTAGGAATTGCCTCGGCGGGAAAACCCGAAGCCTGAAGACTTAAGGCTCCCGGCTCGTAGACTTTCCATGGCCCGGCTATTTGATCCGCATAGGCGAGACGAATTGAGTCACCGCGGTGGTGAGCAAAATATAGGTAGTATTTACCCAGTGGATTCTCAACCCAGTCCGGCACAGCAATTATCGATGGCCCATTGATATTGCTATAGCCCTGCTGCTGCGCCTCAAGTGTCAGCTTTTCACTGAGACCGCTATGGATAATCGGGCCATCGGTAAAACGCTCAGCGGAGAAATCAACGGGCTCGGTTGGCAGGTAGTCATAGCGTGGCCATAACCAGACCAGCGCAATAGCCACTAGAATTGAGACCACCAGAGAACCGAGAACAAAAGTCTGAATTATTTTTTGCACGAGGGAATTAATTTTTTGCTTCATAAAGAAATCTATAAGGGCTTAAGAGAAAGCACTCATTTATAGTGAGTGCTCTTGGTTCGGACTATTGGTTGTGACTAATTTTAGGCTGCGTATTCTGAGACAGCGCTATTCTAAGGCAGCACTATTCTAAGGCAGCACTATATTAAAATCATCCTGCGCCGCGCCTAACAGGGAAAAGAATTTTAATAACTTCAGCACACTGCCATCCACCGACAACTCATCGGAGCCTATTAACGACTTAATCCCCGCCTCGCCCAGCAAAATCTGCACAAATAGCTTCTGTGTAAGGGTTAAAGTGACATCAGCATCACTATCCGCAGGCAGCTGCTGGTAATACATCACCGAATTTCTCAGCGTCAGTACAAAGTTGGTATCACTGTCGCTAAACAGCAAATTGATTTTTAACTGCACGCCCTCGGCTTTCTCTGCATCGAGCTTTACCGACAGCGCCTTCATAAACTCCTTCAACGGCACCTGCTCTAAAAAAGCTTTCGATGACATAGCCACATTATTGACCTCAACGGAACCGCGAATTAACTCCAAGGCTGCGGATAAATAGATATCTCGCCAGGGCCCGGACTCCGCCTGATAGGCCATCTGACGGTAGGCCTCGGCAAGCATTTCACGAGCGGCGATATTATCCGGCTCGGCAAACACCAGATGATTGAGCACTTCACCCACCCAGCGATACTCACCTTTAGCCTGATAGACCGCAGCCTTTTCAAGCAGCGCCTCAGAACCGCCCATAAACTCCACATAGCGCAGGGAAGATTGCTCTGGTGGCAATGGATTTAAATGCGCCGGATTGCCGTCATACCAGCCAAAATAGTGCTGATAAACCGCCTTGCTATTGTGGCTAAGAGTGCCGTAGTAACCGCGAATATGAAAATTGCCGGCCAGCGTTTTTGGCAGCTTTAGACGCTCGGCAATCTCTCTAGGGGTGTAACCTATATTGGCCAGACGCACAGTCTGGTCGTGGATAAACTTATACATATCCTGCTGCTGTTGCATCTGGGTAATAATTCGTTCATGACCCCAGGTTGGCCAGTGATGGCTATTAAAGAACAGCTCAACATCGTCTAAACGATCAATAGACTGACCAATATAGTCACTCCAACAGCGCACATCGCGAACCTTGGCGCCGCGCAATGTCAGCACATTGTGCATAACATGGGAGAGTATCTCGGCACCGCAAAATGCTTTGCGCTGAGGCAGGTAAAAGGTTAACTCCGCCGGCGCTTCACTGTTGGGCATATTGTAAAACTCGAAGTCGACACCATCGATGGTTAAATCAACCTGAGGCTGATCTATCACCAGCGTTGGCTGAAGTATCGAGGTACTGCCGAAAATCACCTGTTTGCCCAAACCGGTATCCACATGGCCTGTGGCAGAACGCTCTAACCCATTGCCCATCATATAGGCACCGCGGCGCATCATCGCCGGCCCGGCAACTATATTCTCGCTGACCGCTTCGTGCATAAAACCGGAGGGAGCAATAATTGGAATATTGTTTTCCGCGGCCTGCTGAGCATCAATTAACGACAGCACACCACCAAAATGATCTATATGACTGTGGGTAAAGATTACGGCTGAGAGATTTATCTCACCCAGATGCTGTTCGGCAAAGGCCATTGCCGATTTGGTTGTCTCAAGGGTGGTCAGCGGATCGACAACAATCCAGCCGTTCTGCCCTTTGATCAATGTGGTATTGGCCAGATCAAAACCGCGCAGCTGATAGATACCCTCGTCAACCTCAAATAGCCCGCGGATATTATTGAGTTTGGCCTGACGCCAGAGACTGGGGTTTACCGTATCTGGCGCATCCCCCTGAATAAAATCATAGGCACTGGCATCCCAGACTTTTTGGCCATAGCTATTGGTAATAATATCGGCTGGCGCAGAAGCCACTAGCCCGCGAGTCGCATCCTCAAAATCCTGCTGATTATCCAGATCGAGACTTTCGGAAAATTTCTGATTACTGGCAATAGTAAATTCACTGGCCGCAGACTCAGCGGAATCACCGTCAGCAGCTTTATCACAGCTACCAAGCAAAAAAGACAAACCCACCAAACTTAGCAATAAAAGATTTTTAGCGATTATCTTTAAGATCATAGTTATACCGCCCGCTATTTATTTTTATATTAACCAGCAAAACCCAAAGCCAAAAAAAACACTAAAGAACTTCAAATAACCCAGCAGCCCCCATACCACCCCCAACACACATAGTAATAACCACATACTTCTCACCGCGGCGCTTACCCTCCATCAATGCGTGCATCACCATCCGCGCGCCACTCATACCAAAGGGATGACCAATCGAAATAGAACCACCATTCACATTTAAACGCTCCATAGGAATACCCAACTTATCGCGACAGTAAAGCACCTGCACCGCAAAAGCCTCATTCAACTCCCACAGGCCAATATCATCAATCGTCAAACCATTGCGCTGCAACAGCTTTGGGATAGCGAATACAGGACCAATACCCATCTCATCCGGCTCACAACCCGCAACCGCCATACCGCGATAGACACCCAACGGCTCAAGATTACGCTGCGACGCCAGCGTACCATCCATCAAAACCACCGCCGCCGCACCATCAGACAACTGCGAAGCATTACCCGCAGTAATAGTACCGCCATTGCGAACCGAGTTTAGGCCCGCTAGATTTTCAATACTGGTGCCGGGACGATTGCCCTCATCCTTAGTGAGAGTCACCTCTTCCTTCGTCACCTCACCGGTTTCACGATTAGTCACCAACTTAGTCGCCATTACCGGCACAACCTCATCGGCAAACAACCCTGCTTCCTGAGCAGCAGCGGTGCGCGCCTGAGACATTACCGCATATTCATCCTGGGCTTCACGGGAAATACTGTAGCGATTGGCAACCGTCTCAGCAGTATCCAACATAGGCATATGAATCAATGGCGCGTGTTTCATGGCCAGCGGATCAGCAACACGGTGGGCATTAAAATGCTCATTTTGAATCAGACTGACAGACTCACAGCCACCAGCCACAATCACCTGAGAACCATCATTGGTAATATTGTTAGCGCCTATAGAAATAGCCATCAGACCCGAAGAGCACTGACGGTCAACCGTCATACCAGAGACCGTAATTGGCAGGCCTGCCGCCATAGCCGCCTGACGACCCAGATTCATGGTCTGAGTCCCCTGCTGCATCGCAGCACCGATAATACAATCATCGATTTCCGCCGGATCAACACCAGCGCGAGTAACAGCCGCATTAATAGCGTGCGAACACATTGAAGGTGATTCAAGATCGTTGAATGCACCGCGAAAGGCTCGTCCAATTGGCGTGCGAGCAGCTGAAACAATTACGGCTTCTTTCATAACAATATCCTTTATCAATATTTATTAGCGTCTTAGCAGACAGGTCTTGGCTATCCCTGCAGGGCCGCCATCGCTTTCATCAAAAACTTTTCAGTTTGCTTGGAACCTGATTCCAGAGCCTTATGATCTGAGATATCTGACAGCTGATCCCACTGGGCTTTGATCTCATCCGGATTTTGTTTCTCCGCTGGGACAAAGATGCCATCGCTCTCATAGATACTGGAGGTCGCATAACCGCCAGCACCAGCGCAGAGAATAGTTCGGGTTGGCGCACTTTCATCACAGAGAACCAGCGCACCGGCAGTCACCGACTCTGGGGTCAGCATGGCTAACACGGCTGGTGGCAAAAGGTCTTCGGTCATACGGGTGCCTGCGGTAGGTGCCAGCGCATTAATATGAATATTATTCTTGCCGCCCTCAAGCACCAGAGTATTCATAAAGCCCAGTACCGCCATCTTCGCCGCACCGTAATTGCTCTGACCAAAGTTGCCATACATACCACTGGAAGAAGTGGTCATCACAATACGACCGTAATTCTGCTCACGCATAATGTCCCACACCGCTTTAGTGCAGTTGACCGAGCCCATCAGATGAACATCCATAACCAGCTTAAAATCTGCCAGATCCATTTTCGAAAATGATTTGTCGCGCAAAATACCCGCATTGTTTATCAGAATATCTACCCGACCCCACTTATCCATGGCCTGGGCAACCATATCCTCCACCTCATCAAAATTGGCGACATTGGCACCGTGGGCAAAGGCTTCACCCCCAGCCGCTTGAATAAGGTTGACGACTTCCATAGCCGCATCAGACGAAGCACCGGTTCCATCGCGCGCACCGCCGAGGTCATTGACCACAACCTTCGCGCCGCGTTCTGCCAGCGCCAGTGCATGAGAGCGTCCCAGTCCATTACCGGCACCGGTGACAATTGCTACTTTCCCTTGAAAATTAATGCTCATTATTTACCTCGTTAAATTCGATCTATTTAGAATTCTTTATTGATGACGGGTTCAACTAACGCTTAGTTAACCATCTGAACCGATAACCACTCGGCGACCATAGCCGGCTTTTCACCGCCCTCAATCTCAATGCTTACACCCACCTTAAAGTCAAACTGACCGGGGCGCTTTTCACTGATATCGAGAATAGTCGCATGACAGCGAATCTTGCTGCCAACACGCACTGGAGCCACAAAACGGACCTTATCGAAACCCTTGTTAACCCCCATATAAATACCTTCAATCACCAGAGTAAAGCTCTCGGCAAAATAAGACAGCATCGACAGGGTCAAAAACCCGTGAGCAATAGTGCCACCAAATGGCGTCTGCGCAGCGGCGACCGGATCTATATGGATAAACTGGCGGTCCAGAGTACAGTCGGCAAAAACGTTAACCTGATCCTGAGTCACCTCAAACCAAGCAGTTGGCTCACAGGTATGGCCAATATACTGTTCAATATCTTCTTTTTTTATAAGTTGCGGCATGGAAAACATCCTCCTGTCTAATCTTGCTATTTATAGTTTTTATACACTGGAATATCAGCTATTAATAAGCTGATTCTGACCAACAGTATAGGCAATAACCATGACATCCTATGTCCGGTCGCAAAAGCCTCAACTCAGGGGCAAAAACCCTTTATCCATTTGGCACTGACAGCCAGATGGCTATTGTGATTAGCCCTGCAGATGACTACCATAAGCTGAGTTGCCATTTATATAGATATAAATAAACCTCACAAGAAGCTCACAGGGATTACTTTAAGAGCCTATGACTACTCCCAAGCCAATTGAAAAGCCTATCTCAGATGCCAATTTTGCTTTCGGTCGCTTCCTAAAATTTTGGCGTGGCGTGCACAACCTTAGCCAGGAACAACTTGCGGATCTAATCAACAGCTCCCCCAGGCATATCAGTCGTCTGGAAAATGGCAGCAGCAGACCTAGTCAGTCTATGGTTACGGATATCACCAGCGCCTTTGAGTTGGGACAGCGCGATAGCAACCATCTGCTGATCGCCGCCGGCTTTGTCCCGATCACCGGAGAGTTGGACTTTCATGCACCGGAGCTCAAGTGGCTGCGCAAAGCGATGACCTTATCGCTGAAGGCACTAGACCCCTACCCGGCCACGCTGGCCAATGAGTCCAATGATATTTTAATGGTCAACCGCGGCTGGGTTGGACTGTTTGGTCAGAACATCGAAAAAGCAACTCTTGATCGGGTGACCAATAACTATGAATTTCTATTTAGCCGCAAAGGTGCCGGCAACTTTGTCAGTGGCTGGGAAGATACATTGTCAGTGATTTTGATGTCTCTGGAACAGAAAGCGCTGTTTGGCAACAACCCCCGAGATAAACAACTGCGTGACCGCCTTGCCAAGCGCAGTGAGGTTCCCAGTGACTGGCGGCAGCGCGCGGCTGTGCTCGAACCTATGTCGAGCTTTCGTATACAGATTAATCTCGATGGAGATCTGCACAAGTTTGTCAGCGTGCACAGCACTGTCAGCACCTTAGGCCCAGCGGCACTGCTCTCGGGCCCAAGCCTAAATATGAATACCTACTGCCCGGAAGACGAGAATCTCGACCTCTCCAAATACTGTCAAGGGCAGCTTAGCCACCCCCTGTTATTCTATTAATCCGCACCACGCATCATCTTGCTCACCAGCGGCGACAATAACAGCATAATCAACGCCAACCCCAGCGCGATATAACCGACCTGAGTATAGACCTCGATATAACCGGCCTTGGCTGCGGCTATATTGGTCATCTGCCCACCGATAGTTTCAGCCCCTGTGGTGCGCGCAATCACGCCGGCCAAATAGTTGGAGAGACCTGAATAGAGGAACCAGGCACCCATAGTCATACCCACAACCCGCACCGGGGCAAGTTTGGTAACTACAGATAAGCCTACCGGCGAGACCAGAAGCTCACCCATGGTATGAATCCAGTAGATCGCAAAGATAAATAGCACTGGCGTTAAGCCCACCGCACCAGAACCTTTCATACCGGCCACCAGCACTAAAAAGCCGAGACCGGCCATTGCCACACCCAGTGCAAACTTAACCGCTGTAGAGGGGTTTAGCTTGCGCCTCGCCAGCCATATCCACAGCCAGGCCAGTAAAGGCGCAAAAAGAAATATAAAACCGGCATTTAAGGACTGAAACACAGGCCCGGGCACCGACCAACCGAGAATCTCGCGATCCACTAAACGAACCGTTAACAGATTTAACGAGGAACCGGCCTGCTCAAAGAGTGCCCAGAAAGGAATCTGCGCCAAGACAAAGTAGATTGCCGCTAACATTCGCGAGCGCTCATCGCCCTTAAGCTGGGTAAAGGCATAGCTGACCAGCAGCACAAACATCAGGATACCCAGAGGCCCAAGAATGCCGCCAACCAACTCCTCATTCATTACCAACAACATGGATAGACCGATAATCCCCAAACCAATCAGATAGCAGAACCACTCCAGATTGATAAACAAAAATACCTTTTCCTTAAGTTTCTCCATTGAAGGCGGCTCGGCCTTGCCCTGCAGCCAACTCTGGCAGGAGAGAAAGATAACCAAACCGAGCAACATACCAACACCCGCCAGACCAAAGCCATACTTCCAACCGTGGACAATGCCCAAATAGCCACAGAAGATCGAAGCCAGAAATGCGCCGATATTGATGCCCATATAGAAAATCGTAAACCCGGAGTCGCGCCGTGAATCACCAAAGCCATACAGAGAACCAACAATGGTTGAGATATTGGCCTTGAGGAAACCCACCCCAGCAATTAACAGTGCTAGTGATAGGTAGAGAATATTTAGGTAGAACGCTTCGCGCTCAACACTGATAGAAAATTGATCCCGCGGAATACTGGCAGGCAGACCCACTAACTCAGGCTCGGCAATATCCATATGGGTTTCAGTAAAGCTGATATAGGAGATTCCAAGATCAGTCATAATCTGCTGACGGGCATCACCGCCACGGGCATCGAGCTTTATTTGATACTGGCTGTCATTATAGGAAATTAGCTGTTTGGAACCCTCGCCCTCAAAGCTCATACCAAAATGGCCCAGCGTCAGCAGAATAGCACCAAAGGTAACCGCCTTTCTCGCCCCCAGATAACGGTCAGCCAGAGAGCCGCCAATAATAGTCATCACATAGACCAGAGCAGTATAGGCACCGTAGATTAAACTGGATTTTTCATCGGAGAACAGAAAGTGCTGAGTGAGATAGACAATTAACAGGCCACGCATACCGTAGTAGGAAAATCGCTCCCACATCTCGGTAAGGAATAAAATTAACAACCCACGGGGGTGTCCCAATAGTGTTTTATTATCATTCATTGAGTGTTTCCTTTAGCGAGTTCACCAAAGGCTCTAGCATACCCTATTAAATCCAAGGACTCATAAGTGTGCAATTGGCAGAGAGTGTAGAGTGTGAATAGAAAATAGTGTAATCTGCACCCCATAAAAAAAAACACCATTACTCATAAATTGCCTACCCACTTTTAACATTTATTAAATTCTAAACGATTATTAATCCATGCAAAGCTTAAAATTTCTCTTTATTGCTAGCCTAGTAGCACCCTTTGGTCTGCTTCCACTGCGTTGGTCCCAGGCAATTGGCAGCCGCTTAGGTTTATTGCTGATTAAATATAATCGTAAGCGTGCGCATATTATCCGCTGTAATCTTAAAGCCTGCTTTCCTGAAAAATCAGAGGCCGAACGGGAAAAACTATTACTTGAGAATGCCAGTGAAACTGGCAAATGGTTTTTGGAATCCGCCTATGTCTGGTTCGGAAATCCAAACTATCTCTGCAAGCGGGTTAGCGTTAGAAATCCAGAAATCCTTGAAACCGCCCATCAACAAAAACGCGGGGTTGTGATTGTTTTACCCCATCTGGGCAACTGGGAATTAATTAACTTTTATGTGCCGCAACAGTACCCCTTTGCGGCTATGTACAAACCCATTAGCTCTCCCGGGCTTGAAAATATTATCTTTAAAGCGCGCAGCCGTGTCGGCACAAAAATGTTTTCCACTAACATTAAGGGCGTCAGACAGGCCTTAAAAGGCATGCGTAAGAATAATGTGCTAGCAGTGCTGTCAGATCATCTGCCTACTAAGGAGGCCGGTGTTTACGCGCCATTTTTTGGGCAGCCAGCTCTAACCGGAAAATTAACTCAGGCACTAGTGAACAGCAATCAATCAGAAGTAGTGCTTTCAACGATTATCCGCAAACCCAAAGGACAGGGATTTGAGATTATTTTCCACAGGATAGAGGGAATGCACACGGAAGATAATATCGCCGCCGCGACCGCATTAAACGCAGCTATCGAAAAAAGTATTCTGTTAGCGCCAGAACAATATCAATGGGTCTATCGTCGCTTTGCCAGCCCACCGGAAGGCGCGCCTGATATTTATGCTTAAGAATAGCGTTTAAGAATAGCGCTTAAAAAATGCATCAATCTCTCCAAACGCCTCAAGCGCCTCAGGGAGGTCGGGATAGAATATCTGCCAGACATGGGGAACATTCTTCCAGCGCTGCAAAACTGCATTGGTTCCAGAGGCAACCGCCTTATTCACATAGCGACGACCATCATCCAGAAGTATTTCACTATCACTAACCTGCACCAATATTGGCGGTAGACCTGAGAGATCGCCGTGCAGTGGGGACACCACTGGGTCTTTGGGACCGTGACCGGTAAACATCCATTGGCTGGCGACTACTAAGGGTCGGGGAATCTTGCGCAACCCCACAACCACAGGCTTAAGAAGAATATCAGTATGCAAATTACGCTTAATGCTCGGGCTGCGCATACGTGCATCGGTGACCGGTGATAAGGCCACAGCTGCATTGGGTAATCTGCGCCCCGTGTCCCGCAACCAGGCTAAAAGAGACAGAGTTAAATTGCCCCCGGCTGAATCACCTGCAACCAGAACTGCCGAAGCCTGTGTCTTGCCCTGAGGCCCATTCTCGAGTAACCAGCTGTACGCTTTGCGACAATCTTCAATACCGGCCCTGCGAGGGTGTTCAGGCATTAAACGGTAATTAATAGCCAATACAGCACAGTTGGTTATCTCGGATAATTTACTGGTAATCACTCGGTGGCTTTTGGCACTGCCAACATAGAATCCGCCGCCATGGATATATAACAAACGTCGATTGCTATCAGCACCGGGCGCTATAACCCACTCGGCGGAAACACCACCGGCATCAACCGGTGCAATAGCACTGACTATAGGCACATCGGCAAAGAAACTATCCATATTTTTACGAATCGCCAGCATTCGCTGCTTTAAACTCAGGCCAATATTTTCGCTGTGAGCAACAGTGATTTTTTCACCAATTAGCTTAAGAGCGGAGCTCGAGCCGGAGGGTATGGGGAACAACTGCCCTGCCGGAAGATCGTATTTTTCCAGCGGATCAGGCCGCAGATAATAAAATAACAGCAGGGCAAGAAAAAAGCCTCCTACGGTTAAAATTCCTATCGGCAGACTAATCATTAGCAGGGCTAGAAATTCGAGTAGCTAAGTTGATTAAATTTCTTCTGGTGAAAATCTGCATCACCAAAGGTCACATTAATGGTCATCAGGCGCTTTACATAATGACCGATATTTAACTCATCGGTAATACCAATACCACCGTGTATTTGAATCGCCTCTTCACCGATCAGCTTGCCATATTTAGCCACTGTCGCCTTTAGAGCATGAACTGATTTTAGTAACTCAGCAGTTCCCACTGAAGGATCAACTGCCGCTTTATTGGCATCGCAAAGCCCGCGATAAAGTAACGATTTAGTCTGCTCACAGGCCATAAAGGTATCCACCATACGGTGCTGCAGTGCCTGAAATGAACTAATCGGCGTACCAAACTGTTGACGAGTTTTGGTGTAATCCACAGTAATCGCATTGAGGGTAGCCATAATTCCCAATGCCTCGGCACTCAGTGCCAGAAGGATATTTGGCATTACCTGATCGACTATCTCCATACCCTGACCCGCAGTACCCAACAGCTGACTTTCAGTAACTAGTACATCATTAAAATTGATAGTCGAAGCACTCTGACCATCCATAGTTTTATAGCTATTAATGCTGACGCCCGGCGCATCTGCAGCCACCATAAACAGGCTGATACCGTCGCGATCAAACTGCCCACCGCTGGTGCGAGCAGCAACAATAAGGCTATCGGCGCTAGCGCCATTAAAGACCACGGTTTTGGTACCGTTAATAGCGTAACCATCCTTACCCACTGTCGCACTAGTGGCTATATCGGCAATTTCAAAACGCGACTGGGGCTCCAGAAAAGCAAAAGAACCCAGACAGCTACCATCAATAATTTTCGGGATATAAGTCGACTTTAATTCTTCATTGGTCGCCGCAGAGAGCAGACCGCCAAAAATGACCACTGTAGAGACATAGGGTTCAACAACAATCCCCTTGCCAAGCTCTTCCATTACTGCAACCAGATCTTCAACGGAACCACCAAAACCGCCGTACTGCTCCTCAAAGGGAACCGACAGCCAACCCAACTCGGCAAACATTGTCCAGAAGTCACGGTTAATACCCTCTTCTGAATCAATAATCTTACGTCTGGTATCAAAGTCATACTCGTCGCGGACAAAGCGCGCAACGCTGTCTTTAATCATTACCTGTTCTTCGGAAAACTCAAAATTCATCTAACCCATCTCCAACAATATTTTTTATAGAGGCCTTACTAAAGGCCTAACACGGCCTTGGCAATCACATTGCGCTGCACTTCATTTGAGCCGCCGTAAATAGTCGCGGCGCGGCCATACATATAACTTTTGCGCGCCTCAGCGGCAAACTCGTGACCCAGCTGCTGATTACTCAGATCCCCCTGCAGAGCACCGCCATAATAGGCAGCCAGTTGCAGTTGCAGCTCGTGAATAGACTGTGAGATTTCAGTGCCTTTGATTTTTAACAATGAGGATTCAGGCCCCGGCATTCCCCCGGCGGCCATAGAGGCAAATACTCGTAGCTCGGTGTACTCCAGAGCCATCAATTGCATTTCAATATCGGATAGACGCATCTGGAATACCGGATCATCGAGCATAGGCTGACCGCCGTTAACCTCTGCCGCAGCGCGCTGCTTGAGATTGCTCAGCATACGCTTGGAGTCGGCCACCTCAGCCATACCGGTGCGTTCATGGGCGAGCAATGCCTTGGCGTAGGTCCAGCCTTTATCCTGTTCACCAATTAAATTTTCTCTAGGCACAAGCGCATCTTCAAACAGCACTTCATTAAGGCTGTGTTTGCCGTCGATTGTAGGAATTGGCTTTACTGAAACGCCTGGGGTATTCATATCAATTAACAGAAAGCTAATACCCTGTTGTTTGCGTACATCTTTGGAGGTTCGCACCAGACAGAAAATCCAGTCGGAAAACTGGGCAAAGGTTGTCCAGATTTTGCGACCATTAACAATATAATTATCGCCGGCGTACTCTGCGGTTGTACTCAAGGCGGCCAGATCAGAACCGGCACCGGGTTCTGAATAGCCCTGACACCACCAGTCTTCACTGGAGAGAATGCGGGGTAAAAATTTGGCCTTCTGCTCTTCGCTACCAAAGGTGTAGATAACCGGCGCAACCATTTTCAGACCGAAGGGAACCACATCGGGAATACCCGCTGCGCCGCGCTCGGTTTCATAGATAAACTTCTGGGTGACAGACCAGCCAGTACCACCGTATTCTTTAGGCCAGCCCGGCGCAATCCAACCTTTGGCATGAAGCTTTTTCTGCCAGACCACAATAGCTTCCTTGTAATCTTCACCCTGACCGCTGGAGAGACTCTCCGCGACCTTGGCATCGTATTCACTGGCAAAAAATGCCCGCACATCATCTCGAAACTCAAGATCCTGTGCTGAAAAATTAATATCCACCGATTCACCCTCTTACTAAATTTAAGCTGTTTACATTAAGTTGTGGCACTTCATATGTCAAAAAATAAGGCGGCTGGCTAGTCACGCTGCCGCTCAAGGCATACAGAGGCATAGAGAAAACAGGGAATGCTCATTGCACCACAAATATCAGCCAGCAAAAGCGACCATGTATAGGGATTAACAACCGCAGCAGCCTGAAATAATTCCTGGGCAACACCGGTCATAAAAGAGCCGAGACTAAAACCGAGCAGATTGCAGGCAACCAGTAATACCGCGGTCATAACTCCGCGCAGACGCGCCGGCGTTAGGTCCTGAACTGTTGAAAATGCCGGCCCATAGAAAGAGCTAAGACTAAATAGCGCGAAACTCATGCCCAGAAAAAAGATCAGCGAGTCCGGCGAGGCAAATCTGTAACCCAGGGTTAAGGGAGTCACCGCAATCATCAATAGCGCCAGGAAACGAATTCGCCCACCTCTATAGCGGCGCTGATACCAGTCGCTCATGGCGCCACCAAACAAGGTACCCAGAGTACCGAAGAGCAGAAAAATAGTGCCGAACAGCGCCGTGATATAGCCCTGCTCAAAACCGCGCTCGGCAATCAACCAGGGAATCGCAAAGGCACCTGCACCTATTGGAATATGCAGCATAACTGCGCCGAGCATAATCCATATCAGCACCGGCGAGCCTTTTAATACCTGCTTTAAATCTGACAGTCCTTCTCGCCAGCCTACGGCTGACTCTGATTCAGTGGAAGCTGTGGTGCTTTCACTCTCCATAACTCCACGGCGGGGATCTCTTAACAGCAGCAAACCAAGCGCCAGAACTATTCCCAATCCACCGAGTAGCAAGAAACAGTTGCGCCAGCCAATCTCAACCCCCAGAGAACCGGCCAGAATAAACGCCAGGCTGGTTCCCACAGGCACACCCAGATAGTAGAGCCCTACCGCTGTGCCGCGCTTTTGCGCGGGAAATAAATCTGCCAGCATCGACATCGAAGTTGGGGTCATGGTCGACTCGCCAATACCGATAAATAATCTCGCCAGAGCGATTTGAGTAAAGTTTTTAGCGATGCCAGAAACCGCCGTTAGGGCACTCCACAAAATAAGACCTGCGGCAATAAGTCGCGGACGGTGAAAGCGATCGGCAAGCGCGCCCATAAACAGTCCCATCACCACATAGCAGACCGTAAATACCCAGCCATTTAAGAGCCCAAGTTGGGAGGGACTGAGGTTGAGGTCATCCATTATTGTTTGAGAAAAGGCCGCAATAAGACTGCGATCAAGCATACTGAGAATATTCAGCAGCATCAGAAACATTAAAACACCCTTCGCGCGGGGCGAGGATTTAATAACCTGCATAATTCTTTAACCCCTTCTACATCTTATAATTATGTGTAGTTATTCTGGTCTGAATCTTTCTAAGCCACCGCCGCTAAAGAGCTGACTTGGCAATCAACTGGCGGCAGTGCTCACCCAGATGAGTAACCACCTGACCATAGCTGGCAAAGCGCTGATCTTTGGTCATCTTATTGGCATAGCGGTAGTAGAGCTGCTGTAAAATCCCCACCAGCCGCCAGTAGCCATAGACCTCATAGAAATCCCAGCTCGAGGTATCAAAGCCGGTCTGCTCGGCGTAGTAAGCGAATATTTCCTCGCGGCGCATCATGCCCGGTGCATCTGATGGCTGAACTTTCATCGCCTGCAGGGCTGGCGCATCATCGGCATGCACCCAATAGGCCAGTGAGTTGGCTAAATCCATCAGCGGGTCGCCCAGTGCCGCCATCTCCCAATCCATTACTGCAATAACATTAAACGGATCAACGGGGTCAATCATCACATTGTCGATACGAAAGTCACCGTGGATAAGCGCAGCGGGGATATTGCTAGCCTTTGAATCAGGTATATTCGCCTCAAGCCATTCACGGACATCTTCAAACCCTGGTACATCTGCCGTCTGAGCATTGGCAAAGCGTTTATTCCAACCCAGTATCTGGCGCTCGGCATAGCCAGCGGGCTTGCCAAACTCGGCCAATCCTGCGGCGGCATAATCCACCTGATGCAGCTGAATTAATTTATCAAATACGGTTTTGCAAAACTGATAGCGGTCGGCATTGCTAAAATTCCATGCCGAGGGCAAGCTGTTTTTAACCAGAACACCCTCAATCTTTTCCATCAGATAAAACTCGGAACCGAGAAGAGATTCATCATCTGTGTAGTAGATCGCTTTCGGCACTGAGGGATAGGATGACTTCAGTGCACTGATAACCCGATACTCGCGAATCATCGAATGGGCACTGGCGGCTTTTACACCCGGTGGCGGTCGTCGCAATACCAGCTCGCGATTTCTGTAACTAATCAGGTAAGTGAGATTGGATGCGCCCGATGCGTACTGCTGAATAGATGGACTGCCCTGCAATTCTGGAATAATTTCTCTGAGCACTTTATCCAAGCGCTGAGAATCCAGCTCTTCGCCACTGCGCACGTCAATCGTTGGATTAGATAAGGTCATCGAGTTTCCATTTATTATTATTGATTATCTGACTTCTCAAGATATTCTTAGAATTACAGTGTAATTCCAAATTCACACCTCTGCTGTGGCAATACTGACAAAAGTTGATAGCTAGCGCTGATATTATCTTTTGGCAGTCATTATGTCTTGATTTTTTAAGCGCAGATTTTTACAGTAGAACAACAAATCGAATATAACGAGCGTTCAAACAGGGTCGTTATACAAAAAATAAAAGAGGAATATCCATATGTCATTAGAAGCAGTTACAGCAGGTTTAAAAGAAAAGGTCGGGGAAGACTGCGGTTTGGGTTCAGTCTTGAAATTTGATTTTGGTGATGATGGGTTTCTTACTTTAGACGCTTCTCAGGTTCCAAATGTGATCAACAATGATGATGTAGAAGCCCAATGCACCATGGTTATCAGCTTGGAAAACTTTATGGCGATGGCTGAAGGTAAGCTTGATGGCACCTCGGCCTTTATGACCGGTAAACTAAAGATTCAGGGTGATATGGGTATTGCTATGAAGTTAGGGCCTATACTTTCGTAGCCGTATTTATATTCAGATCATTATCTACAATCGAAGAATGCCCTGCAGTTGCAAAACTGCAGGGCATTTTTTTGTTCTAGGCATTTTCCCTAAGCTAATAAATCACTTCAGCAGGTTTATCCTAACAAAGTAAAAAAATCCCTCAGATCATCCGTTATTGAGAACTCAAACCGCTACCTAAGCCCCACAAGCTCTACCCTATTAAAAATTAAAAGCATTTAAATTAATTGTCATTTGACAACCTTTTGTTTACACACTAGTCTTAGGGTATTGAGAAATGAAGCACCCCAATAAGGAAATCAATAAAGTAGTTCAACACGCACTTTCAAACGGTTGGACTTTAAGAGTAGCAAATGGACATGCTTGGGGTGTTTTGCGCTGCCCGAAAAACAAAGCCGACTGTCGCTGTGGACGGTTCTGCCAGATATCGGTTTGGAGCACCCCGAAAAATCCCGGCAATTACGCTAAAAGACTAAAGAAAAGTATTGATGGCTGTATCTATCCAATCATCAAACTATACGAGGTGAAAAAATGAACGACTACGAATTTACGCTGACCTTTTCATTACCAGCTTCTTCATTACCAGCTTCTTCATTACCAGCTTCAGGAGGCAACCCAGAGGCGTACCTAGATGCACTATTTGAAGCAGGATGTGACGACGCAGTAATAGGCATAGGCGGAGTCGGCTCAATAGCACTCGACTACGGGCGTCAGGCTGAGTCAGCCGCAAGCGCAGTTCAAGGGGCTATCGCACAGGTGCAGTTAGCTATCCCAGGTTCGGAATTTCTCGAGCTTAAACCTGATTTGGTCGGCATTACAGATATTGCCGAACTGGCCAACTGCTCTCGACAAAATATCCGCAAATTTGTCACTGATTCAAAAGCGCTTTTCCCACAGCCAAGCGTCTCTGGCAGCGTTCCCCTCTGGCACTTTTATGAAGTGGCTAACTGGCTGATAAATAATTCGCGGGTTAAATCAAAACCACACCCTGAATCTATTGAGATTTCCAAAATTGCCTTTGAGATAAATATTGCTGCTCAGCGCAAACGCTTTAAAAGAAGTATCGCTGAAGCCAAGGCTGATTACACACCTAAATAATCCGACTTCTCAGCATTCACAACCTTCATCAACCTCCCTCAATCTTCATTCAAAGTAAGAACACTATGCTCCTGAAATACTTTAATTTAACGCTTGGCACGATTACTGCACTACCAATTTATACCGATGGCAAAAACCGCACCATTTAATTTGGTGCGGATGCACCAAAGCCGCCATCAACGCAGTTTTAATAGGAAATAAGGGAATTTTAGCCAGTGATACTGGGGCAAAAACACAGTTATTCCAGCTACGAGCGCACCAAGTCGGTGCGCCCAACAATTTTCTATTCGGGTCTTGCCGCTTATTTTGCAACCAAACAACAGCAAGTCTCGGAGCATGGAAACTGTGAATAATGCGTCGCAAATAGCAAATCTATTTAGCTTACCTGTGAAGCTTATTTTTACTGATCTGGATGGCAGCCTCCTCGACCACCATAGCTACAGCTTTCAACCGGCGGCAACAATGCTTGCCGAATTGGAACAGCGCGGTATTCCGGTTATCCCTATCACCAGTAAAACCAAGGTCGAACTGCTGCCTTTGCGCAACCAGCTGAATAACCCGCATCCTTTTATTATTGAGAATGGCGCAGCCATCTATATTCCCTGCGGTTACTTTTCTCAACAACCAAAAAATTCTAAAACCGTTGATGATTTCTGGGTTCTCGAGAACGCAGCCTCACGTTCAACTTGGCAGACATTATTGGATAGCCAAGCTGCTGAGTTTTCGGCCGAGTACCAGACCTTTGATTCTGCCTTTAGAGAACATGGCGCAGAGGGCATTACCCAGCTAACCGGCCTGAATCATCATCTGGCAAGCCTCGCCAATCAGCGTGATTACAGCGAGCCAGTGCACTGGACCGGAACCGCTGAACGGAAAAAATTGTTTGTCGAAAAGATGCAATCTCTTGGAGCTACGGTTTTGCAGGGCGGACGGTTTCTCAATATTGGCGGCGATACCGATAAGGGACGCGCCCTTGTTCAACTTGAAAAACTCTATCTTCGGCAGGCCGAGCAAAGCGCCTGTCAGACCCTCGCGATTGGCGATAGTGGCAATGATATTTCCATGCTTGAACAGGCTTCAAATGCACTAATTATTAAATCTGATCATCATGCACCACCAGCATTAACTCGCAGTGAAAATGTTTCTATCAGCGCCCAAACCGGCCCTCAGGGCTGGGCGACTGGCGTCGCTGATTGGCTACAAATTCACGGCTAAAAATCGTAAAAAAATTGTTCGATAAACATCAATAATAAAAGAGAATTAAACATGGGCGACTTTCACCAAAATGGCGTTATAACAACTTTACACAACCTCTCTAACCGCTCAGTTGAGGAGATGGAAACAGAGCTTCTCGAGTTCTCCAAAACACGACCTATGGCACTGATTCTGCCATCGCTCTACTCCGAACTTCAGGGCGATGCCCTACCGGAAATTATTAATCATTTAAAACAGGTGCCCTATCTCAACCAGATTGTTATTGGTCTTGATCGCGCTGATCAACAGCAGTATCGCGACGCGCTTGGGTTTTTCTCCGCCCTGCCCCAGCATCATCGAGTTCTGTGGAATGACGGCCCGCGACTAAAAGCACTGGATGCAAAACTTCAGGCCCTGGGCCTGGCGCCCAAAGAGCTCGGCAAGGGCCGCAATGTCTGGTACTGCATGGGTTATACCTTAGCTTCAGGAAAAGCCGAATCTGTGGCGCTACACGACTGCGATATCACCACCTACGACCGTGAACTGTTGGCACGACTGATTTATCCGGTCGCCAACCCACGCTTTAACTATGAATTTTGTAAAGGTTATTACGCTCGAGTTGCCAATGGCAAAATCAATGGTCGCGTTTCTCGACTGTTGGTCTCACCGCTATTGAGCGCGCTAAAGAAAACTGTCGGCCATACAGACTATCTCAACTATATGGGCAGCTTTAGATACCCGCTCGCCGGTGAGTTCTCTTTCCGCCGCGATGTCCTCAGTGACCTGCGCATCCCCAGCGACTGGGGTCTGGAAATTGGTGTTCTCTCAGAGATGCATCGCAACTTTGCCAGCAACCGTCTCTGTCAGGTGGATATTGCCGATAACTATGACCATAAACACCAGAATCTTTCTCTCGACAATGATCAAGATGGCCTGTCAAAAATGTCGATCGATATCACCAAAGCACTGTTCCGCAAACTGGCCACACAGGGTGTTGTCTTTAGTCATGAAGCATTCCGCTCCTTAAAAGCCACTTACTTCCGCATGGCATTGGATATAGTCGAAACCTGCCATAACGATGCAATTATGAACGGCTTAACGCTGGATATTCACGAAGAGGAAAAAGCCGTAGAGATGTTTGCCGAAAATATTATCAAGGCCGGTGAAGTATTCTTTAACAGCCCCATGGAAAAACCCTTTATCCCGAGCTGGAACCGCGTAAGAAGTGCGGTGCCAGATATATTTGAACAACTGACTGCTGCGGTTGAAGCGGATGCGGCTGAATTTGGCGGACAGTAATAATAACCATGACTAAAGATACTGAAAAAGATTCCAGCCAGTTATTTAAAAGCGTCAGACACCATATCGAAGCTATCTACGATATGGTTGAGTCGGTTGATTACAGCAGGCTCAGTGATGAGCTGATTGAGATTATGCGACTGCAGGAAATCGACACTGCGCCAACCCGCTATATCAATCACTGGGATGAAAGTGACTGTCTGGTAATAAGCTATGGCGACAGTATTTTGCAGGAGGGGGAATCGCCCCTTCACAGCCTAAAGCACTTTCTTGATAAGCAAGTAAAAGGCCGTATTAATGGCGTGCATATACTGCCCTTTTATCCCTTTACCTCAGACGATGGCTTTTCAGTTCTGGACTACTCAAGCGTCAATGAATCACTGGGTGAATGGGCAGATATTGAAGAGATAGCAGCAGACTACCGATTGATGTCGGATTTGGTTATTAACCACTGCTCGGCGCGCAGCCCATGGTTTGAGAATTTTATTAAAGGCCGCGATCCCGGGCGAAACTTCTTTGTCACTGCAAGCCCCGAAGATGATCTGAGCAGCGTTGTTCGCCCACGCACCAACCCACTTTTACGTGAGGTAGAAACCGCCGAGGGTACTCAGCACGTCTGGTGTACTTTTAGTCATGACCAGGTTGACCTGAACTTCAGAAATCCCGAAGTACTGAAACAATTTGCCAGCATTATTCGTCAGTATCTCGACAGCGGCGTGCGACTATTCCGACTCGATGCCGTAGCCTTTTTGTGGAAAGAATTGGGCACCAACTGCATTAATCTCGACCAGACCCATGAGGTTGTACGGCTGTTACGGACACTGATTGAACATGCCCAATCTGACGCCGTGATTGTTACCGAAACTAATATTCCCAACCGCGAAAACCTCGCCTACTTTGGCAACGCCAACGAAGCCCACTGGGTGTATAACTTCTCCCTGCCACCATTATTAGTTAATACGCTGGTAACCGGTGACTGCAACTACCTAAAACAGTGGATGATGAGTATGCCGCCAGCGCGCAATGGCACCGCCTACTTTAATTTTATCGCCTCCCATGACGGCATAGGTCTGCGCCCTGCCGAGGGGCTACTCGACGACAGCGAAATAAATACGTTGGTGGAAACCATGCAACAGTTTGGCGGGCGTGTCTCCTGGCGTGCCGTAGACGAGGGCAAAAGCAAACCCTATGAAATTAATATCTCGCTGTTTGATGCACTGCAGGGAACTCAGGCGGGGCCGGATCAGTGGGCGCTGCAACGGTTTATCTGCGCCCATGCGATTATGCTTGCCCTGGAGGGCGTTCCGGCTATTTACATCCACAGCCTGATGGGTACCCGCAATGATTATCAGCGGGTTGAAAACGCTGGCCATAACCGGGCGATCAATCGTCACCAGTGGGACTACCCTGAACTGGACGCGCGGTTATCAAATGCTGACAGCAACGAGTCACAGGTATTTTCTGGTCTTAAAAAGCTGCTTGAAATCCGTCGACAACAGTCGGCATTCCACCCCAATGCGACTCAGTTTACGCTGCATCTGGGCAGTAAATTGTTTGGCTTTTGGCGACAGAGTATTGATCGTCAGCAGAGTATTTTCTGTGTTAGTAATATTAGCGACTCGGTGCAGAGCTTAAATCTCTCCGATATCAATTTGATCGACAATGAAAGTTGGGTTGATCTTATTAGCGGGTTGAGCTGTAACCAAAAAATGCAGTCTATTCAGATGCAGCCCTACCAGACATTATGGGTTACCAATCGGGTTGATGGTTAACTTGTTATTTCCTAAAAGTTAGGTAAGACTATCTGCTGAATTTTTTTATTTAACCGTATAAAAACAACTAAACCGGATAACAGGAATTAGCAGATTATGAAACTTGAAACTCAGGCAATCCATGCTGGATTTAACGATGACCCAACCACCCGCGCGGTGGCTGTGCCGATCTATCAAACGACTTCATACAGTTTTCGCGATACCCAACATGGTGCCGATCTGTTTAATCTCGCTGAGCCGGGAAATATTTATTCACGAATAATGAATCCGACCTGCGATGTGCTCGAGCAGCGTGTTGCGGCAATGGAAGGCGGCGTTGCCGGACTCTGTATGGCTTCAGGTATGGCCGCAATCACCGGCACTATTCAGACCCTGTGCCGCGCCGGCGACAATATGGTGAGTGTCAGCCAGCTCTACGGTGGCAGCTACAATTTATTTGCTCATACCCTACCCCAGCAGGGTATAGAGGTGCGCATGGCCTCCGGTGATGATATAGCCGCTCTGGAAGCGCTTATCGACGACAACACCAAGGCTATTTTCTGTGAGTCGATCGGCAACCCTGCTGGCAATGTTGTAGATATTGAAGCTCTGTCGACTATGGCTCATCGCCATGGCCTTCCAGTTATTGTCGATAACACCGTTGCAACACCCTACCTGTGCCGACCATTCGAACAGGGTGCAGATATAGTTGTGCATTCTCTGACCAAGTATATTGGCGGCCACGGTACCAGCATTGGCGGCATGATTGTCGACAGCGGTAAATTCACCTGGAAAGATAATCCACGCTTCCCACAGTTCAATACCCCAGACCCCTCCTACCACGGTGTGGTCTATGCAGATGCCTTTGACGCGCCATTTATTGGCCGTGCTCGGGTAGTACCTCTGCGCAATATGGGTGCCGCTATTTCGCCGTTTAATGCGTTTTTAATTCTTCAGGGACTCGAAACTTTGGCGCTGCGTATGGATCGTCATGTGGAGAATGCTATGGCGGTTGCCAGTTATCTTGAAAGCCATGAGTTGGTCAGCTGGGTAAACTATGCTGGGCTCTCGAATGATAAATACTTTGAACTGGCTAAACGCATTTGCTCTGGCAAGCCCTCCTCGATTATCAGCTTTGGTATCAAAGGTGGTGAAGCAGCCGGTGCCAAGTTTATCGATGCACTGCAGATGATTAAGCGTCTGGTCAATATTGGCGATGCCAAGAGTCTTGCCTGTCATCCGGCCAGTACAACTCACCGTCAGCTAGACGAGGAAGAGTTGGCTCGTGCAGGTGTTAGTTCAGATCTGGTTCGTATCTCGGTGGGTATTGAGCATGCGGATGATATTTTGGCGGATATAGAACAGGCCTTAAAAGCCACGGTCTAGTAGCTTAGATTTAGGAACTTAGGTCTAGTCGCTTTTTAGCAACTGGTTTTATTGGCTCTGGCTATTGATGGCTCTGGCAGCAAAATATTCGCTGCCAGAGTCAACTTTCAGAGTAGGCTACTCTAAACCGTTACCGCTTTCTCTTCAGTATTGACCAAAGTTAGCAGAAAGCGCTCTGTTGATCCGCTCTTATCATCAAGGCTTTCCCTACGCACCAGTATCTTTTCACCGTAGTACGCAGCACAACCCTGAATAAGCCCCTCAGCCACATCACCCATACAGCGGGGTGACTGATAGATAACTTCCATACTGTTGTCGGTATAGTCAGTGCACTTGAAAGTTGGCGGCGACGCATCCGGGTAAAGTTTTTTTACCTCACCATGAATAAAACCATCGACCTTGTGTAACAGCGCAAAAGAGGAGTGAAGACCATCGATCCACTGGGGATAGGCGGCAATTAGCTCGGCAAACAGATACATGCCAAAGGTTTTGGTCAGGTGTACCACCGAGACATTAATCTTTTTGCTCAGCACCACAATCATATCGATCAGCTCAGTGTGATCGTAATTGCCAACCGTGGTGTAAATACCCCCGCTTGCAGGGGCGGCTTCGGCGATAACCTCATCAACCATCTCGAGTCCGTACTGTTCTTCAACCAGATACAGAAACGATGTAAATAACATCCCTTTCATAACCCCTCACCATTCGCCAAAAATTTACAGTCAAATCAGCTTACATTCTTTAATAGGCAATCTCATCATAAGCTTGCCTATAAAGATTAGCATAGGTTTTAATTTAAGGGTTTTTTTATTTACAGCCGCACCAGCGCTATCTATTTGCTGCGCACCACCTGATAGTTACGGCGTAAATACTTAACCGGCACACTCCAAATATGCACCAAGCGCGAGAACGGAAAGAGTACAAAAATACCCATACCGAGCAATATATGCAGCTTGTATATCCAGTGAACCGACGCAATGCTTGCCGCCGCCGTGGTTGGATTAAAGATCAGGATATTCTGCGCCCAGCTCATCAGCTTAAGCATCTCCTCACCATCCATATGCCCCGCAGAGACAAAAATTGAAGCCAAGCCGACCACCAACTGTAAAAACAACAGCAACAGAATACCTATATCCATAGCCGAGCTGGTCGCGCGAACCCGCGGATTGGTTAAGCGCCGCACAATCAAAATACACATGCCATAAAAGCAGATAACCCCAAACAGCCTCGAAGCCGCTCCCTTTTATACCAGACTGTACTCCGATAGTTCAGATAGCCCCTGCCTAGACCCTTGAGATCAATCAGGGCCCGGCTTATGGGTACAGGTATTTGCAGATAGAGAGCACTTGTCTGAGCGCAGCGAGTTGTGCGAACGCTGCAAATACCTGTACTCATGGGACCGATCTCAAGGGTCTAGGCAGGGGCTATCCACACGAGACTAAACACCCAGACTACCCAGCCTCCTGCACACGATTATAATTATCACTAAACCGCACAATATCATCCTCACCCAAATAGCAGCCACTCTGCACCTCAATCAACTGCAATGGCAAACTCCCCGGATTCGTTAAACGATGACGCTGACCAATCTGGATATACACCGACTCATTCTCAGAGACCAACTCCTCTTTCCCATCGCGCTCAACCAAGGCTGTACCAGTCACCACAATCCAATGCTCCGCCCGATAATGATGCATCTGCAAAGATAAACTCTCACCGGGATTAACCTTAATCAGCTTCACCTGAAACCGGTGCCCCTGACCGATGGAATCGTAACTGCCCCATGGGCGCATAACCTCGCGATGAGAGAGATGCTCAGTTCTGCCCTGCTGATCCAAACGGGCAACCAGACTTTTAACCTCCTGAACACGGCTCTTATCGGCAACAAGAATCGCATCCTTAGTATCCACAACAATTAAATCCTCCACCCCAATGGCAGCAATCAAACGCCCATCGCTCTGAAAGAAACTTCCCTTACAATCCTCAGCAAGCACATCCCCCCACTACACAACATCCTTTTCAGCCGCCTCCCACATCGCCGACCAGTTGCCGAGATCTTTCCAGCTACTGTACAGCGGAACCAACCAGGCATTGTCTGTCTTCTCCATAATGGCGTAATCAATAGAGTCACTGGGGCAGAGATCAAACGCCTGCTCCGAGAGTCGAATAACCCCCACCTCAAGCACCGACCGGCGGTAGGCTCTCTGGCAGTGAAAAAACATCTCCGATTGCAGCTCTTCTAACTCTTTTAGATAGGCACTGGCTTTAAACACAAACATGCCACTGTTCCAAAAGTAATCACCACTGCTGAGATATTGTTCAGCGGTGGTCAAGTCTGGCTTCTCAACAAACTGCTCTATCCTCTCCCCCTCGGAGATTGATCCACCAAACCCACCAGCAACCTTGATATAACCAAAACCTGTATCCGCCACCGATGGCGGCACGCCAAAAGTAACCAGCTTGCCGCTGTCTGCAAGTTCCAGTGCCGCTTCTAAGGCAACCTGGAAAGCCTCCTGATCGCCAATTAAATGATCAGCCGGCTGAACGAGAAGAATCGGATCAGTGCCCTGTGAAAGCGCCTTAAATGCCGCCACAGCAATCGCAGGTGCAGTATTGCGTGCAATCGGCTCAACAATGATCGTCGCGCTGCAGTTGACCTCCTGAAGCTGGCTGGCAATCATAAAGCGCTGTTCCTCATTGCACACCACAATGGGGCTTTGCAGGTTCGCAACGCGGCTTACAGTGCGCTGTAGCATAGAGTCTTCACCATTGAGCTTTAACAGCTGCTTGGGCATTTTCTTGCGGGATTTAGGCCACAGTCGAGTGCCATTGCCTCCCGAGAGAATCACTGGCACGACATTTTTTATCAGCGGCTGATCACCTGTTTCAGATTGTTCAATTTCCCTATCCATACTTCCTCCCTATATTTTTTAAAAAGTCCTTATTACCAACAAATTCCCTGGCAGTTTTTTGCGTACTTAAATGAATTGCCCAGTCCCACCAGATCGACCACTGGCATAAAGCCCTCGGCCAGATGGGCAGCGCCCCTTCCGTAATCAGTATTGTGACCGACCACCAACATATCGGTGGTGTTTACCAACTGCTCAATATTCAGGCACCGCGAATAACTCAGCTGCCGCTCTACGCCCATTTTCAATAGGTCTTCAGAGGCGACATTGGGGTCGAAATAGCGAATATCATGTCCGCGCTCGCGCAGCTGTCTCACCAGCTCTAACAGCGGACTTTCGCGCATATCATCTGTATGCGCCTTAAAGGTAAGGCCAACTATGCCGATACGCTTTACCTTGCAGGCGGTAATCATCGATAGCGCGTGTTCTATATGGCGGTCATTGGAATTAAGAATGCTGTCAATTAACGGGGTGCTAACGCTGTTATCCGCAGCCAAATTCATAATGCCGCGAGTATCTTTCGGCAGGCAGGAGCCACCAAAGGCAAAGCCTGGTCTCAGGTAGTAGGGAGACAGATTAAGCTTGGTATCCTTAACAAAAATATTCATTACCTGATGACTGTCGACGCCCATCGCTTTACACAGGCGCCCCACCTCATTGCCAAAACCGACTTTCAGGCCATGCCAGGTATTGTCGATATATTTAACAAATTCAGCCGCCTCAATAGTGGTTTCAATCAACTCACCGGAAAGACCCTTGTAAAGCTCGGCTACAGCGGCTGAACTGCGCTGATCCACAGCGCCAATCACGATTTTCGGCGGCTCATAGAAATCTTTGATCGCGCTGCTCTCGCGCAAAAACTCCGGGTTAAAACAGACGCCGAAATCCCTGCCGGAAAACTTCCCAGAGGCTTTTTCCAGAATCGGTATTAAAATATCGCGGGTTGTTTTAGGTGGCACAGTGCTGCGGAATACCACCACATGGTAATCGTCTTTAACCGCCAGAGCCGAGCCAATCTGCTCCGCAGCCATACGTAAGTATTTAAGGTCGCACTCACCATCGGGCCCGGCTGGGGTGCCGACACAGACCATGGTTATATCGGACTCCATAACCGCTTTGCGTGGTTCACAGATAGCCTCGAGACGACCCACCCGCCGCGCATTGTCCAGCAAGTCTGCCAGGCCCTCCTCGACAATTGGTGACTCACCGCGGTTTAACGTCGCAATTTTCTCAACGTCCGGGTCGACACCAATCACTGAATGACCTCGATGTGAAAAACAGGCAGCGGAGACAGCCCCCACATACCCCAGCCCGAGAATACTGATGGTTGGTTTTGCTGCGATCTCTGCAATTTGTCCGGAGTCGAGCTCAAGAAGATCGAGCTTAAAGCTTATGGGGCTGTCATTAGCCGCTGGGGAAGGATTGATATCCAGTTCCGATTTGACGGTTACTTCAGGTAATGATTGAGCTGTCGATTTAAGCGGCTCTTTAAGTGGCTCTTTAAGTGGCGCTTTAAATATTTGCGAACTCTGCTCAGCCGGGCTCAGCTGGCTATTTTTTTCGGCAAGGGAAATCTCGCCGGGGTTTACCGCTATCTCTAATCCATTTTTATTTAACATCATTACTCCCTGTGGCATGGCAGCCGTCGTTGATGATTCTGAAATGACATACGTGCTGTCATAGATCATCGCAAACTCTGTGCCAACTAATTTAAGGAAGTATATTTAGTATATTTATTAGACAGTTATGAGATTATATTGATAATATACATTAATTTATAAGTGAAGCACCATTGAAGACTTTTGCAATATGCATTGCACAACGCCATCGCAAAATAAGAATCACCAGTGCTTCTGCTTGCGGTAAATGGTCGAGGGACTTACCTCCAGCAGTGCCGCCGCCTTGGGTATATTGCCGCCACAGCTGGCAATGGCATCTTCAATAGTATTTTTCTCCACCTGCCACAGAGGTTGCACCCCGCCGCTACCTGAAGCCAAAGAGCCATTAGCCTGTCTTAATAAAGAGCCATCAGCGTCTTTTAATGAAGAGTAAGAGCCCTCAGCGTCTTTTAATAAAGAGCCCTCAGCATCTCTTAACAAGGAGCCCTCAGCGTCTTTTAATGAAGAGTACGAGCCCTCAGCATCTCTTAACAAGGAGCCCTCAGCATCTTTTAATAAAGATCCTCCCTCAATCGCCGAACCAAGCATCGCCCCATCAACAATCCGCTGATCAGCAAGCACCACAATACTATGAACAAGATTCTCCAACTGACGCACATTGCCCGGCCAGGGGTACTGGCGCAGAAATACCTCAGCATCCTCACTAAAACCGTTAAACACCTTACTCTCCTGTCGAGCAAAGAAGCGCAAAAAGTACTCAGCCATAATCACCACATCATCGCCGCGATCGCGCAACGGCGGCAATTGCAAAGGAATAACATTGAGACGGTAGTAGAGATCTTCACGAAACTGGCCAAGCTCAACCGCTTTCGCAAGCGTAGTAGACGAAGCCGTCAACAACTGGGCGACAAACGGATAGCTCTGATGGCTACCGACCGGCGAGAACTCGCGCTCCTGAATAACCCGCAGCAACTTCGCCTGCAGAGACAGAGGCAAAGTAGTTACCTCATCGAGAAACAGCGTGCCCTGTCCCGCTGCCGCCATCAATCCCTGATGATCCGCCGTGGCGCCGGTAAAGGCACCCTTCATATGACCAAACAGCTGTGACTCAATCAGGTTCTCATTAAAGTTTGCACAGTTTATGGCAATAAAAGGCTGCGACTTTCTCGGGCTTTCCAAATGGCAGGCCCTGGCAACCAACTCTTTACCTGTTCCAGTCTCACCAGAAATAAAGATAGGAATATTGGCTCTCGCCGATTTTGTAATTCGTTCAAACAGACGGTACATAGCCGGATTGGCACTGTGCATACCGTGAAAATCAGTCGTCACAGAGGTGTTTTTTTCGCCGCTAAAACCAAACAGCCCCTGCTCTCTCAGTGCCGCAGTAACCACCATACGCAATTCATTATTATCCCAGGGTTTGCTGATAAAGCGATCGATAATACGGCGGTTAAAGGCATCCGAAAGTGATTCAAGATCACTGTAACCACTGAGAATAATCGTGTGAATATCCGGCCAGATGGTTTTTATCTCACTGAGCATCTGGCTGCCCTGCATTATCGGCATACGCTGATCGGAAATCACTAGATCCGGACGATTCTCTGCGGCAAATTCCAGTGCCTGCTGTGGGCAGCTGTAATCCACCAGATTAACACCTAGTCTTGCCAGACAGCGTGTAAGTGATGAGAGCACGCGCCGCTCATCATCGACCAGCAGTATAGTAGGTTGACTATTACTCATTTCGGACAGGTCCCTCCTGTTTAATTTTTGACGTTCACAAATAGCGCGATCTGTTACTGCTATTGCTCCTGAACAATCAAAATGCTTCCTGCAAAAATTCTGCAATTATTTTTTATTCTTGGTGATTTTTATTATTCCTCTATTTTTTAGTTGCTCAATGGCAGATTGTCAAATCGACAAAAGCTTGCAAGCGAGCGGTTTAACTCAACCCGGCGATCGGCAACAGAACTCTAAACGAAGCTCCGCAGCCCTCTTTGCTGCTGACATGGATCTCACCGCCATGCATATCAATCGCGCCTTTCACCACATGCAGACCCAGACCTGTGCCCTTGCCAATTTCCTTAGTGGTAAAAAATGGATCGAATATTTTTGCCAGATCTTTCTCGGCAATACCGCAGCCATTATCGCTAATTTCAATCCACACCATCTCCCCCTCCCGGCCAGTGGAAACAGTAATCAAACCGCGTTCCTTTATTGCCTGAGCGGCATTGACCAGCAGGTTGAGAAACACCTGCCCAACCTTGCCGCCATGACAGACAACTGCGGGAATCTCCGCCAGATACAACTCTATATCGGCCTTATACTTAAGTTCACTGGAGGCTATATTTATGGTCTTTTGCAGGAGAGTATTAATATCCTCCGGACTGGCTTGAAGCTCACTCAGATAGGAGAAATCCGAGAGATCAGCAACGATCTGCTTAACCCGCTCGGCACCTTCAATCGAGTCACCAATTAACTGATCTATATCTGGTAATAAAAAGTTGGGGTTAACCTTATGGGTAAAGGCCCGCAGATTATCTAGGCTGCTTATATTTGCAGTATCTGACAAATCGCCATTTTTCGAGCCCTCAGCGGCAAACATCTCAAGAGCTTGCGCCTGCAGATCAAGCAACTTGCGTAACTCAACCATATAGTCACTCAGGCTATCCAGATTACTGGCGACAAACCCAACCGGGTTATTGATTTCATGGGCCACTCCGGCAGCTAGCTGACCAATCACCGCCATCTTTTCCGACTGGACTAATTGCTGGCGTGTCTCCTGCAACTCAAGCACCTGTTTCTGCAGGTGACGGCTCTGCTCGGCAATCTTTTGGTTGCGCAGATAGAGCTCTTGATTGCTCTGATAGAGTTCGCGACTTTTCTCTTCGAGAAGTTGCTCAGCCTGATTGCGAGCCGCAATTTCACGACGCAATTTATTTTCCAACAGTTGAGGATAACTGGCTTTCTCAATCATTTATAGGCACAAAATAATTGTCGGGTAAAGCCTGCAAAAACAACTGCCCACTCATGGCACTCTAACTCCTTATTTAAAAAATTAATGGGTTAAAATTCTATTGTTACATTTAGGCCTTAAAAAAAACCGCAGGTTAAAATCAACCGGTTGCTCGTATTTTTTCGACTCAATATAAAAGTTTTCGTTGTAATGAATAATCGCAGCAGACATTAAACCTTCGGCAACATCTGCAGGCATAAATGGCGACTTATAGCTAATCTCTAAAATATCTGGATTAATTTCAATGCAATTAAATGATGGTGCTATAAACCCTGGAAATGCTTCTTCTATAGCCTTATTAAGCAGAACATCATGACTTTTAAGTAACTCAAATGTATTTTTAGCCTGCCCAACCCAGAATGGATTTAGCGACGATAGCTCAGCAAAAAGATTTACCCCAAGAATCTTTGATAGCTTACTGCTCGGCATATCAAGCAATTCTGCGGCGCGCTCAAGCAACTGGAACAGGGTATTGTCTGGGTAATCAGCCACGGGAGAATAGACGCCTCCCAGCGGCATTCCGTACTTATCCATTAAGTCAAAGACCAGCTGTTCATCAAATTGCTTTTCCAGAAAATCAAATACACCAGTAAGAACAAAACCTTTCACAAAGGAGTCCTTTTATTTAAAAACTTAAATTAATTCATTTATGTATAGATCATTTATATGTTAACCGCAAATTTAGTTTTGTAAAAATTTATTATTAATTAGCCTAACTTTGGATTCTCAGGGGCTGGCAGGGACTGTGAATTTGAACCATTTACAGCTGATACTGCAAACCTAATTCGACTATCTGCCGCTGATATCCAAGTACCTCGACTGAGTTGTATTCAACCTCCCTGCGCAGAGTAACCAATCCTCTCAGTGACCTAAACCCCAGCTGCTGACTGTAGACAAACTCGGCTATCAGTCCTTTTCTGTGACCGCCAGAGCTTCCAGTTTCTGATTCCTCAGGTGATAATTGCTGATTCAAATAGCCTCGCCAGTAAG
>Ga0209195_1000368_pt1 | contig 34279 bp, 30 predicted proteins | sample COGITO_mtgs_1004_3_FD_184788 | JGI IMG/M metagenome (GOLD analysis project Ga0209195, IMG submission 184788) | Pelagic marine microbial communities from North Sea - COGITO_mtgs_100420 (SPAdes) (version 2) | ecosystem: Environmental > Aquatic > Marine > Epipelagic ...
ATAGATTAACTGGTAACGTTAATTTTAGTGGAACTAGAGTTAAGGTAGTCCTATAAAAAAGCTCTCTGGAATTTAATTACAGAGAGCTTTAAAATTTATTTTTAAACTAAATCAAATCGATCTAAGTTCATTACTTTAGTCCAAGCAGCAACAAAATCATTGATAAATCTTTGCTTACCATCGTTGGCTCCATAGACTTCACAAACTGCTCTTAATTCAGTATTTGATCCAAAAATTAAATCTGTTCTTGTACCTGCAAACTTAACGTTTCCAGTTTTTCTGTCTTTTCCTTCAAAAAGAGTATCATCTGAAGAAGTTGCACTCCATGTAGTGGCAAGATCTAAAACATTTGTAAAGAAATCATTGGTTAAGCTGCCAGGATTTTCTGTAAAAACACCATATTTAGAACCATCATAATTAGCTCCAAGAACTCGTAAGCCACCAACTAAAACAGTCATTTCTGGAATGCTAAGTGTTAATAATTGCGCTCTATCAATCAATAATTCTTCTGCTGCTAGGTTTAAATCTTTTTTAATAAAATTTCTAAATCCGTCTGCTTTCGGTTCCAAATAACCAAAAGAAGCAACATCCGTTTGTTCTTGAGATGCATCTGCTCTACCACTTGTAAAAGGAATAGAGATAGTATGTCCCGCTTTTAAAGCAGCCTCTTCTATAGCTACACAACCACCCAAGACAATTAAATCTGCAATGGAAACTTCTCCATTAAAGTCATTTTGAATTCCTTCATAAATAGCGAGTACTTTGTTTAACTCGTAAGGATTATTTACAGCCCAACTTCTTTGAGGCTCTAAACGAATTCTTCCTCCATTTGCGCCACCTCTCATGTCTGACCCTCTAAAAGTTGATGCAGAAGCCCAAGCCGTAGAAACCAATTGTGATATAGTAAGGTCTGAGGCCAAAACCAGGCTCTTTAAGCTTGTTACATCTGTTTCAGACAATGACTGCCCTGCTGGAATTGGATCTTGCCAAATCAATTCTTCTTTTGGTATTTCTGGACCTAAATATCTAGAAATTGGTCCCATATCTCTGTGTGTTAATTTATACCAAGCTCTTGCAAAAGCATCTTCAAAAGCTTTGTGATCTTTGTGAAAACGTTTAGAAATTTCTAAATAAGCTGGATCTAACTTTAAAGCAATATCAGCAGTGGTCATCATCAAAGCTTGAGTTCCGTTTGCATCACCCGCTTTAGGAGCTCTTTTCGCATTAGATGCCGCTGTTGGTTTCCACTGGTGAGCGCCTGCCGGACTCTTTGTAAGTTCCCAGTCATAGTTTAATAACATATCAAAATAATCATGATCCCAAACTGTTGGATTTGGTGTCCAAGCACCTTCTATACCACTTGTAATCGTATCGTCAAGTACACCACTCTGATATGTATTTTTCCAACCTGTACTCATTTCTTCGATGGAAGCTCCATGTGGTGATGGTCCAACATGTTTGTCTGGATCTGCAGCGCCATGGGCCTTACCAAAAGTATGTCCACCCGCAACAAGGGCTACCGTTTCTTCATCATTCATTGCCATTCTACCAAAGGTTTCTCTAATGTCTTTTGCAGAGCCCATTGGATCTGGGTCTCCATTGGGTCCTTCCGGGTTTACATATATCCAACCCATCATTACAGCACCTAAAGGATCTTCTAATTCGCCTTCGGCGTATCGTTCTTTATTTTCTCCCATAACGGTTTCAGAACCCCAATATATGTCTTGTTCTGGCTCCCAAACATCCTCACGTCCACCAGCAAAACCAAAGGTTTCAAATCCCATAGATTCCATTGCGCAATTCCCTGCAAGAATCATTAAATCTGCCCAAGATAATTTGTTTCCATACTTCTTTTTAATAGGCCAAAGTAATAAACGTGCTTTGTCTAAATTACCATTGTCAGGCCAACTATTTATTGGCGCAAAACGCTGCGATCCAGAACGTGCTCCACCACGACCATCACCAACTCTGTAAGTACCTGCACTATGCCATGCCATACGTACCATAAATGGACCATAGTTTCCATAATCTGCAGGCCACCAATCTTGAGAATCTGTCATAGCATTAATAATATCTTGCTTTAAACTAGCAAAATCTATGGAGTTAAACGCATCTGCATAATTAAAATCTGCACCCATAGGATTGGATTTTACTGCATTTTGACGTAGAATATTTAATTTTAGTTCATTGGGCCAAAAATCTCGCACAGAAGTTCCATTACCTGCTGTTTGTTTTTGAGTGCCTCCCATAAAAGGACATTTGTTGATGTCTCCTGTGTTGTTGTGTTCCATGGTTTTAAATTTTTTTTCTTTGTGTAAAGGGTATTCAAAATTACGGACAATCTTTCAATAATTTTTATCTATATTTCTTATTTTATCATAGTTTGTGACTATTGTTTTAAAATGACAAAAAATTAGCGACAACTATAGGTTTTTTTAACTATTCATTTTTTTAATAATCTCTTTTAAGCGCAGTTTATGTTGTTTTTTTTGTTTAGCAATTTTTAAAATCTTTTGTTTAATTAGTTTAGTGTGTTTTTCTTTGTTTAGCGTGTTTTTTGCTTTCCCTTTTTTAGGCATATGGTATATTGTTGACTATTTGAGTACTATTTTTTTATGTTTTTGAAGTTTTAAATGATTGTATTCACCTCCAATTTTTATTCATAAAAAGATGTATATTTTTTAGATATTTTTAGTTAAAATTCTGTACTTTTAAAAGATAAAAATAACCTATTATATTTATGGATTTAAAGTTGTCTAAGCCCATTGTTTTTTTTGATTTAGAAACAACAGGTATTAATATTAGCAAAGACAGAATAGTTGAAATTTCTTTACTAAAAATATTTCCTAACGGAAATAAAGAAAGTAAAACTTGGCTCGTAAATCCAGAAATAGAAATCCCTAAAGAGGTTAGTGCTATTCATGGTATAACCAATGAAAAAGTTGTTACAGAACCCACTTTTAAAGAATTAGCAGAAACTGTAAATGCTATGATTTCTGATTCAGACCTAGCAGGATTTAATTCCAATCGTTTTGATATACCATTGTTGGCAGAAGAGTTTTTGAGAGTTGGTGTAGATTTTGACATGGACAATAAAAGAGCAATTGATGTTCAGGTAATATTTCATAAAAAAGAACAAAGAACTCTTAGTGCTGGATACAAATTTTATTGTGATAAAATATTGGAAGATGCACACTCTGCCGAGGCAGACACCAATGCAACTTATGAAATTTTAAAAGCTCAATTAGATAGATATGACGATATTGAAAATTCAGTAGAAGCTTTGAGTGCCTATTCAACTCATTCTAAAAGAGCAGATTTTGCCGGTTTTATATTGTTTAATGACAAGGAAGAAGAAATTTTCTCTTTCGGAAAATATAAAGGTAGGATTGTTGAAGATGTTTTTAAAGAAAACCCTGGTTACAATGCATGGATTCAAAATGCAGATTTCCCATTATATACTAAAAAGGTATTAAAAGCAATTAAAGAAAGAATGTCCATTCCTAAGAAAGGAATGTCTGATGCTGAAAAGCTTAATGCATTACAACAAAAATTTAATTTACGATAATTAGTATGTATGTAAAGTTTGAATATTTACCTAGTAATTCTCGCGTTTGGGTATACCAATCAGAAAGAGAGTTTTCTGACCAAGAAATTAATTTCATAACAGAAAAAGCTATTGATTTTATAGATCAGTGGACGAAACACGGATCTAATTTAAAAGGGTCTTTTACTTTTAAATACAACCAATTTCTAGTATTAGCTGTAGACGAAGGGTTTAACAATGTTTCAGGATGTTCTATTGATTCATCTGTACGTTTTGTGAAAGAATTAGAAAAATCATTGGAAGTTGATATGATGAACAAAATGAATATTTCATTTAAAGATGGTGACCATATCAATATTGTAACAATGTCTGATTTTAAAGAATTTACTAAATCAAATAAAATAACATCAGAAACCATTGTTTTTAATAATATGATTTCAACCATAGACGAGTTGGAAACTCAATGGGAAGTATCTGTTAATAATAGTTGGCATAAACGTTTTTTAGTTTCTTAGATTAATGTTGAAAAAACTCTTTCTTATATCTTTTTTATTGACGTTGTTCAATTTGGTAGGTCAAAATTTAGATCCGCTTAGAACAGATGATTATTTTTTACAAGAAAAATGGGTAGATAGTATTTTGAGTTCAATGACCATTGACGAGAAGATTGGTCAGCTATTTATGATTCAGGCATATTCAAACTTAGATTCTGTTCACGAGAATGAGATCAAAGAAATGATAGAAGAATATCATGTTGGTAATTTGATATTTATGCAAGGAACTCCGACCAAACAAGCTGAATTAACCAACAAATACCAATCGTTGTCTAAAGTTCCTCTAATGATTGGTTTTGATGGTGAATGGGGGTTAGATATGCGATTAAAAAATGCGTACCGGTTTCCTTGGAATATGACTTTGGGAGCCATTCAGGATAATTCTTTGATTTATAAGTTTGGAGAGCATATAGGAAATCATGCTAGACGAATTGGAATTCATGTGAATTTTGCCCCAGTGGTAGACATCAATACGAATCCGTTAAATCCAATTATAGGAAATCGCTCCTTTGGAGAAAATAAAATAAATGTTACTCAAAAAGCCATCGCATTTAGTAAAGGGATCCAAAGTATGGGCGTTTTAGCGAATGCAAAACATTTTCCAGGTCATGGAGATACTTCTACAGATTCTCATTTAAAATTACCTGTCTTAAATTTTAATAGACAACGTCTAGATTCAGTAGAGTTGTACCCTTACAAAAGAGTTTTTGACGCAGGGATGGCTAGTGTAATGACAGCACATCTTAGTATTCCGGTATTAGAACCAAATCCAAAATTACCAACTTCATTGTCATCAAATGTAGTAACAGATTTATTGAAGTATAAATTAGGTTTTTTAGGTTTGATTTTTACGGATGGTTTAAACATGAAAGGAGCTGCTAATTATTCAAGCCCTTCAGAAATTAATTTAGCGGCAATTCTTGCAGGAAATGACATTTTATTGATACCACATGATATTCCTGAAACAATTAATTTATTTAAAACCTCTATACAAACAGGTGTTTTAAGTTATGAAAGAATAGATGAATCTGTTCGTAAGATTCTGTTAGCAAAGTATAAAGTTGGTCTACACACATTCAAACCAATTGAGCTATTAAACCTAGAAAAAGATATCAATACTAAACCAGATGAGGTTCTTCACAGAGAATTGGTGAAAAACTCAATGACCCTCATTAAAAATAAAAAAAAGTTACTTCCTATCTCAGATTTAAAAAAGCTTCATAAAATAGCATATGTAGCATTAGGTGAGGCTAGTCACGATACTTTTTTAAAAGAACTACAAAAATATTCTGAGATATTTAAAGTAGAAAAAGATAATTTAAATGAAATTATAGACACCTTAGAGGATTTTGATTTGGTTATAGTTGGTTTTCATAAGTCAAATGCTCATCCCTGGAAACCCTATCAGTTCTCAAATAAAGAATCTGTATGGTTACATGAAATTTCAAGAAAAAATAAAACCATTCTCTCTGTTTTTGCTAGCCCATACAGTTTACTAAATATAAAATCATTTAATAATTTAGAAAGTATTTTAGTTGCTTATCAAAATAGTGCGATTGCTCAAAAAATAGCAGCTCAAACAATTTTTGGAGCTATAGATGCTAAAGGACTACTGCCAGTAAGTATTAAAAATAAGTTTCCTGAAGGGACCGGTATTTCAACAAAAAAATTAAAAAGGCTTCAGTATTCTATTCCAGAATCTGTTGGTATGTCATCAGTTAAATTACAAGGAATAGATTCTGTAGCAAATCTTGTACTTGAAAAAAAAATGGCTCCAGGTCTTCAGATTTTGGTAGCTAGGCATGGTGTAGTTGTTTATGAAAAAAGCTTTGGATTTCACACAGATAAAAAAAATAATGCTGTTAAAAATATTGATGTCTATGATGTGGCTTCATTAACAAAAATTCTAGCATCATTACCTATGATGATAAAAGCAGAGGAGGATAAGAAAATAAAATTAACCTCTACCATTAAAAGTATATTACCAACTTTTAAAAATTCTAATAAAGATACACTAACTGTTCTAGAAATTTTATCTCATTACGGCCGTTTAAAAGCATGGATTCCTTTCTACAGACTTACACAAGATAGCATTACTAAAAATAATTTAAAAGAGTTTTATAGTAAAAGTAAGTCTAAAAAATTTTCAATTAAAGTTGCTGAGAATTTATACTTAAATAATTCTTATAAAGATTCTATTTACAAGTTTATAAGAGATTCTGAACAAAGATTAGAAACTGGTTATAAATATAGTGACCTAGGCTATTATCTTTTTAAAGAGGCTCTAGAAAAGAAATATAAAAGTAGTTTAGATGACTTAGTTCAAGAACAATTCTATAAGCCATTAGGTGCAAACAGGATGACTTATTTACCACTAAATAAATTAGATAAATCTTCAATTGTTCCCTCAGAAAAAGACACGTATTATAGAAATCAATTATTACATGGTTATGTTCATGACATGGGGGCTGCTATGCTTGGTGGAGTAGGAGGTCATGCTGGTTTATTTGCAAATGCAAATGATGTTGCAAAAATGATGCAATTATATCTGCAAAAAGGGTATTATGGAGGAAAACGATATTTTAAGGAAGAAACGTTTGATAAGTTTAATAAGCGATATTATTCTGATAAAAAAGTGAGAAGAGGTTTGGGATTTGATAAACCTCAGTTAGATCCAGAAATTAAAGCAACATGTGGATGTGTCTCAGATGAAAGTTTTGGACATAGTGGATTTACTGGTACTTACACTTGGGCAGATCCTGAGAGTGAAATTTTATATGTTTTTCTATCCAATCGAGTATTTCCAACCATGGAAAATACTGGTTTGGTAGATGAAGATATTAGAACAAAAATACAACAGATTATACAAGATGCTATCTTGCCGGAGTAGAATGAAATTTACTATAGATTAATAGTATTAATATTGAACAGGCAAAATATATAATACTACTTTGTAAAGTAAATAGATTGCAGATTATATAACTATTCACTAGAAAGAAAGGAACAACTGTCAGAGAGCCTACACCGAACTTAAAAGTACTTATAAATTCAAAATCTGTAATCTTATTTTTTACATATTTCCACAACAACCAGGGTATTAAACTATTTAATATTATAATAGGCTTTAAAAACTTAACTAAATTAACTTTTTTATTTTTTTTTATTATAATATTAGATTGAATCATCGAATTAACCTCATCAACTTTTGTAAAATCAACATTAGCAGAATTTAATTTTTCTCTCCATTTTTCATAATCTTCAGTCAAAGGGATATGAACTGAAAGTACTTTTAATTGATCAGAAATAACATCCTTCATTTTTTTTATATCAGAATGATGAAAGTTTGATTTGTAAAAGTCATTTGCTAAAATTGGTGTTCCATAATTTAATGAAACTTTAAAAGGGTAGCTAGATGAATCTTGATAAGTAATCCCAACAGGTATGAGTTGAATTTGTAGTTTTGGATTTCTTTCGATAGCTCCAAAAACTATTCTTGAAAACCCTTTACTTAAGCTTCTTACAGTTCTTCTTTTATCGTGGCTTCCTTCAGGAAAAATCATCAATGCCTTGTGGCTGTCTAACAAATTAAAACATTTTTCAAAAACTCCCTTATTCTTATTTAATTGTTGAACACCATCTCTTATTCTGTATATAGGTATTAAATTTAAAGAATTTAGGAACCATCTCACTAATGGTTTTTTAAAACTAGCTGCACGAGTTAGAAAGTAATTTATTCTTGGATTGTTTGTTGTAATAATTAAAGGATCTATGAGACCATTTGGATGGTTTACCATAAATAGAACGGCACCTTTTTTTGGTATATTTTCTTTTCCGTTAACTATTATTTTTTTTGACATAAAAAATAAAGAGGTCTTTAAAAGAATTTTAAAAAAATAATACCAGACTGTTTTCAAAATTATTAAACTATTTTAATTGTTTGTTGTCTTTAGTCCAAAAAGTAGCTAATACCAGTCCTGAGAAAATGTCCCATATACTCCAAAAAGCAGCAAATAAAGCCATCCCTCCTAAACCATCAAAAAATTGAAAGATTAGTAATAATCCTAATCCACCATTTTGAATTCCAGTTTCCATAGAAATAGTTTTTCTATCTCTTTTCTCTAGTCCAAATGTTTTTGCTGTGTAGAATCCAATAAAATAGGCCCCAATATTATGAAAAATCACCAATCCGGCAACCAAATGAATATAATTTAAAAAAATATCTAAATTATCATAGACTGCAATAACAATTAAAGCTAAGAAAATAATCATAGAAAAAGGTTTTAATTTTTTTTCTATTTTTTTTGCAGTTTCTTCAAAATAAATATTGGTAAGCATTCCTAATATAAGGGGGACTCCCAAAATTAATAAAACCAACTTAAACAATGAAAAAGGATCTAATTCTACAGTTTTTAAAATAGCATTTGTAGGTTCATATAAGCCTCCATAAAACTGAAGGTTAAATGGTGTCATTATTATACAAATTAAAGTTGCAAAAGCTGTTAAACTAACAGATAGTGCTGCATTACCATTTGCCATTTTACTAAAAAAATTAGAAATATTTCCACCAGGGCAGGCGGCTATCATCATCATTCCTAAAGCGAAACTTGGATGAGGTTTTATGATTAGTATAGCTACGAATGTAAGTGCTGGCAATAAGAAAAATTGAGAAAAAATCCCTACAAATAGAATTTTAGGTTTCTTAATAAGAAGTTTAAAATCATCAATTTTTATACTTAGGGCAACACCAAACATAATAATAGCCAACGCTATATTTAATATCCAAAGTCCCTCTGAATCAAAGTTAATTTTAATGCTATCAATAGGGATATCTAAATTAGTTTTTAAAAGCATATTCTATAATATTTGAACCCATTTTTAACGCTTTTAATCTGATATTTTGAGGGTTATTATGAATAGAAATGTCTTCCCATCCATCACTTAAATCAGATTCGTAATCATAAAAACATACCAATCTACCTTCAAAAAATAATCCAAAACCTTTTGGTTTTTTTTTATCATGTTCGTGAATTTTAGGGATTCCATTTTTAAAAATAAATGTTTGATTATAAATGGGGTGATTACTTGGAATTTCTTGGAATTTCAATTCAGGGAAAACTTTTTTCATTTCTCGTCTAATATATTTATCTATTCCATAATTATCAGAGACATGAAGAAACCCTCCAGATGTTAGGTAATTACGTAAATTTTGAGCTTCTTGTTCTGTGAAAAATACATTTCCATGACCAGTCATAAAAACAATAGGAAAGTTAAAAAGATCTATACTTCCAACAGCTACAGTACTTTGATTTAATTTAATTTTTGTGTTGGAGTTTTTATTTGCAAACTTAATTAAGTTGGGAACAGCAGTTTGATTTGAATACCAATCTCCGCCACCATTATATTTTAAAACTGCTACTTCTTGTGAGGAAATCTTCACAGAAAAACTTACAATAACCAAAAGAAAAATTTTTGTAAAATTCAATTAAGTATAATTTTAAACTAAGATAGCAATTCTTATTGATTGATAAATGAAACATTCATAACAGATACCAAAGCTGCTGTTTCTGTTCTTAACCTTGCCTTACCAAGTGTTATTGGAGTATACCCTTTTTGTAAGCTTTTCTCTATTTCTGAAAATGAAAAATCTCCCTCAGGTCCAATTAAAATAGTAGAAGATTCTTGAGGATGGAATACATCCTTCATTAATTGTTTTTCATTTTCTACACAATGTGCAATATATTTTCCTTGCGTCTGTTTTTGTTTTAAAAATTCTGATAAAGTAACCATATCATTTAGTCTTGGTAAGTGAAATTTTAAAGATTGTTTCATGGCAGAAATTATAATTTTTTTTAGCCTTTCAGGTTTAATAAATTTTCTCTCAGAATTCTCGCAAATAATTGGTGTAATTTCATCTATCCCTATTTCAGTTGCTTTTTCTAGAAACCATTCTAGTCTGTCATTATTTTTTGTTGGTGCTACAGCAAGATGTAAATAATATTTTCTTTGTTGTTTCTTATGCTCTATATCAACTACATTTATTAAACATTTTTTGTCATTAGCGACAGTAATTTTACAGTGAAACAGATCTCCTTTTCCATTTGTTAGATAAATATAATCTCCCTCTTTTTTTCGAAGTACTTTTACTACATGTCTACTTTCAATTTTATCAAAAGTAATTTCATTAGTATTCTTATCTATAGATGGATTGTAAAATAATTGCATGTATTCTATTTAACAGGATAGTCTTTAATGTTCATTTTGTAAGTTCTTCTTCTTTTATGGGTTTGGGGATCAAAATTTTTCCATAATTGATGTATGGCGTTATTATCTTCTAGCTCGGGAGTTCTAATCACTGTTTCAACTCCAATAGCATTAAAACTGGTTGTAAAATCACTAAAAATAATAGCGGTTATCCCTTTGTTTTGATATTCTGGGTCTACACCAATTAAATAAGAGGTAACGGTTTTTGGATTTTTTTTCGCTTTTAAAAGATGAAATATCCCAAAGGGAAATAATTTACCTTTTGCTTTTTGAAGAGCCTCCGAGAAAGAGGGCATCATAATTCCAAATGCAACTAGTTTACCGCTTTCATCTACAACAAACTTTATGAAATCTGGATTTATAAAATTGATATATTTTTTTTTAAAATAATCTATTTGATTTTCGGATATAGGTACATAAGATGAAAGGGTTACATATGTTTTATTAAAAAGATCAAACATTTCATTCACATAAGGCATAATTTCTTTAGTAGTTGAAAAATTTAAAGACTTTAGTTTAAACCTTCGCTTTATCAAATTTGATATTCTTTCATAGTAAGGACCATCTACTTTTGATAATTTAAATTTATTCTCTAAATATTCTTTTTCTTTAATGAATCCTAGTTGTTCTAAATGTTCCTTGTAATAAGGATTAGAATACCAAGTCACCATAGTTCCAATATGATCAAAACCATCTGTGAGTACACCTACCTTATCAAGATTAGAAAACCCAACAGGACCTTCCATGTATGTTAATTTATTTTTTTTGCCAATTTCTTGTACTTTTTGAATAAGAAGTTTGGTAACATCTATATTGTCTATCACATCAAACCAACCAAAACGCATTTTTTTAATTTGTTGGTTTTTCACTTCATACCAATTAATTATAGCAGCAATTCTACCTACTATTTTTTTGTTTTGGATAGCTACATAGAAGAATGCTTCAGCATTTTCAAATGCAGGATTAATCTCTTTATTTAAAACATCTAACTCTTCTTTGATAATAGGAGGAACCCAGTAAGGATTATTTTTGTACATAGAAAAAGGAAATTGAACAAATTGTTTCATCTCCTTTTTTGTAGTCATTTCCTTAAGTGTAATCATGGCACTAGTTTAGTTGCAGTCTCTAATTTTATATGATAGTTAGATTTTCATCTTTGTTATCATCTTCTTTATTTCTTTTCTCTTTTCCTTTTTTCTTTTTTTTTGACTCTTTTTTTTCTTTCTCTTTTTTTAATCTCTTACTTTCTTTTTTTTCTTTTTTACTACTTTTAGCGTTGTCCTTTTTTACTTCTCTCTCCAATTTTCTAATTTCTTTTTCAAGCTCTTTAGTTCCTTTATCTTCGTTTTTTATAGGAGTTTCATTCTCATCAGAATTTCTTTTAAAGATATTTAAAATTCCTTTTTTGGACTTATCTTTTTTAATCTTAATTTTAGTTGGTTTCACTCTAGTTCTTTTCGGTTTCAATCTTAAAGGAACATCTAATAATTCATCAGACTTTTTGTTGATATCATTAGAAGTGTTATTTCTAATAGATTGAACAGTCTCTTTTTGTAATTTTATTACTCCTGAAGCTTGTCTTTTACTTTTCTTTGAAAAAACATTACGCACCTTTCCGAATAATCTATTAAAGAATTTTCTTTTTTTAACTTTAAATTTTCTGTCATCTATAGGAGTTCCATTTTCGTCTAGTTTGGTTACTTTATCTACATGTCTGTCAAATCTATAGGATGCGCCAAAAGAGGTGTAATACCCTGATGTAAAAGAATCTGCTAAAAGACGCACAGAACTATTTATTTGGATATTTCTATTGTATAAGAAAGCTATACCTGAACCTATGTTAGATTGGTATTTGTATTTATCAAACATACTTTGATTTTCAATAAAAATAGACCATCTTGGGCTAAAGCTGAAAGTGGCAGTAACGATGTAGGAAAATTCTGGAAGCTCAGTTCCAATTCTATCATAATATAAATTGGTTACTATATTAAAATTATCAGAAAGATCATTTTGTAATAAAACTCCAGCTTTAGGAGAAAAATCTTTTGTTACAAAAACATCATCTGGTATACCAGTATTTATCCCAACATAAGCTGCAACTGTAGGAATAAATCTCTTAAAATCAAATCTATTTCTTTCTACCCAACTTCTAATCTCTTTAGATTTGTCTGTATATTTTTGTTCGTAAATTAAGTATTTTGCAGCGACGGTAAATTTTCCAATTCCGCTTTTATAATAGCTGGAGTTAAAAATGTTTTGAAAACTAATTTGTTCATTTTGATAAGCTAAATTCAAATTAAGCTCTAGTTTTTCTTTAAAAAAACTTGTTCTAAATAGAAAATCTACACCATACGATTGAGGTCTAGAAAATGTAGGATGAATATCTGTACTTCTATAAAAAAGACTAGTTTCTAATTGATATACTCTTGTTCCAACGCTATAAGGACTTTCTGAAAACCCGGGTCTATTTGAATTTATAATATTTGTGTATTGAGCTAAAAGTGTTTGACTTAAAAGTATGAAGAAGACAATCCAAAATTTTTGAAGTTTAGCAACAAAATAATTATTCTCAGGAAATGTCAATTTTTTTTTGGTTTTACACAAACATACTGTAAAAATAGGACTCATCAAATGCAATAAATACTTTTTTAAGACTGTTTAAATTTTGTATTCTATTAACGTATCAATTATCATCAAATTGTTACTTTTGAATTTAATTTAATTTGAACATGCAAGAAGCAGAATTAATGAGTTTGCTAAGAACACTTTTTATTTTCGTGATTGTTTATTACTTCTTCCGTTTTGCGGCAAGAGTATTTGGACCACTTTTAATAAAGAAGGCGGTTCATAAAATGCAACAAAAAGCTCAAAAGCAATATAACACCAGTCATCAACAAACAGAAACATCAGCTACCAAAGAAGGTGAAACTATCATAGATAAAAAGCCAAACTCTTCAAACCAAGGAAATAATTCTGTTGGTGAATACGTAGATTTTGAAGAAATAGATTGATATGAATTTTAAAAAAATTATACCTCACATAGTCTCTTTATCACTATTTGTAGTTGTAGCTTTAATGTATTTTAATCCAGTATTAAAGGGAAAGAAAATTTCACAATCTGATATTACACAACATATTGGAATGGCTAAAGAAGTTAATGACTTTAGAAAAGCAACAGGTGAAGAACCTTATTGGGCTGAAAGTGCTTTTAGTGGAATGCCTACCTATCCAATTGGAACTTATTTTCCTAATGATTACATTACTAGTCTAGACCGTCTCATACGTTTTCTACCTAGGCCAGCTGATTATTTATTTCTCTATTTTTTTAGTTTTTATATTTTATTACTTGCTTTCAAGGTTGATTGGAAAATAGCTATAGTAGGTTCTTTAGCATTTGGTTTTTCTACATATCTTATAATTATTTTTGGTGCAGGACACAATTCAAAAGCACATGCTATTGCCTACATGCCATTAGTTTTAGCGGGTATTATATTTATTTTCAAAAAAAGATATCTCCTTGGCTTTATAGTAACAAGTATTGCTACTGCTTTAGAAATTAAAGCAAATCATCCACAGATGACGTACTACTTATTATTTGCCATTCTAATTTTGTGTGTAGTTGAATTGATAGAAGCTATTAAAAAAAATAAAATTAAACAGTTTATTACTCAATCATCTATCATTATTGTTGCTATGCTATTGGCTGTTGGTGTTAATTCTTCAAGACTTTTAGCCACAAAAGAATATGCAGACGTTAGTACTCGAGGTAAAACTGCTTTAACGATAAACCCAGATGGTACCAAAAAAGAGGTTACAACTGGCCTATCAAAAGAATACATTACACAATTTAGTTATGGCAAAGCTGAGACATTTAACTTATTTGTTCCCAGGTATATGGGAGGTGGCACAGTAGAAAGCTTAGATAGAAATTCTAATACGTATCAATATGTGTCATCTATAGCAGGTTCTAAACAAGCTGATGGTTTTACAAAACAAGTATACACGTATTGGGGAGATCAATTAATAGTTGAGGCTCCTGCCTATATTGGAGCTGTGATGTTATTTCTTTTTTTTCTAGGTGTTTTTATACTTAAAGGCAAGTATAAATATTGGCTGGTAGCTTCTTCAGTTTTTGCAATCTTAATGAGTTGGGGTAAGAATTTTCAGTTTTTGACTGACTTTTTTATTGATTATATACCATTATATAATAAATTCAGAGCCGTTTCATCATTTCAAGTAATTGCAGAATTATGCATCCCTTTGTTGGGGTTTTTAGCAGTAAGAGAATTTTTCTTTTCAAAAACTGATAAAGAACAAAAACAAATTGCTCTAAAAAAAGCATTGTATAGTAGTGTAGGATTAATTGTTATTGGATTACTATACGCACTCTCATTTTCAACCTTTGATGGAATAAGAGATGCAAGCTATTCTGAGTATGAGGGATTATTAGATGCTGTAAAGGCAGATAGGCTGTCTATGCTGTATTCAGATAGTTTTAGATCTATACTTTTAATAGGAGTAGGATTTGTAGTTCTATGGTTGTTTTTAAAACAACAACTTAAATACACCACATCAATCATAGCTTTTGCAGTTTTAATTCTTTTTGATTTAGTTCAGGTAAATTTAAGATACGTAAATGCTGATGATTTTAAAGAAGCTAGAGCTATAGATAAACCTTTTAAAGCGTCTACTGCAGATCTTCAAATACTAAAAGATAAAAGTCATTACAGAGTAGCCAACTTTTCAACTGATCCATTTCAAGATGGTAGGACATCATATTTTCACAAATCTATAGGAGGTTATCATGCTGCTAAAGTGGGAAGATACCAAGACTTAATAGAATTTCAATTATCAAAACAAAATATGCAAGTTTACAATATGTTAAACGTAAAGTATTTTATTATTCCAGGAGATGATGGAGAAGAAGTAGCTCAGCAAAATCCTGATGCAAATGGGAACGTTTGGTTTGTGAAAAATATTAAATATGTTAAAACAGCAGACCAAGAAATTAGAGCATTAGACAGTACATTAACCAAAAGTACTGTTGTAGTGAATGAAAATAATATTCATAAAAAAATTAACTTTTCAACAGAGGTAGATTCACTAGCATACATTAAGCTAACAGAATATTCTTTAAATTCTTTAACATATGATACATCTTCTAATAAAGATGAATTTGCTGTATTTTCTGAAATCTATTACAAACACGGTTGGAATGCTTACTTAGATGGTGTAAAACAACCCCATACTAATGTAAATTATATTTTGAGAGGAATGGAGATTCCTAAAGGAGAACACATCATTAAATTCAAGTTTGAACCATCTGTTATTAAAACAGGAAGTACAATTTCTTTAATTTCTTATGCTCTTATGTTGTTAATTCCTTTAAGCTGTTTTTTTTATTTTAAGAAGAGTTAATTTTTTAGATAAATATTATCTCTTAAAATTTAAACAAAAAAATCTCGAGCTGTACAACTCGAGATTTGAATAAATCTACCCCCTAAAATAAGATTTATTTAGTTGAAGCTAGTTATAAGTTAACTTCAATACAAACTAAGCACTAATTATTTAGTTATCCTAACTATTGTTAATGCTATTTATAAACAGTACGGTTGTTTTTAATGTAAAGACTTCAGATAATCTGATGGTGTTAGTCCTTTGAGATTTTTAAAAGATCTTGAAAAGGATGAAGCATTGGTATAACCAATTTCTTCCCCTAGAGCTTGGATAGTATATTTTTTATATTTTGAATCTTTCTGAATTATAGTTATCAAATAGTTCATTCTTAACTCAGTAATGTATTGCTTGAAGGTTTTTCCTTTTTTTTCATTAACAATTGACGAAAGATATGATGTGTTTGTATTTAATTGTTTAGCCAATTTGTTGATATTAAATGTACTGTCAAGATAAATTTTTGATTTTTCAAATTTTTCAAGCTCTAATAGTACCGTTTGTTCTAACTCTAGATTAATAGAATAATCTTTCTTTTGTGGTTGATTAAAAACGATGGTTTTCTTTTTCTCTTTATAAAAAAAATAATACCCAATAACAACAATTAAAACAACAAAAATTAAAAATGAAATAATTAATTTATTTTTATTTTTGACTTCATTAGCTAAAATAGAATTATTTAGTTTTTGTATTTGATCAAAATCATATAAATAATGGGTTTTATTTGCTTCTGTTTTACTTTCGTTTAGTTTTTCTAATTTGTTAAGCGCTAGCTCTGAAAATTTAAAAGCACTATCAATTTTATTATTTTCATTGTATAAATTTGCGAGTATATTAAATATTGCAATTTTGTTTTTTTCAGTGTTTGGACTTGTTTTGTTAACATTTAAAAATTTGTAGGAATAAAAAAGGGAAGAATCACTCCTTTTCAGATTTTTAAATATTAGAGATTTTAAAAAATAATACTCTTGAGATTTATTTACTAGTTCAAAAGTATTAACAAGACTAAGAGCCTTCAAATATTGTTTCCTTTTAATTAAAACAGTTGCTATTCTTAAATGAAAAAAACTTAAAGAATTTTTATGTTTTGGAATAAATTTTTCTGCCTCAAGAAATGCTTTCTCATAATAGATGAGAGTAGAGTCTAAATATTTGTCATTATTATTAATTGAATTTAATGCAAAATAAGATTCTCCCAAAACATTATAGGCACTAGATAAATTAGCTATTAAGTTGTTGTAATTAGGTTTTTTAGCAATAATATCTATTGAAGAGTATTTATTTATAACCTCTTTTAATGAGGTAATTGCTTCTTCTTGAAAGCCTAAATTACTTTTTAATAAGGCCAAGCTCGTATTGGTAAATAATTTGTCCACATAATGCTTTTGGGTTTTTTGTGGATAGTTGTCTAAAAGAGTTATTTTTTGATTTAAGTAATTAAAAGCTTCATTAAACTTTCTCTGATTATTTTTAATCCAAAATAAGCGTGTTAATGCACGAAGCTTATTATCTATATTACACAAGGAGTTTTTGTCTTTTAAGCTTGTTAGAACTTCAAGAGCTACTTCCTCAGATTTTTTAAAGTTCCCAGCTTTATAGTATGCAGAAGCAATATTATTTTTACCAGTATTACTCACACACTGGTTTTCAGATTTCTCTAATTTTCTAGCGTAATGAAAAAGACTGTCTATATTAAGATATGAGTAATATGTCATCTTTTCTATTTCATCTTTATACAAATCAATCTCTTGGCTATTTGCAAAAATTGAAAATAAAAAAAGTAATATTAGGGTTATAAAATTTTTGATAGCACTAATTTTTTACAAGGATAATAAGTTTTTTTTTTCTTTACAAGAAAGATGGATTATTTATCTTATTCCATACATTTGAATTCTAGATTACTATTCATGAACTGTTATAGTCAGAAATTTTATTATTTAATTCTAAGCTAACTTTTTTTATGAGAATTGGAATGATTTTAGATGATGTTTTTCCTCCTGATCCGAGGGTAGAGAATGAGGCAATTACTCTTGTTAATTCTGGGTATGAGGTTTTTTTATTTTGTTTGCATAACGGTAATCAAAAAACAAATGAACTAATTAACGGTATTAAAATAAGACGATATACGTCTACTGAACTAACGTATAAACTTTCAGCTCTTTCTTATGATCTCCCATTTTATAGAATGATCATGAAACCAAAAATTAATCATTTTATAAAAAAAAATGATATTAATTTTCTTCATATTCATGATATTAGAATTGCAGAAGCTGTCTTTGAAGCAAATAAAAAACACCAATTAAAAACAGTTTTAGATCTTCATGATAACATCCCAGAAAACATGAAGTTTTATCCTCATCTCAATAAATTTCCTGGTAAGTATATTATTTCTCCAAATAAATGGAGGAAAAAAGAAAATGAATTCATTTTGAAGGCGGATAAAATCATAACAGTTTCTCCAAATTTTGCAGAAAATATTATCAAAAAAAATAATATTGAAACAAAAAAAATGGTGGTGGTGCCAAATACTGTTAGGCAGTCTTTTTATAAAGATGCTATTTACTCTGATATAATAAAAGAAAAGTATTCCAATAAATTCGTCGTCCTATATCTAGGTGACACCAACATAAGAAGAGGACTGCAAACTGCTATAAGAGCTACCGAATTACTTTCTAAAAAGATAGCAAATTTTAAATTGGTTATTGTGGGCCAAAATACAACAGATTCAATTTTAAAAGAAGAAACAAAAAAATTAAATTTAGAATCATTCATAGATTTTGAGGGATGGCAAGATGTTTCTCTATTTCCGTCGTATATTGTTGCAAGTAATATTTGTATATCACCTCTCTACAGAAGTATTCAACACGATGTAGCGTATGCAAATAAAATTTTTCAATACATGAGTTTTGGTAAGCCCATCTTAGTAAGTAATGCAATTGCACAAAAAGAAATAGTAGAACTCGTTAATAGCGGTTTAGTTCATAAAGAAAAAAACAAAGATGACTTTTCCTCTAAAGTGTTAGAATTATATCAAAATAAAGAGAAAGCAGAAGAATTAGGTAATAAAGGGAAGCAATTTATAGAAAATGAATTTTCTTGGGAGGTTACCTCTCAGGCTTTGGTTAAATTATACAATGAGCTCTAAAAAGAAAGTATTAATAATTACTTATTATTGGCCTCCAGCTGGTGGTTCAGGAGTTCAACGATGGTTAAAGTTTGTGAAGTATCTAAGAGATTTTAATATAGAACCCGTTATATATACTGTAGATAATCCATCTTATCCAATTCTAGACAAGAGTTTAGAAAGTGAAATACCAAAAGGTTTAGAAATCTTAAAGCAACCTATTTTTGAACCAAATTCTGTTCTTTCTTTTTTTGGAAATAAAAAAAAGAAAGAAAGTGCTGGTTTTTTAAACCCAAATCCTACGTTTTTTGGTAAAATAGTTCAATACATTAGAGCCAATTATTTTATTCCGGATGCTAGAAAGTTTTGGATAAAACCCTCAGTTAAATTTTTAAGTAATTACTTGAAAAACAACAAAATAGATGCTATAATTACTACTGGACCGCCACATAGTATGCATAACATAGGGTTAGCACTAAAAGAAAAATTTGCAATCAAATGGATTTCAGATTTTAGAGACCCTTGGACCGAAATTGATTATTTCAAACAGTTACCATTAACCAAAAAAGCTAAGAAAAAACACCATCAATTAGAACAAGAAGTTTTAGAAAAATCAGACATGGTTATTGTAGTTGGCGAAACTATGAGAAAACAGTTCTACAAACATAATCACAATATTGAGGTATTAACAAATGGTTTTGATTCATATGAAAATTCATTAACTAAAGAATTAGACTCTAATTTTTCTATAACACATGTTGGTTTAATGAATGCTGACAGAAACCCTGCGATTTTATGGGAGGTGTTACATGAGATTAGTAATCAAAATATTGATTTTAAAAACGATTTAAGCATTAAATTGATTGGTAAAATTGATGAGACTGTTATTCAAGATATTAAAGTATTTAACCCTAAAAATATTGTAAGAATACCCTATTTAGAGCATGAAGAGGTTCGTAAATATCAAGCATCTTCTCAAGTATTGTTGTTAAGTATTAATCGAGTGCCAAGTGCTAAAGGAATTATTACTGGTAAAATTTTTGAGTATTTACAAGCCAAGAGACCTATCTTAGGTATAGGTCCTGAAGATGGAGACGCTGCAGCTATTCTTAATAAAACAAATGCTGGAAAAATGGTTGGTTTTGATCATAAAAATGAGCTAAAAGCGACTATTTTAAAATTATATAAAGATTTTAAAGAAGAGAAATTAGTTGTAAAATCTATTAACATAGAACAATATCATAGAAAAAATATAACAAGTCAATTAGCAGAAGTAATTAAAAAGGTAGTATCTTAATTAGATAAAAGCTAATAGTATAAGGTACTATAATTATTGCCAAAGTTTAGATAAATGAAAAAAATAGTTACCGTCATAGGAGCCAGACCACAGTTTGTAAAAGCAGCTGTATTAAGTAGAATTATTAAAGAGTACAATTCTATTGAAGAGGTAATTATTCATACAGGGCAGCACTTTGATGCTAATATGAGTAAAATATTTTTTGAAGAGATGATGATTCCAGAGCCTACCTATAATCTAGAGATAAATAATATGAGTCATGCAGCTATGACTGGTCAGATGATGGAAAAGATTGAAAAAGTATTAGAAGTTGAGCAACCAGATGCTCTTATTGTGTATGGTGATACTAATTCTACTATTGCAGGAGCGTTAGCAGCAAAAAAAATGAATATTAAAGTGGTTCATGTAGAAGCCGGACTTCGCTCTTTTAATATGAAAATGCCAGAAGAAATAAATAGAATACTAACTGATAGAATTTCTGATTTATTAAGTTGTCCATCAGAAACTGCCATAAATAATCTAAAAAAAGAAGGTTTTGATAATCTGCCAATTTTAATTGAGAAGCATGGTGATATTATGAAAGATGCTGTTGGTTATTATAGTCAGTATTCAGAAGAAAAATCATCTATTATTAGTGAAGAAAAATTACAAAAAAATCATTTTGTTTTAGCTACTATTCATCGTCAAGAAAATACGGATGATGAAAAAAAGCTAAGATCAATTTTTATTGGATTAGAAGAAATTCATAAAACTCACCCTGTAGTTTTACCAATTCATCCAAGAACAAAAGAGGTATTAAATAAATTATCAATACATCCAAAAATACAAATGATAGAACCTGTGGGTTATTATGATATGTTAGAATTATTAAAAAATTGTTCTATGGTTATTACAGACAGTGGAGGATTACAAAAAGAGGCCTTTTTTAATAGAAAACAATGTATTGTAGTAAGAGAAGAAACAGAATGGGTAGAATTGGTATCCAATGGATTTGCAAAAGTAGTAGGGAGTAATACCAAAATGATTTTACAAACGTTTGATATCTATAAAGATTTAAAAAATGATTTTTCAATCGATTTATATGGAACTAATGTTGGGGAGAAAATCTATCAATCAATCAGTCAATTAATACATTCCTAAGTGGGCGTTATCCTAAAACAATCATCCTACAATACTATTATTATTTTAATAGCTTTTTCTATTGGAGGTATAAACACATTATTTCTTTACACTAATTTTTTAACCCCCGAAAATTATGGATTGGTAGTGTTTTTGTTATCATCTGCCAATGTTTTAATGCCTTTAACCGCTTTTGGAGTTCAATATACAATAGTCAAGTTTTTTTCATCCTATAAGACAAAAGTAGAAAAAGATAGATTTTTAAGTATGGCAATTATTTTACCCTTGTTTATTGCTATTCCTATTGGTTTTTTTGGAGTTCTTTTTTATGAAAAAATAACTCAACTTTTATCCCTTGAAAACTCCTTAATTCAAGATTATACGTATATCATCTATCTTATAGCAATAACAACAGCCTATTTTGAGGTTTTTTACTCATGGTCTAAAGTTCAATTAAAATCTATTTTTGGAAATGCCATTAAAGAATTATTTAGTCGAATAATGATTATGATTTTACTGCTATTGGTATGGCTTGAGGTTATTAATCAACACCAGTTTATTCTTTATCTTACGGCTTCTTATTTTTTAAGAATGTTTATTATGCAGTTTTATGCTTTTAAACTTTATATGCCTAAATTTTCTTTTTATTTTCCAGAAAACATGAAAGAGGTTATAAATTATTCTGGATTTATAATTTTAGCAGGTTCGGCAGGAGCAATTTTATTAGATATAGACAAAGTAATGTTGCCTGCAAAAGAGGCATTAGAGTATACAGCTTATTATTCTGTGGGTGTATTTATTGCATCTGTTATAGAGGCACCTGGAAGAGCTATGCTTCAGATTGTATCTCCGTTAACCTCCAAAGCTATTAATGAATCAAATAATAATGAAATAAAGTCTTTGTATAAGAGATCTTCGATAAACCTACTAACTGTTTGTGGCCTATTTTTTATTCTAATAAATAGCAATCTAGATCAATTATACATGCTTATTAATAGGCCAGAGTATTCTCAAGGTATTTTAGTTGTCCTAATGATTTCCATAGCGAAGTTATACAATATGTTTCTTGGTAATAATGGTGCTATTATTTCTAATTCTAAGTATTATAAAATACTATTACCCTATAGCTTAGGAATGGCTTTTTCTGTTACATATTTAAATATTTATTTTATTGAGATTTTTGGAATGAATGGAGCAGCATTGTCTACTTTGATAGTTATATTAATATTTAATACTATTAAAATTTGGTATGTTAAAAAGAAATTTAATGTAGTGCCTTTCAATAACAAAACATTGGCTTCTTTCTCACTTATCATACTATATTATTTTGTTTTTCATTTTTGGGACTTTAAGTTTTTGCCCATAATTAATATACTTCTTAAAAGTAGTATTATTTCAATTTCCTATATTGTTATAATTTTTAAATTAAATTTTTCTCCGCAAATTACTTCTCTAATAAATCAATTGATTTATAAAATACAGTCTAAATAATCAGTAAACATGTGCAAAAGCAACGCAATTCCTAAAACTCTAATTTTTTTTGGGATAAGCATAGTAGTGTATACTCCAATAGCATAGAATGTATGTAAGGGATGAAAATTGATGCTACATCTGTTAGTATCAAATATTGGATTTGCTAATAAATGATCTACATCTACTAACATTGTTCCGATAAAAATAAAATATACTTGAATCCATTTTTTTTTATAAAAGTATAAAGAAATAACTATTGGCAATAAAAAATGAAATCCATAATGAACGATGAATTTTAAAGACATATTTTATTAGTTAAACTACTTTTTTAATTCTCTTCTAATTCTGCTTAGCTGAACTGGTGTAATATTCAAATAAGAAGCGATATGGTTTAATGGTATAGATTTTAAAATTTGAGGTTTTTCTTTTTGTAATTTTAAATATAATTGTGTTGCATCTAAAGAAGATAACTCTCGATTTCTGTTATCCATCATAATAAATACAGTTTCAAGAAATGAACTATACAAATTTGATATCTCTAAATTAGTAGTAGCTAACTTTTTAAATTTTCTATAATCGCCTTTCAAAACAACACAATCTGTTAGAGCCTCGTGAGTCATTGTTGATGGTTTGTTTAAAATTAATGAAGCTAAGGAACCAAATGCTTCAGGATAACCAAATAAAAAACGAGTATGGGGTTTTCCTTTTTTATCTATGTAATAAGATCTTGTAATACCTTTTTTTATAAAAAACATATCATCAGATTTTTCATTCATAGCCACAAATTTTTCACCTTTTTTATACTCAACCTCTTCTAATATGTTGGCTAGTAACTCTCTTGATGATTTTGTATGAAGATATAACTCTAGAATATTTTTCATATAAATAACTTTTTTCAGTCCAAGGGGGTAGAAATAAAGTTAAAATCTATGGAGGGAAATTACATAATTCAAAATTAAGAAAAAAAAAGGTTAAAATTAATTAACCTTTTTTTAATTATAAAAAATACTAGAGGGTAGAATTTTTTATCAAAGATATAATGTAACATAATAATAAAAATTAACATATGTTTAATTTTTTTAAAAACTATATTTTTTTTCTAATTCTACTAAATTGTACAGGGGTGATATTTAAATAATTTGCAATTTGATTGAGCTGAATTAAGTTTTCAATATTTGGAATTTCTTTTTTCAAACATAAATATCTTTCTAAAGCATTTAAATGAGACTTCATAGCATCTTTTTCAATCAATTTTAATAAAGTTGTTTCTAAACCTCGAATATAAAGTTTACATAAATCAGTTCTATCTGCAGCTATTTTTCTAAATTGTTTAAAATTACCCTCATAGACAGTAACCTCTGTTAGACAATCAAATTCTATGTTGAAAATATGATTGTTTTTTTGAATTTCTTTTTCTAGAGACAAAAATAAAGCAGGAGGTTTGAGTATTGACCTACAATTTTTACTGCCATCTTCGGCTATTGTTAAAGATCTAGTTAACCCAGAAATTAAAATAAAAAACTTATCAAAATCTTTTAGTTTTTTTATTAAAAAACTTTTTTTCGCGTATGTCTTTTTTGTTAATAATTTACTTAATTCATTAAAAGAATCGTCAGATATTGGTTCAAATCTATTTAGGATTAATTTGATGTTTTCCATTATTAATGGTTGGGTTTAGGGAGTATTAAGAAAAAGGGTAATGGTTGTGATTTACTTAGGAGAATATAATGTTTTCCTTATTCTACTTAATTGTACGGGTGTTACATTGATTTGAGAGGCTATGTCGTTTAATTTAATCAAATTTTCAATGTTTGGATATTTATTCTTAAGATGTAAATACCTACCCATGCCGTCTAAATGAATAAGTACATGGGCTTTTTCAATAACTAATCTTATACCAGCTTCTAATGTTTTATTGTAAAACAAACTTAAATTATGGTATTTTTTAGTTAGTTTAATGAATTTTGAAAAACTTCCCTCATACAAAATCACATCACTTAAGCAATCAAATTTTATTTCTTGTATGGCACAATTACTCAAAATGGAAATAGGTTTAATTGATGTAAAAAATGAAGATTTAGATAAAAAAGCTCCAATTTTTATACTCCCATTATCGTGAATAGTATAGGATTTTACAAATCCATCTATTAAAATATAAAACTTGTCATTGTTACTTAACTCAGTTTTGTTTTTATAATTTTTTCTTACGAGAATTTCAGAAAATTTAGTAGCTGATTCATCTGAAATAGAATGGTAGTGTGATAATATATCTCTTAAATTATTCATTTTAGGTGGTTTTTATCAAAAATAAGGGTAATTATCTAAATTTAACTATAATTAATAAAATAACTTAATTTTTAGTTATAAAAAGAAACTAATTAATTATTTCTTAAGAAAATTAATAGAATTAGGACCCTCCATAAAAAGTAAGTCTAGAATAGATAGATTTTTTAAAAAGCCAAATTTTTGATCAAACATTTGTATGTAGGATAGAAAAGAAATTTCAACTTTCTTTTTTGAATCGGCAAGATTTCTGAAGTCATTTAATTTAGTTTCTTCATATACTTTAGATAATGAATATTCTTTAGACAATTCCAGTGCCTCCATAATAAAAGCAAAAGAATCTAAATTTACATCTAATAAATAAGTGTATTTTTTAGAAAATAATTTTTGAAGGTCATCCTTATAAAATTCAAAAAAAGGAGAGTGATTGTAGGCAGCTTCTAATGATTTGTAGTGCTGTTTTTGCCAATTAGAATTTTCAACTAGAATGTCTTTAGATTTTGTTTTTTTAGCTGATTTAGGAATGGAAACAGGGATATTTAACAATTGTTTTCCATTAGCGCCATAAATGTAACATCTATTCCTGTAAGTTTGTTTTTGATAGTTGTCCTCAACTTCAAAAGTAATAGAATTAGAATTTAATAGTGCTTGGTATTGAGATATTGGAGAGAAGTATGTAGGAATAAATAAGGCCATTATGCCCCCTTCTTTTTATTTTTTCTCAAAAATGAATATCCAATATAGCCAGCTACAGCAATTAAAAAATACATTAGATAAGATACTGGTTCACCGTTTCCTCCAACAGTGGTAAATAATCTTTCCCATCTAATTTCCCCTTCATTTATACTAAACCATATTAAAACGGGCTTACCAACAACATGATCAAATGGAACGTATCCCCAACTTCTGGCATCTAAAGAATTTTGTCTATTATCTCCCATCATCCAATAATAATCTTGTTTAAAAGTATAAGATGTAGATTTTTTACCATTTACAAAAATATGTTCTCCAATCACTTCGAGCTCATTGTTCTCATAATCACCAATTATTCTTTCATAAAAAGGGATTGAGTTCATATTTAATGGAACAGTTGTTCCTTTTTTAGGGATATATATAGGGCCATAGTTATCTGTATTCCAAGATAAGTTGGTCGTTTGTGGGAACATATTATTTCCCTTATTCCCTTTTGGATTTATCACTTTAACAACGCTGTCTACCTCTGAATCTTTTCTGAGTTTGGCAGCTATCTCATCAGTAATATTAGCCTTTCTTATTTTTGTGCTAATCTCTTTGATATCTAATCTGTAACCATTTATAATCCATTGAGGAACGCCTTCATCTGAGGTGGTAATAATAAACTGATTGTCCTTTATTTTTTCAGGATTATTTGTTGCATATCTCATTACCTTTTCAAATTGATTTTGACTGGTAAAGTTGATAATAAACTTTCTCTCAAATTCTTTGTCTGTATATCTTAGTAGCTTTTGTGTAGACAATCCTTTTTCAGAATATACCTTGTTATAAAATTGAAGTTTTGCTCTATCTGGAAGTATGTTTTGTTTTCCATTAATATAAACATATCCGTCTCTAACTTCTAAAGTATCACCTGCAATTCCAACACACCTTTTAACATAATTAGTTTTTTTATCTAAAGGCTTAAAGTCTGTTCCTTTACTAGGATCCATCCAATGAACCAATGTATCTACGGGCCAGTTAAAGACTACAATATCATTCCTTTTAATTTTTTGAAATCCAGGAATTCTTACATAAGGCAATAGAGGCTTGTTTAAATATGACTTGGTATTCTTTTCACTGATTATAGCAGTAGGGATGCTGTCATGAAGCATAGGGGTAGCAATAGTAGTTGTTGGTACCCTAGCGCCATAATGAAATTTACTTACAAATAAGTAATCGCCAACTAATAATGTTTTCTCAAGTGACGAGGTGGGTATAGTATAGGGTTGCATTACATAAGTATGAACTAGGGTAGCAGCTATAATAGCAAAAGCAATAGAACTTACCCATTCTCCTAAAGATGTCCTAGGTTTTAAACTTCTATTTATTTTATATGTTGAATTTGTAGCATAGTTTATGAAAAACAAGTAAAACCCTAAAGTTAGCAACACTAAAGTAGTATCTTTTCGTTTGTTAAAACCAAAACTTCTAGCCGTTTCTATCCATACAATAGGAAACATTAATTGATTTATTACTGGAATAAATAATAAAATCACCCACCATTTAGGTCTGTTAATAATCTTCATTAAAATAACAGCATTGTAGATAGGAATAGCAGCCTCCCAAGCTTTTCTGTTGGCTCTTAAATATAATTTCCATGTTCCTGCAAAATGTATTACTTGAATTGCTAGGAAAAAAATAAACCATTCAATAAATGTCATACTATACTATTTTACTATTTAGTTATTTGTTACAAATAAAAGAAAATGTTACAATTTTTAATCTAAGTTTAACACATCTTTCATTGTATACACTCCATTTTTGTTGATTAACCATTCTGCAGCTATAATAGCACCATGGGCAAATCCCTTTCTGTTGTGAGCTATATGTTTAATTTCAATAGAATCTATCTCAGATTCATAAGCAACTATATGTGTTCCAGGAACATCTTTAATTCTTTTAGAGCTAATAGGGATAATTTCTTTATCAACTTTCGCTCGATTGGTTTGTAAACACCATTCTTTTATTGAGGAATTTTTAATAGTTTGTTCTGCAATTGTAATTGCAGTACCACTAGGTGCATCTAATTTTTTAGTATGATGAATCTCTTCAATACTTGGAGAGTAATTGTAATTTGAATTCATTATTCTGGAGAGTTTATCATTTAATTCAAAAAAAAGATTCACACCAATACTAAAATTAGAGGCATAAATAAAACTTCCATTATTTTTTTTACAAATAGTTATAGCTTTTTCGTAATCTTCTAACCATCCAGTAGTTCCAGATATTACTGGGATATTTTTTTTAAAACAGCTTGTAATATTGTTAAAAGCAGCACTAGGAACACTAAAATCTATAGCCACATCTGCTTCAGATATATCATATTCCTCATTTTTTTCAATTCTTAAAATTAATTCATGTCCTCTTTCAAGTGCAATTTTTTCAACTTCTTTCCCCATTTTCCCATATCCAAAGAGTACTATTTTCATGTATTTTTTATTTAAAAATTTTAAAATAATTATAGCTTATTTAAAAAGTATATTTAAAACTAAACCCAACGGAAGGAGCTTCAAAATTAATAGGATTGGTTAATATAGACGGATTAATACTGATATTATCACTTGCATCAAATTGCAATAAATGAGCATTAACACTTGCCTCTACTACTTGAAGAACATACCCTAGTAATACAACCAATAAAGATAGGTCTCGATTACCTCTCAGTGTTTTTTGAGCTCTCTCTAAACCTGTTAATGAGATAAGTTCTGTTCCATCATCTAACGTAAATTCGTCTCTTTCTCCAATTTTACGTTGTTTATATGCTGTTCTATATCTTTTATATTCACTGTTATTATCTAGATAAAAATAGGTAGGAATTCCCACTGCTGCCCAGGCTAGGGGCACTTTCCAATATTTTTTATTGTAGATCTGGCCTCCTCCAGGAAATACTGCTGAAAAAAATGCAGCTTTTGATGGAGATAGTGGATTGTATATTCTATTTGAAGTTATCTTATTTTTCTTTTTCCCAACTTGAGTAGTGTCTTTTTGACTAAAACAGCAAAAAGAGGTAAGAATTAGAACACTTAGTATGAAATTTTTAAGAAACACTTATTTTAATAAGTTTTTAATTCGTTCAAAATCTTCTTTAGAATGAAATGGAATTGAAATTTTCCCTTTTCCTTTAGAATTTATAGTGATGTCAATTTTCTGATCAAGATATTTATTGATACTTAAGATACTCTCTTTTATGTACTTAGGTAGCTTTTTATTGACTGATTTACTTTGTGAAGTATTGCTTTTTAAGTTTTTAACTAATTCTTCAGTTTGTCTAACAGATAGTTTATCTTTTAGTATTTTTTTATAAATAATTAGTTGATCATTTGAGTCACTTACATTGATTAGCGCCCTACCATGACCCATAGAGATGAATCCATCTCTCATTCCAGTTTGCAAAATTGGATCTAGTTTAAGTAGCCTTAAGTAGTTTGCAACAGTAGATCTTTTTTTACCAACTCTTACACTTAAATTTTCTTGAGTTAATTGTATCTCATCTATAAGTCTTTGGTATGATAAAGCTATTTCTATAGGATCAAGATTTTTACGTTGAATATTTTCTACCAATGCCATTTCTAGCATTTCTTGGTCATTAGCGGTTCTAATGTAGGTCGGTATTGTTTTATTACCAATTAATTTTGAGGCTCTAAAACGACGTTCCCCTGAAACCAATTGATAGGTGTCTCCTAATTTTCTGACTGTTATAGGCTGTATAACTCCTAATTCTCTTATGGAAGTTGCTAACTCACTTAATGAGTCTTCATCAAAATAGGTCCTCGGTTGGTATGGATTTACCTGAATAGTTTCTAACGCTACTTCTATAATGTTACCAACAACATTATCGTTGTTTTTAACATTACTGGAAGTATCTTTTAATAATGCCGATAAACCTCTACCTAGTGCCTGTTTTTTTGTGGCTTTAGCCATAGTATTGATTCTTTTTTAAGAGTTCATTAGCCAAATTTAAATAATTTACTGCACCTTTACTTGTTGCGTCATAAGAAATGATGCTTTCTCCATAACTTGGTGCTTCTCCTAAACGAGTATTTCTTCGAATAATTGTATCAAAAACCATGGTACTAAAGTGTTTTTGAACTTCATCTACTACTTGATTAGATAAACGTAATCGAGAATCAAACATGGTAAGTAATAACCCTTCAATATCTAAATCCTGATTATGAATTTTTTGAACACTTTTAATTGTATTTAATAATTTACCAAGACCTTCTAATGCAAAATATTCACACTGTATTGGAATGATCACAGAATTGGCTGCAACTAACGAGTTAAGCGTAATTAATCCTAGGGAAGGAGCACAATCAATAATTATAAAATCATAATTATCTTCAATTTTTTCAAGAGCATCTTTTAGCATATACTCTCTTCTTTCTTTGTCTACCAATTCAATTTCTATAGCTACTAAATCTATGTGTGATGCAATGATATCTAAATTTGGTGACGAAGTTTTTAAAATAGCTTCTTGAGCTGAGCAAGTATGCTCTAATACTTGATAGCTTCCAATTTCAATAGATTCAATGTCTATACCTAGTCCAGAAGAAGCATTGGCCTGAGGATCAGCATCTATCAATAAAACTTTTTTCTCTAAAACTCCGAGTGCTGCAGCTAGATTTATAGATGTTGTTGTTTTACCGACCCCACCTTTCTGGTTTGCTATTGCTATAATTTTACCCATTGAACAATTCTAGTTTCATCTAGTAAATTTACAATTAAATACTATTGTTGGAAAGAATAGATGTTAACAAAGTTTAAACAATTTAAATTACTGATTTTAAGATAATTAAATCACTTTTATTCAAGTTTTTAAACAATTTTTAATGTAAATTTTTAACTAAAGTTTTTATAATAATGCGTACAAAATTATGAGTTTCTTTCTGGGATATTTTTTAATATTTGTTGTAAAAATTTCCAAAATTTTTGAACAGATGAAATGCTAACTCTTTCGTCAGGTGAATGAGCTCCTTTTATAGTGGGGCCAAAAGAAACCATATCCATTAGCGGGTAGTTTTGGCCAAGAATACCACACTCTAATCCAGCATGACAAGCCTCTACTTTTGCTTTTTCCCCAAATAAATTTTCGTATAAATGAGTGCAAATTTTTAATATTTCTGAATTTATATTGGGTTGCCATCCTGGATAGGAACCAGATAATTCAACTTTAAAATTGGCTAATTCAAAACTAGATGTTAATGCATTAGTTAAATCATTTTTCGAAGACTCTGAAGAAGAGCGCGTTAAACACGCTACATATATATTTCCATCTCCAACTAGTATTCTAGCTATATTATTAGATGTTTCCACCAAATTAGTAACATCTGGGCTCATTCTGTAAACACCATTTAATGTGGTGTATATAGACTTCAAAAAAACTTTTTGAGTTGCTACATCCATTATTTTGTTTGGAATATCTGTACTAATTATATCTACGGCTAGATTTGGTTCTATGGTTTTAAATTCTTCTTTAATTAAACCAATTAAGTCTTTCATTTTTAACAAAAAGCGTTCCTTCTCGTTTGCATTTATTACGATTGTTGAAAAACTTTCTCTTGGTATGGCATTTCTTAAACTACCTCCATCGATGTTTGAAACTCTTAACCCAACTGTTTCTGTACCGTGGTAAAGTATTCTATTCATTAATCTATTAGCATTTCCTAAACCTTTATGGATATCCATCCCAGAATGTCCCCCTTGTAATCCTTTAATAACTATCTTAAAAGCTACTGTATCTGTAGGTGTTGTTTCTTCTTGGTAACTTCTATTTGCAGTAACGTCAATCCCTCCAGCACAACCCATATCTATTTCATCGTCTTCTTCTGTATCTAAATTTAATAGAATTTCACCTGATAAAACACCTTCCTTTAATCCCATAGCACCCGTCATTCCGGTTTCTTCATCGATTGTAAAAAGTGCTTCTATAGTTGGATGCTCTATGGTGTTAGATGAAAGCACTGCCATGATGGCTGCAACTCCTAATCCATTATCTGCTCCTAGTGTGGTTCCGTCTGCAGTAACCCAATCTCCATCTATGAACATATTTATTCCCTGAGTTTCAAAATCAAAAACTGTTTCAGAGTTTTTTTGATGAACCATGTCCAAATGGCTTTGCATTACAACGGTTTTTTTATTTTCAAAGCCTTTGGTTGCAGGCTTTTTTATGATAACATTTCCAACTTCGTCAACAAAAGTCTCTAACATGAGTTTTTTTCCGAAATTGACCATAAAATCAATAATTCGTTCTTCTTTTTTTGAAGGGCGAGGTACCGAATTTAAGTCAGAAAAATGATTCCAAATACTAACAGGGTGTAATTTTCTTATCGGAGATTCCATAGGTATTATAAAGTAAAATATTTTGTGTAAAATTAACTAAAAACAAGGGCTGTATTAAGAAATATCTATTACTATTTCATCAATATTTTTTCTTACTTTCTTTTGTTGAGTCATGATGTCATCCTCAGCTCTGTATCCAACAGGTAAAACCAGTACAGATGATAGATTTTTTTCTTTTAAACCCAAGACTTCGTCATACTTTTCTGGAATAAAACCTTCCATTGGACAAGAATCTATTTTTTCGTTTGCACAAACAGTTAATAAATTTCCTAATGCTAGATAAGCTTGATTTTTACCCCAGGAAAGTAAATCTTCCTTAGTTTTTCCAGAAATAGTTGTTTTAAGATATTCTTTAAAAGAGTTGATAATTTCATCAGGTGTATTTCTAATTTCTTTTACTCTTTCAAAATATTTTTCTACGTCAGTTTCATCTAATTTTGTGTCTACACAAATAACGAGTAGGTGAGAGGCTTGGGAGACCTGTTGTTGATTCCAGCTGTGTAGAACAAGTTCTTTTTGAATATCTTTATTTTTTACTACTACTAGTTTAATTGGTTGCAAACCGTAGGAAGTAGCAGTTAGGTTAAAGGCTTGTTTTAAAATATTAATTTGATTGTCACTTAGAATTTTGTGATGATCAAATTTTTTCACAGCATATCGCCATTTAAGATTATCAATACTATTCATACTGGATTTTTAATTTTTTACAAAAATACAACCCTGTAGTGATTTCATCAATTTCTTATTATTGTAAAAATCAATTATCAAATAGATAAATACTTTTTGATATTTGATTATTAGTGTTATTTGTTGGGATTTAGCATGTTTTTAATTCTTGCCAAACAATCATCGTAATGGTATCTAGTCATCAAATTAATATTCTTTTTATTTATGTTTGTTAGTTGATTTTTTAAAACAATTAATTCTCCTCTTATAATAGAAAATAAATCAAAATTTTTAATGTCTTTAGTATTCATTAATGAGGATATTTTTTCAATGAATGACTTTTGAATATTTCTTCTGTAAATTGTTATATTTTTATTTGTTTTTATTTCTGAAAATAGTCCATTCCTTAAATCTCTGAACATGTCTAATGTACTATACAGATCTTCTTGTGTTACTTCTGCGTCCATCATTCTTTGTAATCTTTGAGTGTTTAAAAGACTAAAAAGTTGCCTGTTTTGTAACTTTAAAATACTTCCCGTATGACCAGATGAATTAATATTTTTAATGATTTCATTTGGGATCAACCACTCTACGTTGTTAAAAACATTGTTTTGAAGCCATTTCATAGCTTCTTTCTGTGATGTTTTAGATAAATTTGTGTAGATATAACCATCTTGTTCTGGTTTTTTATTATTTTCTGTAACACCACCAATAATACCAGTTACATGACCAGAGTATCTACTAAACACCCCTAACAATTCTCTATGTAATTCTGATAAATCATCATAATTATTAGTTTGGTCAGAAGTCCAATTTTGAAGGTTTTTTGCAACAATTTTTAAGTTTTTAACCCCATAAGTACTTGCTTTTACTTGATTATTTCCTATGCCTTCTGTTTGAGATTCAGGATCAAAACCTCCTCTTCTTTGAATTCCAAATTTATAAATAGGATCATTTCCTTTATCAGAAATCCATTTGTCTAAAGTTTTAGTTTCGTCTGCGGGGTTTTTAATATTTGGAAGCACTCGATACCCCCAATTGATTGAATAGTGGTCGTAGGGGCCTAATTGACGTATAAATCTTATATTTTTATCACCAGGTTGCGCTACATAATTATATCTAGCATAATCCATGATGGTAGCAGCTATTCCATTTTTTTGAGTAAACTCTCCAGATCGTAATGAATCTACAGGATATGCATAACTAGCCGCCATATTATGTGGCAGACCTAAAGCATGTCCAATCTCATGCGAAATTACCATACGCATCATTTCTCCAATTTCTTCTTGGGGTGTATCTAAGGTTCTTGCTAAAGGATTTGCTGCACCTGTTTCAAGTAAATACCTGTTTCTATAGGAACGAAGATGATTGTGGTACCATACTATATCACTTTCAATGATCTCTCCAGATCTTGGATCAGATACACTAGG
>Ga0209195_1000371_pt1 | contig 34136 bp, 35 predicted proteins | sample COGITO_mtgs_1004_3_FD_184788 | JGI IMG/M metagenome (GOLD analysis project Ga0209195, IMG submission 184788) | Pelagic marine microbial communities from North Sea - COGITO_mtgs_100420 (SPAdes) (version 2) | ecosystem: Environmental > Aquatic > Marine > Epipelagic ...
GGATGTCTATGGGCGTCTCACCGAAGATGGCCGCGTGGTCGGCCATGCCATGCGTCGCCTCGTCGCGGGCGACTTGGCTGGGCTGTTCGACGGACCGAGCACCGTCCAGTTCGACCCGACCCTGCCGATGGTCTCCCTCGACCTCTCGCGGGTGACTGAGAACGCCACCCTCATCTCGGTGTTGATGACGTGCGCGTCGGCGTGGATGGAGTCAGCCCTCCTCGACCCGAACGGCGGGCAACGCTGGGTCATCTACGACGAGGCGTGGCGGCTGATGTCGCACCCGGCACTGCTGCGCCGCATGGACGCGCACTGGCGCCTCGCACGGCACTACGGGATCGCCAACATGCTGATCTTCCACAAGCTCTCCGACCTGGACAACGTCGGCGACTCCGGCTCCGCAATGCGGGCACTTGCCTCCTCCCTGCTCGCCAACGCAGAGACCCGCGTCGTCTACCGCCAGGAATCGGACCAGCTCGGCTCCACCGCGGCCGCGCTCGGACTGACCGGCACCGAGCAGTCACTCTTGCCCACGCTCGGCACCGGGCAGGGTCTGTGGCGGATCAAGGACCGGTCCTTCGTCGTACAACACCAGCTCCACCCGGCAGAGCTCGAACTCTTCGATACCTCCGCCCGCGCTTCGGGACGAGCCCCGCACCTGCCTGACGAGCAACCGAAGACAGGGAGGTGAGTCACGATGACGACAACACGGGGCCGCGACCTGGCCGCACGCGAAGCGAAGCTCGAAGCGGTCCAGGCCAAGCTCACCGAAGCGGTCAGCGCGTTGGTCACCGGGGAGGACTGGAAACGGTCCATGGAGTTCGCGGCCACCTTCCGGTCCCGGTCCTTCAACAACAGCATGCTGATCTACGTCCAGCACTACGCCGCCCACCAGGAAGGCCGCGTGCCCGAGCCGACACCGACGTACGTCGCCGGGTTCAAGCAGTGGCTCACCCTCGACCGCCACGTCATCAAGGGACAGCGCGGCTACTCGATCCTCGCCCCCGTCACCGCCAGGTACGCCTCACCCACACCACAGAACCCTGCCTCCTGGCACCGCCTCGGCCGCTGCGAGAAACCGGGCCAGGGTGAGGCGGTCCGCTCACGCCTGATCGGACTCAAGCCCGCCTACGTCTGGGACATCTCCCAGACCGACGGCGAGCCCATCCCCGAGACACCACGCCCATCGCTCCTCAAGGGTCAGGCACCCAACGGGCTGTGGGACGGACTGGCCGATCAGATCGAAGCCAACGGGTACGGCCTGCGACTCGTCTCCCACGCCACGGCAATTGGTGGCGCAAACGGGCTCACCGACTACGTGACCCGCGAGGTGTCGGTGCGGATGGATATGGACGACGCCGCTCAGGTCAAGACCCTCGCCCACGAGCTGGGCCACGTGCTCCTCCACCGCCCCGACAACGCGGACGCTGCGATGCACCGCGGCATCGCCGAAGTCGAAGCCGAATCCGTCGCCCTCATGGTCGGGGCCGCGCACGGCCTCGACACCACGACGTACACCGTCCCCTACGTCTCCTCCTGGGCCAGCAGCGTCTCGGGAAAGACCCCTGTCGAGGTTGTGCAATCGACCGCCGAGCGGGTGCGTAAGGCGGCGGTCAGGATCCTCGATACGCTCGATACCCGCCAGGTCGGCAACGGCACTCCCCCGGGCCTCGACCGAGAAGCGGTCGGACGAGATCGACCGGGTGCGGCTGTGGAGTCCGCGCATTCGCCGTCGCGCACTCAGGTCGAGGTGATGGGCCGATGAGTATCCTTCAGGCAGCGTCCCCGGCCCGACGCGACCAGCGGACCGTCCGCCGGGTGCCGGTCCTCATGCCACTGGTCGAGGTCACCGTTGATGAGGCCGGTTGTCTCGACGTACTCCTGGAGCGCGAGCCGTACACCGCCGACGGCCCCCTCGAACGTGGAGACCTTCAGCGTCTCGTTGGCGGCATCGCCGACGATCTCGGTACGCCGGTGCGCGTCGAAGTACGCGAAGCCAACGGCACCGGTTTCACCGACATCGTGACACCCTCGGAGTCCGACGAACTCCCCGCTGGAGCGCCCGAAGCACCGCAGGTCCATCAGCTCCGTGCTCCGCTTGTCACCGGCGTGGTTGCTGGCGTCGGCTTCACCCCGGACGAGTCGGTGGCCGTCGCCGTCGTCGTCGCACACCAAGTCGCTAGCAACGATGGGTCTGCTCGGCTTCGGCTCCCGCCAGCACTACTGACGGCGCACCCTGGGCTTGTCGTGCTGATCGGCGAGAGCTCGGGCACGGTCATCGTCAGCGGCGCTCCGGCATGAACCCCCGAGGGCAAGCGATCGACGACTACCTCCTCAACCTCGGACTCGCGCTGATCGCCGGGATTGGACTCCTCGCAGCGCTCCTCCGGGTGGCAGGCAGTGCCGCCGCTTGGCTCTCCGGTGCCCAATCGCCGAGCGGTGGGTGGGAGGCAGGCTTCCGAGTCCTTGGCCAACCGGGCGACCCCGCCACCGCACTCGGCGCCCCTGGTCTGGTCGCATGGGTCTACTGGCTCGTTCTGGCGCTGATACTCGCCCTGCTCATCACCTGCGCCGCGCTCATCTGGCGAAAGCGGGGCGTGCGGAAGCACGACGCCGCCCACGACCCGCGACGCCTAGCTGGCGTCGCGACCGCACGCGACGTACAAGTCTTCGCCTCCGAGAAGGCACTCATCGCCCGCGGACGGACGTTGCGTCCCTCGCTTGAACGGCCAAAGGCAACCGACGTCGGGTACCTGCTCGGCAAGTCCCGCGGCCAAGGAGTCTGGGCATCGGTCGAGGACTCCATCCTGCTCCTCGGACCACCACGCTCGGGCAAAGGACTGCACGTGGTGATCAACGCGATCCTCGACGCCCCCGGCGCAGTCATCACCACCGCCACCCGACCCGACAACATCGCCGCCACCATCACCCAACGACAACGCCGCGGACCCGTCGCCGTCTTCGACCCCCAACGCCTCGCCGAAGGCATCCCCTCCGGCCTCCGCTGGTCACCCATCCGTGGCTGCCAGGACCCCCTGACCGCGATGATCCGCGCCACAGGCCTCGCCTCCGCGACGGGCCTCTCAGCCGGCGGCGTCGAGTCCGGCGGATTCTGGGAGGGTAAGACCCGCACCGCCCTCCAGTCCCTCCTGCACGCAGCAGCCCTCGATCAACGCAGCCCCGCCGAGCTGTTCGCCTGGACCCTCTCGCCGCCAGCCGCCGCAGACGCTGTCGCGATCCTGTCGAGCAGTTCGGGGGCCGCGCGGGGGTGGGGCGAATCCCTGGACTCGATGATCCACGCCGACCCACGGACCCGGGACTCCATTTGGATGGGGGTCTCCCTCGCACTGTCCTGCCTGGCAGACCCACGCGTCCTCGACAGCGTCTCACCAGGTCCCGGTGAGACCTTTGACCCCGTCGAGTTCCTCACCCGCAACGGGACGCTCTACCTGCTCGCCACCGGAGCCGGGGCGGGCGCGTCCTGGTCACTGGTGGCGGCCTTCATCGAAGACCTCATCGAAACCGCACGACGCCTCGCCGCAACCTCACCAGGCGCACGACTCGACCCACCACTCCTCATGGCGCTTGACGAAATCGGCAACCTCTCACCCTTGCCTTCATTGCCAGTGCTCATGGCCGAAGGCGGAGGTACCGGCATCACCACCATGCCCGTGCTTCAGTCGCTGTCCCAGGCACGCGACAAGTGGGGAGACCACTCCGCTGGCGCCATCTGGGACGCCTCCATCGTCAAGATCATCCTCGGCGGCACGTCATCCGCGCGCGACCTCCAAGACCTCTCCGCACTCATCGGCGAACGAGACGAGCGCACCGACACCACCACCGTCGGCGACCACGGGTCCCGATCACTCCAGCGTTCGACCCGACGAGTCCCAGTCTTACCACCCGAGGCGATCCGCACGCTGCCCTTCGGCACCGCGCTTCTACTGCTCCGGAGCGCACCACCATTGGTGACCGACCTACGACGATGGACCGAGAGAGCCGATGCTGACGACATCGCGGCTAAGCGCGCTGAAGTGGAGCGCCGGCTACGGCAACGGTAGGCACCAGGAGGTGCTGCTTACCGCCGCGATTGGGCCAGGTTGAGCGGCTTGGTCCGCACACCTGATTTCTGAGAGCGACGCTACTCGAGGCGTCGTCCGACGTCAGGAGTCAGCCATGTCGCTTCCAACGCAGATGAGCCTGCACGGGTTCATCGCCACCGCTCCGGAACTGAACTTCACCAGCAAAGGGAGCCCACGCTTCTACGCCCGCATCGGCGTCGAGCAGTTCCGCAAGGAGGTCGACAACTCGTTCACGAAGCTCGACTCGACCTATCACGACCTAGTGATGTTCGATCGGGCCGCCGAGCACGCGTACGCGCAGTTCAAGGTCGGCGACGAGTTCGTCGCCTCGGGCTACGTCCACGAGTACGAAGTCGAGCGGCGCGGCCGCAGCGAGATCCGCGAGCAGTTCATCGCCCGCTGCATCGGCCACGACTGCTCAACGACGCGGTACGCGGTGGATCGACCATCACGTCAAGTACCTCCCGGACAGATCGCCCAGGCGTCCCCCGCGAATGAGCCGGCTCGGCTCATCGGCCTGTGAGCGGAGCCCGTGATGTCGACCGACACTCGCCTTGAAGATCCGTCGCTGCTAGGTCCTGATTGTGACCCTGGGGCCGCAGTCGCGGCCGAGGGCTTCGCATTCGACTATGGAGTCGACGACCCGGGCGACGGTGAGCCGTTGCGCCCACTGAACTGGAATCTGCTGACCGGTGAGGAGGCCGAGTCCGAGTGGCTGGACCTCAACGCCTGGGTGCACTGGCTCCGAACGACCTACGGTCTGCCGCCGACGGTGATCCCGCCGTACTGGCACCGCCACGACGAACTCGTCTGGGAACTCTCAGCCCTGCACCTGCACTGGCTGAACTCCTACGACTCCGAAGGCACACCTGCCGGCCCGTTCGCCTGGCACCGGGACTTCGCTGAGGCTCGCAACAGGCTCCGCGACTGGGTCTCCACCTGCGGCACCCGACTCGACCGCGACCGACCCACCCGCCGCACCGCCTGGCCCGGCGAGAACACACCCCCACAGGCCCCGGAGGCCGTGATCGAGGACCGCGAGGCCGACTTCGTCCAGTTCGTCCTAGAAGACGTCCGAGCACGACGACATACCGAGGACCGCGTCCGCGCCGCCCTGTAGCCCCAACCTCGCAAGCCGTCGATGTCGTCCACAGCGACCCACTCCGCGCAGGCGTTCGGCCGCATTTAGCCGTAGCGCTGTCCCTGCGGGCCATCCCCTCCCGCTCCACCAACTCTGGAGGTTCACATGTTGATCGACCACGCGGTCGCCCTCACCGAAGCCCGCTCCCACGTCGCAGCGCTCGCCGACCGAGCACGGTCCATCGCGGCCTCCTCGGCCTACGAGCACGTCCTGTTCGAGCTCGACTGGCTCCATGACGACGACGTCCCCGCCCTCGACACCACCGGGCTCCCCCACGACCGCGGCATGCTCCTCGCCGTCGCCACCGCGGCCATCGAAAGACTCATCGGCCACGGCATCGACGCCCTGCGCATCGAACTGGTCCTCGCAGCCCTCGACGGCGCCTGGGACCTGGACGCCACCTGATGTACGGCGAAAGCGCAGGTCGCCTCCGCGCCGAACTCGGCGTACTCCTGAGCCAGCACCGGGTCCAGCTGCGTATAGGCGGCGGCGGCACCCACACCGTCCCTGTCACCACCACAACCGAGGACAGGCGGCAGATCGGTGAACAGGTCCGGCGCTACCGCCAGTCAGCACTGGTCTGGTGCCATCAAGGGACCGTCGCCGTCGCCCCGGCCGCGGTCAGCGCCCTCGTACGAGCACCCACCAACCCCTTCCTCGCCGCGAGCGAACCCCACGGCGCTCTCCATGCCATGCAGCGGACCCTGGCCCACACGGTGAGAACCTCCACAGCGGCGCTGCCGACCCTGGACGAACTGACGACACCCCAGGCCCTGCCGTTGGTGGAGAGTTGGAGGCAAGTCGCACGCGCCGCAGCGCTCGGTGAACATGACTTCACCGCCAGCCTTGGCCAGGGGCGTCTCGACTCGCGCCAGCAACGAACCGTGATCGGCGACATCTCCGCCGTCGTTCGCGCCCTCGTCGTCCTCGACCAGCGCTACACCCGGATCCCTGGATGGGAGAAGCTCAGTCACGCCGACCGGCTGGGCTGGGGTGCTCTCGCGTGCGCCCTCGACGCCAGCCTCGATCCACCCGACTACTCCGTCGACCTCCGCGGCTGGCACCCACCCAGCAAGCTCATCACCGGACCAGCCAAACCCGGGCTTCTCGGCGTCCTTCAAGCCCAGCACAACCTCGTCCTCCGCATGCGCACCTTCCCCAACGTCCTGAACCTGCGCCTGGTCGTCGACTCCCAGCGACTCGTATCCGGGTCGCTCGCGAAGCTCGTCCAACCTGTCGAGCCGGACCTCGCAATGAAGTGGTCAGCACGCGAGCAGACCTACAAGACGCTCCAGCAAGAACTACGCAACGTCGCGGGCAACATCGGCCGCGGAAACCTCGCCGTCGCAGAAGGCTCCACCACTGTCAGCCGTGCAACGGCGCTCAAGCCCGACGCCGAACTAGACCCGCGAGCACTGCACGGTCTCGACAAGCTCTTCGACCGCCTCGACAACCGCATAGCCGACGTCATCGAAGACGGCGTACGCCGCAACACCTACGTCGCCCGAGTGAGCGTGCCGGAACTCGCGGCCGACAGCGGGCGCATGATCGCGGGACTGGCCGAACAGCACGTCCCGTTCTCCGCGAGCGATCGCCTAGACCTAAGCGAACTCATCAAGTCCTGTCTTCGGCCAAGCGCCTCCCCTCTGGCGCCGCCGGATGCCGCCCGGAGCAGGGCAGAACTTCACGCCGCGATCGTTCACCGACCCAGAGGACGCGACAACAGCATCGAGATGTGACCACGTACGCCAACCGAACCAGGATCCAGCGCTCCAAAGGAGCTTCACGATGACCCGACACCAACAACTACCGGTCTACCTGAGCCTCGACGAGGCCGCCGAGGTGATGTCGCTTTCAACGCGGACCATCCGTCGGCGCATCAGCGACGGGACCATCCCCGCCTATCAATGTGGTCGGCGTCCGATCCGTATTCGCCTGGACGAACTCGAAGCCGCGCTGAGCCGCATTCCAGCGGCCAAGTGGTGACGTACGTCCAACCCGAGACGGCTCACGCACCCGCAAGTTCGGAGAGACAGCACCGAGATGGATCTCGAGCCATTCCCGGCTCTCCAGGGACCAGAACCGGTAGGGGCCTCCGTCAAGCTATTGGCTTTTGCGCCGTGGATTAGATGCCACGCAGACCGGCAGTCTTGTCAGTGGTCCTCGGTCAACAGAGGTTGCGCTACGCAGCGGCCGTCACCACAATCACGCTCGGCTGCCATCCCGTTGCGCAGCGTTGCGCACCGGTGTCCAGGATCGATGCTGGCGTCAGAGCGGACCCGAGCCCGCTACTGCTCATTTTCTCGAGCGCCACCTCCTGGGGCGCACGGTCTCAGGCTAGGCCGCGGCGCACTTCGGCTGTCAGCCGCGCCGCAAGACTTCGTGGTGGGCAAGCACCGCGTGCGGGTCCACGCCATCGCCGGTGGGGCTGACGTGCACGGTCGCGCCGACAAGCTTCGGTATCGCGTGGAGCAAGCGGTGGTGAGCGTCAGTGGCGATCGCATGCGCGGTCACGACGTCCAATGTGTTGTCGACCACGATCCCGGCCTCGGCACGGAGTCGGTGCCCGATCCAACGCAGCCGGACCTGCTCGATGCTTCGGACGCCGTCGGTGCCGCGGAGGGTGGTCTCGGCCGTCGCGGTGAGCTCGGGATCGACCGCATCCATGAGCCGTCGGTAAACGTCGCGTGAAGCGTCACGCAGCACGAACAAGATCGCGATCGTGATCAGAATTCCGACAATCGGGTCTGCGATGGGAAAGCCAAGCATCACCCCGATCGCGCCAAGGACCACGGCCAGAGAAGTGAAGCCGTCGGTGCGGGCGTGGAGCCCGTCGGCCACCAGCGCCGCGGAGCCAATCTGGCGGCCGACTCGGATCCGATATAGCGCGACGAGCTCGTTGCCGGCAAAGCCGATCAGTCCGGCGGCGACCACGACCCACGGGTAGGTCAGGGGTTGGGGGTCGAACATTCTTCGCACTGACTCGTATCCGGCGATCACCGCGGACAGGGCAATCATCGCCACGATGAAGACGCCGGCGAGATCCTCGGCCCGACCGTAGCCGTATGTATAGGACGAGGTCGGGCGTCGCCGGCCCAAGATGAAGGCGATCCAGAGAGGGATGGCAGTCAAGGCGTCGGAGAAATTGTGAATGGTGTCTGCCAGAAGCGCCACGGACCCGGTCAACACCACGATCACCGCCTGCGCGACGGCGGTCACGCCCAGCACCAGCAGGCTGATCTTGACTGCGCGTATCCCCTGTCCGCTGGATTCCAGCGCGGAGTCCACCGAGTCGGCGCTGTCGTGGCTGTGCGGTCGGAATGTCTCGGCGAAGAAGCGTCTGAGCCCGCTTGCCCGGGCATCCCCGTGGTGGTTGTGATCGTGTTCGCGTCCTGCCTCGCCGGGATGCGCGGCCTCGTCTGCCGCACGTTCGTCGGCGACCTCAGAAGCCATCTCGTGCTCGTGGGGAGGGTGTTCGTTGGTCATCGGGCTTCCTTGAGGTCGACGGCACCTTCGCGCGGGTGGACGAGATGCCAGTGCGGAATTCTCTGCTTGTTGCACCGCGCCATGGGCGAGCTGGCGGAAGTGTCCTGTCGACGACGCCTTGCAAAGCTTGAGTTCGCTGCTGTCCGGTCCCTCTCCGGCCACCACATCGGTTGAAACATGAAACAATGTTCATTCCTGCAGTTAACCTACACATGAAGATGTCGTCATGCAAAGGCCTATGCTCGGACCATGGGTCATGGAGCCGAGAACCGCCTCGCGAGGCCGACGAGCATGGATCTCGCCACCGCGAAGTCAGTAGCGACGACCCTCCATGCCCTCGCTACGCCGAGCAGGCTGTTAATCCTCGCCACCCTCCAGAACGGGGCCGCATCCGTGACCGAGCTCGCAGAGAGCATCGAAATGGAGCAGTCAGCCGTCTCCCATCAGCTAAGGCTGTTGCGCAACCTCGGGCTGGTCGACAGTGAGCGATCCGGACGCAACATCAGGTACCGCCTGTACGACGACCACGTCGCCGAATTGATCGAGCAGGCGATCTCACACGCCGAGCACGTCCGACTCGGCACCTCGGACCGCGGTCCCAGCCAAAACCGAACGGATAGCTCCTAGGCTGCATGGGTGAAGCTGTGCTCGTGCCGGGCACGCAGCACGGCCGGTGGGCGATGAGTCCGCCCATCGTTATCGCTCCTGTCCATGCTCGGGAGCCGACGTCGGGCGCTGCCGGGGCCTCACCCTGAAGGCGAACGCGCAGTCCCGGTCCAACTCCTACAGCGAGAAGCCCCCAGGAGTCCTCGATTCCGGAGCCGGACGCCGTACCGCTTGACGATCAGCCGAGCTGGTCAAGTGCGATCGCCAGGACGAGCCCGGCTGCCGTCGCAACTCCGGTTTCGTAGCGCGCCTCCCGGAAGGCCTTCGGGAATACCTCAGTCGACAGGGACGCCACCACCGCACCGGCCGCGAAGCACCTGATGAGACCCAGAGCAGAAGACGGCACGTCGTCCAGAGCTAGATTGCCCACCAGCGCTGCCACCGACAACAGCACGGCGGTCGCAGTCCACAGGGCCATCACGCGGGCACGCGATCGCCCTTCGGCCATCTCTTGGGCTCCTCCGGCCGCCTCGGGCAAGTTGGACAGGAAGATGGACCCGGAGAGTGAGGCCACCTGGAGCGGCCCCGCTCCGATGAGCGCTACTCCTAGAGCCAGATTCTCAGGGATGCCGTCGAGCGTGATCGCAGCCAACAGCCCCCCGCCGCTGGTGGAACCCAGCCGTCGATTCACGGCCACGTCGAGCATGACGAAGGCGCCGGCACCGACAAGCACGAAGGCGACGACAGCCCACAGCGGAGCCACCTTGGTTGCTGGATCGACTAGCTCGAGCACGACCGACACGATGAGCGCTCCGCCTGCAAGCGCGACGATCATTCCCTCCAGTCGCGGTGGGAGGTGGCCATAGATCCCCCAGGCAGCCCCGGCAACCAGCGCAGCGGAGACAACGACGATCACCGCCAAGGTCAGCATGGCTCCGTCCTAGCCCCCGCGATGCCATCAGCCCACACCCGCAGGGACCCCTTACCACCTGTGCCCGGGCATTGAGCTAGTCGTCTGCCCGAGCCTGCGATTGTCGGTGATCATCAATGAGCGCGGCGAACGTGGATTCCGAGCCCCGCGCCTTCGGGAGGTATTGGTCGCGAAGCAGCTGCAAGATTTCGTCCAGTCCGTCGCCGAGCGTGGCAGCGGCCACCTGAACATCGGGCGACGCCGAGCGTTTCCCCGCATCAACCAGTTGCTCTACGTAAGGCAGGGTCGCGGCTAGGGAGATGTCGGCTCGATCCTCCCGGAAGTAGTACGACTCTGCGTACTGGCGCAGGTCCATTTCCACGGTAGCGAGCTCGTCACGCACAGCCTCGAGCTGCTGGGCCGCCACGCACGCCTGACCCGTCTCGACGATCTGGTGGACTTGTTGACGGCGCATGCTCGACAACCGCCGAGCCAGCGCTCGACGACGATTCAGAGCTGGATACAACTGCAAGATCCAGGATATCCCGGCTGTCAGGAGCAAGAAACCCAACAGCGCCTCCGCGGGTACCACCAGACGCAGCTCCGGTGTGGCGGGTGTGACGTCACCGAGCCCCAAGGTCGTCACCGCCACGAAGGAGACGTAAAGCGCCAAGCTCAGGTTCGATGACTGCCCCGGTTGCAAAGAGGAACTGAAGTAGAAATCCTCTGTCAGACGCGGCAGGTAGATCAGCGCAAAGCCGACGACCACCAGCGACGTCCACATCCCCAATGTCAACAAGATCCCCAGTGGCCCAGCGATCACCGACGGGCGCGCTACGCCCCGTCGGACCTTGCTCGCCCTCCAAGTCAGCGCAAACACCGTCCGGGTGAGAATGCCAAAGCCTCCGGGATGCCACAGCGTGTGGAAGATGTCGCGCAGCGCCACCACGATCAGCAGAGCGCCGGAGATCGTCAGGAGCCAGATCATTCATTGAAACTAGCGCGCTCGCCGGAGGCAACGAAGCGCATCACCCTCAGGTGGAGCCAAACCTCATGACTAGATTTGTTTCATGGCTTCTGATGACGACAAACTGTCCCTGGCCGGATCGGTCTCGCTCGGTACGGGCGTCATGATCGGTGCGGGCATCTTCGCGCTGGTGGGCCAGGTCAGCGAGCTGGCCGGCACCCTGATGCCGCTCGCGTTCCTCGCCGGCGCCGTAGTGGTGGGGTTCAGCGCCTACTCCTACGTCAAGTACTCCGACACCAACCCGTCCTCTGGTGGCATCGCCATGCTGCTCAAGGCGGCCTACGGTCCCGGCATCATCGCCGGCACCTTCTCGCTGTTCATGTACGTGTCGATGGTGGTGGCGCAAAGCTTGCTCGCCCGCACCTTCGGCACATATAGCCTGCGCCCGTTTGGACTCGAAGAATCAACCTTGCTCGTGCCCATGCTGGGCGTGGTGATCATCGTCGTCGCAGCACTGGTGAACCTCGTCGGCACCGAATGGGTCGAACGATCGGCCACCGTGACTGCTGGGTTGAAGATCGTAGGGATAGCGACGCTCGCCATCGGCGGGATCATCGCGGCCGGCCCCTCCTCGATGTTCGACTTCGCCAGCGACAAGAGCGGAAGCAGCGACCAAGGCATCCTCGGCTTCCTCGCCGGCACCACCTTGTGCATCCTGGCCTACAAAGGTTTCACCACCATCACGAACCAAGGTGGCGACATCGCGAATCCGAAGAAGAACGTCGGACGCTCGATCATGATCTCCATCCTCCTGTGCGCCGTGCTCTACCTCCTGCTCACCGTCTCAGTGGCCGGCAGCCTCAGCGTCGACGAGATCGTCAAAGCCCGCGACTACGCCTTGGCAGCCGCCGCCGAGCCTCTCTTCGGCTCGTGGGGAGTCGGGCTGACGATCGCTCTCGCGATGGTCGCGACGTTCTCCGGACTCCTGGCCAGCATCTACTCCGTCTCCAGGCTCTACGACATGCTCCGCGACATGGGACAGGCCCCCGGCCTGCCCACGCGCGTCCATCACCAGTCGCTCGTGATCACCGCCGGCTTGGCCATCGTGCTCGCAGCCTTCCTAGACCTCAGCCAGATCGCCTCCATGGGCGCGATCCTCTACCTCGCGATGGACATCGCCATCCACTGGGGAGTCATCCGACACCTGCGCACCGACATCAACGCCAACATCGTCGTCCCAGCCATCGCCATCGGACTCGACGCCATCGTCCTCGGCGCCTTCACCACCATTAAGGCCCGCGACGACATCCTCACCCTCGCCATCTCCCTCGGCGTCGCAGCCCTGATAGCAATCAGCCAGGTGATCGTTGCGAGTCGAACCAGCGTTGCAGATCAGGACGCCTGATTCGCCTGTGACGCCGCGGTGTCCCGGCCGTTGACGTCCGCTCCCCCGCCTACGAAGTGATCAGCGCCGCGAGCACGGGTGGGGCAGCCCATGTACAGCACCGTCGAATACCTATGTCACACGGACGGTTCCCATCATGCCGCGGTCCTCATGGTCAAGGATGTGACAGTGGTAGACGGTGGTTCCGGCGAAGTCTTCGAAAGCAATCCGCACTGTCACCTCGCTGCGCGCCGGCACGTTGACCACGTCCCGCCATTGCGGAGACGTTTCCGGCTCGCCACCCTGGGCAATGACTTGCATCGCCCAGACGTGAAGGTGGAAGGGATGATCGAGAGTGCTGTGGTTGCGGATCGTCCACTCCTCAAGGGCGCCGACCGACACATTCTGATCAACGCGCTTGGGATCGAACGCGGCACCATCGAAGGTGAACCCCATGCCCGCGCCATCACTACTCATCATGCCTGCGGCCATGTCCATCTCGAACGAAAGCGTCCGAGTGCCCGCAACCGGCAGGCCGCGCAGGTCGCGGGGCTCTAGTGGGGGCGGCATGGCGGCCGCTGGGCGGTTCTGGGCTGGGCCGGAGACTTCGATTGACGCCACTTCTCCGCCTTGAGGGATGGACGTGTTGAGGCCACCACCCATCATGTTGCCCATCACCCCGCGATCGAAGGGCTCAGCGCGGAGAACTCCGCGACCTTCCTGCAAGATCACAATCACTTCTGCCCGATTTCCTGGCGCAAGCAGGAAACGGCCCTCAGAGGCAGGGGAGGCGAGGGGTCCGAGATCGAGTCCCAGAAGCTCGGGCTGCTGATTCTCGAGAATCAACGATAGGTATCGCGACGTGCAGGCGTTCACCACCCGCCACCGCTCGCGCTCTCCCGTCGTTGCCTGGAGGACGGGGGCAACCTGGCCGTTGACCAGAAGGATGTCGCCCTCGCGGCCCATCATCATCTGCATGCTCGACGGGGCACGCACACGTCCGCTCGAATCAAGGCTGGTATCAGAAATGACCATGACCCGATCCCGGGCTACAGGGATGACGTCGTCCTCGACAACGATGGCTCCGTAGAGACCACCGAATACTTGGTCGGCGACACTGCCGTGCAGGTGCGGGTGATACCAATAGACGCCCGGCGGATGGTCGTCGCGGAGGATGTGCTCGTAGGCGAATGATTGCCCGGGATCAACACGGAGGAACACATTGTCCCCGTTGCCCTCCGGGGACACGTGAAGTCCGTGCACGTGCAGGTTCGTGGGCTGGTCGAGGCTGTTGACCAACAAGATCCTGATCGTGTCTCCGGGCTTGACACGCAGCGTGGGGCCGGGGAGACCACCGTTGTAGGCCAGCGTTGTGACCTTGCGCCCCGCGACAACGTGGGACCCGGACGCCGCCTCGAGACGCACTTCCAGAAGCCCGTCTCGACTCCGCAGTTGCTCCGGCTCGCGAAATGCCTGGTGGCTTACAACGTCCAATGGCAAAGAGCTGTAGGTCCGCCACAGACCGACCCCGCCAACCGTCGTACTCAGCAGCCCCGCGCCACCCAACATCAGGGCCGTGCGTCGATCGATGGGTTCCATCAACCGCCCTCACCCAAGGCACGTTTGCGTTCCTGGTACTCCTCAGTACTCAGATCGCCACGGGCATAGCGCTCCTGCAGGGTCTGCATCGCCGATTCGGCACCACCCGCTGCCGCACCCTCACCGGATCGCTTCACTCCACCGATGGCCATCCTGACCACCACGACTGCGAGCAACACCACGCCGAGCATCGCAAGGAGTCCAAAGAGCCCCATCGTTGCACCACCTGACGTCATGGCTGACTCCTGTCGTCGGAACCCGCGTTCGCACCTCTTCCTCCTGGGCGCGCGCGGCGCACCTCTGCACGCGTTGCGCGGCGAGTGGGACGTAGCGTCCACCACGCCAGCGCAGCCAACCCGATCACCACGACGAACGCCACAATCCAACTCTTGTAGCCCGCGATCCCGGGGCCTGCGCTGCCGAGCCCGATCCAGGGCTCGATGGAAACAACAGATTCATTGCTTATGAGCACTTGAGTCCTCCCTGAGGCGCTTCCAGATCAGTCGAGATTCGAATCCCATTGACTTCGCATCTCGCCCTCTTCAGTCCCAACTAGCCTATCAGGAACCCCCTAGGGGGATACGCGTCGGCATCATGGCAAGTTGATTGTGCGCAACGTCGCCCCCGACAGAGCACCCCACTTCAAGAGGTATGGGAGTCAGAGTCCAGTGCCAGCCATGAGCAGTTCCGTGCGGCCCTGCTGCCTGATCTCAAGGACCACCACTGCCAGTACCGCCGGTGCAAACACGACACGCTTGGGGCTATCGACAGCGCGGACCACTGCAACATCAACCAGCGATGCGCTACCGCGCAGGTCGGAAGTCGGTTTCAACGAGGGCGCGAATGTGATGGGCCTCCCCCGATGCGCACCGCAGGGGAGGCGGACCGTAGACGCTCGTAGCCGGGCGAGCGTGCCACCGTCACGACAGAAACGCTGTGCCCAGTAAGCGTCTCGTCGAGTTCCAGCGATGGCCCGACTAGGTAGCGCTTCCCATCAATGAGCCACCGTGTGCGTGTTCGATCCGCCAGCGGCTGGACTGACGCCGGAGCGACCGTAAGCACCTCGTTGGGCTCAACGATTCCGTTGATCGACGTAGAACCCTCCTTCGCGAACGTGCCTTTGGCGAGCGGCGAGGTCGAATGCGATTCCGTGACAGCTGTGCGTCCATCAGGTGTTACAGCGTGTGCCTCTACTGTGAGTTGGGTTCCTAGCTGACGAAGCTGCGGCGTGAAGGCCGCGTCATTGGCGTCAGGAATCCGTCGCCCATCACTGAACCACTGATAGGTGACCTGACGGGGTTGCTCACTCCAGGTTCCGCTGCTCGCAAGATGCGGTTCTCCAATGCGGAATGCGCCGCTGATCGTTGGGGGCGCGGTGGCACGCAAGGTGCGGCCTGCATCTTCGAATCGAAGGAACCCCGATGGCCATCCCGTGCCGCTCTTGGTGAGTCGCCGCCAGGAAAAGTCGCTTGCCCAATTCGATTCCGATACGACTATCTCCGTGGAAGAGACAACTTCTTCGACATAGGCCAGGTGGCCTGCGGAACTTGCGCCACCAACGCCTCGGTCCCACCACGCCACCGCGCCAGCCGTGGGTGTTTGACTCATCGCGGAGTGGTTGGCTCGGCCCCAGTTGTAGGCCATGCCAGTGCTAGACCACGGTCGGCGGTTGGATAGCCCGCCCTCCACGAGCCTGTACGCCACGTAGTTCGTGCAGTTGCGGCCCGGGTACATGCCCCAGAACGACTCGCGATCGTTCACCTGGTAACCGCCGTCGGCGTAACCCCTCTTAGTGCAATCGTCGTACCCGCTGCACAGCGAGTTCGATGCGGCGGCAGACGAAGGGGCCGCTGAGAGCAGCGCAGAAGCGACGCAGAGGATCAACAGGGCCACGACGTTGCGTGCACCAGTAGAAGTACGGGTCCAGGTCGAGATGAGGGAAGGCACGATGGGCACTATGCACGATAGTAGCCACAGGGATCAACAGGAACCTCAACTTTCCCTTGCGTTACCGGCGTGTCGTCTTGACCGCGGCGTTCGCCTTCTGGTGGGCCGCGAACCCGCGTTAGCACCTCCGCACGCGTTGCGCGGCGAGTGGGACGTAGCGTCGACCACGCCAGCGCAACCAACCCGATCACCACGACGAGCGCCACAATCCAACTCTGGTAGACCGCGATTCCGGACCCGTGCTGCCGAGCCCGGTCCAGGGCGTTCGGAAGTCCTGGACCACCGCCGGTTGCTCCTCGAGCCTGGCCAGCAGCCAGGATGGCGAGAGTCCCGGGTCGGACGCGGGGACCACCCCAACTGGGGAGTTGACGTGCCTCGGACCGACCACTGGTGAGTCGCCGGCGTGCTGCGCGGCCACGGTGGCGACCGAGTACGCGGTCGGCGGAATCACGGCAACCGGCCCGGCGGCAACAACCCAGTGCCATCGCTGTTGCGGAGTCATCCGGATCCGAGACGCGAGCACTGCCAGCGCTACCGTTGCACCGCGCACGACCCAACGTAGGAGCGGGAGCCAGCCTGGCGTCAACGTCAGGAGCCCGAAGGCCAGCACGCCTGCGCCGGCGACGTGGAGCTGACCAGGCGCGTGGGACCGACCCGCTTCACCGTGCGGCTTCCGGGGGCCTGATGATCGCCCGCTTGGGAAGACTCCCCACATGACGTGGCGCAGGTGGCTCTTACCCGCTACAGAGTTACATCAACATCGTTCAACACGCCCTAGCGGCTGGTTCAGAGTCCAGTGCCAGCCATGAGCAGTTCCGCGCGGCCCTGCTGCCTGATCTCAAGGGCCACCACTGCCAGCACCGCCAGTGCAAACACGAGACGCTTGGTGCCTAACGGCAGCACGGACCACTGCAGCGTCAACCAGCGGTGCGTGGCCGCCCCGTAGCCGGCACGCACGATTGCGAGCGCCGCGCCCATGACCACGACGATCCCCAGCGGGTTGTAGCGCCAAGCTTGACCCAGATCGCCAACCATCGTGTACCTCGCGGCGCGAGTTCCGCCACACAGCGGGTCCATGATCCCCCAGCGATGAGTGATCGGATGAAGGTCCACGCCCGGAAGCCCAAACAGCGCCATCGCGGCAGCCACCCCGAGGCCGACAACGGCAAGGACCGTTGCCGGCCAATAGCGATCCCGAGGAGTCCAGGCCATGATCGTCGGCGCTGCCGCAAGCGAGCCATCGTGCTCGCCGCCGCCGTCTTGCCCGCGCGGGCGTCGATCCTCGACCGGCATGCGCCACTCTCCCTACTGCTTGGAATGACCGATGGGCTACGAGCGAGCCTAGGAGATTTGCCGTTGTCCCGCGAGGGCATTGGGTCATTGCTGGCGCCGCGCCTCTGAGGGCCCGATCTCACGACCGTCGCTTGGATCGAGCGTTGTTGGCCAGCTGCTTTACTATATCGCATAGTATGCAATCCGTCGGACTCCTCACTGCCTCGCCGTCAGCCTTCCGAACGCTACGCCTCAGGTCGTCGGCTGCGCGCTCATTTCCGGGGCGGCTTCTCAGTCTCGCCTGCGGCGTGGGTCTTGCGCTGGCGTTCGACCCGGTCGGCTGGGGCCTGCTGGCCCCGCTTTCCTTGGGCATCTTCTTTTCTCGTGTCTGGCACCTCCCCCGCGCTGGGGTGGCGGCGCTAGACGGGTTTCTGTTCGGCGTTGCCTTCCTCGGCACGCACCTGTGGTGGCTGGTCGATTCCATCGGAGTGGCGGCCTGGGTCGCGCTGACTCTCGCGGAGAGCATCTGGTTCGCGCTGGGCTTTGTTGGTGTCTACCTGTGCCGCAGGCAGGTGCTCTGGCCCGTGGCGACTGCGTTCATCTGGACTGCATTCGAGATATTCAGGCAGTCGTGGCCGTTCGGCGGGTTGCCTTGGGGACAACTGGGAGTTGCGGCACTCGACACGCCCTTTGAGGCGGCCTTGCCGTACGTCGGTGTCACCGGCACCTCTTTGCTTGTCGCCCTCGTCGCAGCGGCTGGCGCACACTTGGTCGCAGGTCGCTCGAAGGCCGCGTGGGCGAGTGCCGGAGTAGTCGGCCTAGTGGTGTTGATCGCGCTGTCGACTCTCGGGCGCACGCGGGCCGGGGCCGACAATCTTTTGAGCGAGGAGGTTGGGGACGGCAAGGTGATTGCCCTGGTGCAGGGCGGCGTACCTGGTGACGGACGTGACGTCCTGGCCTATCGACCCGAGATCCTCTCCAGCAGTCTGGAGCTGACGCGCGCAATCCGCGGGAGCCTTCCAGCGAACGCACTCGACCCAGATCTCGTCATCTGGGCCGAAGGTGCTGCTGGCGGTTCTCCAGCCGATGACGACAACGTCCGGGCACAGATCACCGCGGCGGCTCGCGAGATAGGGGCACCAATCCTCGTGGGGTCCATCAACGCAGGTCCCACGGCGGGTACGCGCTACAACCAGGGCGTCATTTGGAGTGCGGCAGGGCCTGAACCGATGGAATACACGAAGCTGCATCCGGTCCCCTTCGGAGAGTTCATCCCTGCTCGGAACCTGATCGGCAGTCTCTCCTCGCAGTTCGATCGCATTCCCTTCGACATGGTGCCCGGACCCAGCCCGGAGCCTATGAGCGCGGGAGGCATGGTGATCGCCAACGCCATTTGCTTCGACATCGCTTACTCAGGAGCTATCCGAGACCAAGTGGTCGCCGGTGCCGAACTGATCGTCGTGCAGACCAGCAACGCGACGTTTGCCGGCACGAGCCAGCCGCAACAGCAGTTCGCGATCACACGAGCCCGCGCCATCGAAACTCAGCGCGCGGTTGTTGTTGCGTCACTCAACGGCGTCACTGGTGCCATCCGACCAGACGGCTCAGTGATCGAGCAGCTCTCCCCCGAGGCTGTTGCTGCGGCAGTCGTGACCGTGACCCCTTCGCGCCACCTCACGCCGGCGGTCCGACTGGGTCCGCGCCTGCTCGAGGGCATCCTGGTCGGAGCCGGCTTGGCGTTGCTTGCAGAGAGTGTCAGGCGGCTACGAGAGGTGAGGGGCGCCTCGCGGAACCGCACCAAGCACCGCCCTGCCGGGTACCCCACTGGGGTACCGTAGCCTCGCCCAAGGAATCGCGATACATGACTTGCCACGCTTCGCTCTTCGCGCTGACTGTCCCTTTGGAGGGAGCCACTATGCCCATCATGTCGGCTCTCGAGAGCGGCTTTTGCAGGAGCGCGCCGTGGCGGGTGTTTGCTCGACGCCGGGTACTGCGTTGGGCTCTGCAGGGCCACGCCCTGTCAGGACAGGTCTTGGAGCTCGGCGCGGGAAGTGGCGCCATGGCCGAAGGGGCGGCGTCCACTTTTCCGGAGGCGCGCCTAACCGTCACGGACCTTGATCCGACGATGGTCAGATCGGCTCGCGAGCGACTGCGGCCCTACCCCAACGTCGAGGTCATCGAAGCCGACATCACCCGTCTCGCCTTCGAGGATGGCTCGTTCGACATTGTCACCAGCAACCTGATGCTGCACCACGTCGTCGATTGGCCTGCAGCTCTGGATGAAGCTAGGCGTGTCCTGCGCCCGGGGGGACTGCTCCTGGGCTACGACCTCACGAGGACGCTCGCAGCGGAGGCAATTCACTTTGTTGACCGTTCACCTCATCGGCTCATCAAGGCCGACAACCTGGCGGCCCAGCTCGTGAGCAGCGGTTTCAACGAAGTCGCCGTTGATAGCGCGTGGCGAGGTCACGTCATGCGCTTCAGTGGGCGAGCGCCTAGCCCTGCGGTCGAGATCGGCGAAGACGCGGGCACGTCGAGATGAATGGACCAGTGGAACGGACCTTCTCCATTGTCGATGTCGCGGGCTTCACGGCACTGACCGAGAGCCACGGCGATGTTCACGCTGCCGACCTGGCCGAGCACCTGATCTCGACATCACGGGCTTTGCTCACCGACCAGGACGTCCTAGTGAAGTCTCTCGGGGACGCGGTTCTCCTGGCATCGCGAGAAACCCCAGCTGCTTTGGCGCTTGTGAAGGGACTTTTCAAAGCGTTTGGGGAGGTCGATCGGTTCCCGCTCCTCCGTGCGGGACTGCACCGAGGCATAGCTGAGCGTCGAGGCGACGACTACTTCGGTGCCGCGGTCAATCTCGCAGCGCGGGTGGCAGCCTCCGCTATGGGATCGCAGGTCATGGCAACCGAGCCCGTCGGCTTGGCTGCTCGCGCTCTCGGATACGGCGTACACGATGCAGGCACGCATTCATTGCGCAATATCGGGCAGCCCACGCGCCTGTTCGAGATCGAGGTGTTCGACCAACCGGAGCATCGGGCTGTGGATCCCATGTGTCGCATGAGTCTGGACGTTCGAGACGCCTACGCAGCGCTCGGGGAACCCCATTCGCGCGTGTGGTTCTGCTCCGCGTCATGTCTCGAGCAGTACGTCGAGTCCAAGTCTCACCGCGCCGAGGGATGACGCGCGAAGGCTTGATGCGGGACTGCAGTCCCGGAGGGTCCTCGGGTCAATCACGGCCCGGCAGGTAGTGGACAGCTGCGGTAGGCCAGGAGCCGCGCCCGCAACGCATAGACCAGGAGTCCCAGCGACGCTGCCGCGATGACGGGCTGGATGGGGGCAAACCACGTCATGGCGCCGTTCACGCCGAGCGCTAGAACTACGAGCTTGTTGCAGATGGGGCACCCCACCGCGAAGAACGACAGCACCCCTCCGCCGAAGGACTTGCTCTGCTGGTCCGCCTTCACACCCTCAGGGACTCGCACATACGTGGCGACAAGGGCCCCGGCGAGCAGCGAGGAGGCGATCCACACGGGGTAGTTCCACCATAGGACGGGGGTCATTCTCGAATACCACGATGTCTCGATGATGCCCGTAGGAATCCCGACCACAAGCGCGAAGAGACCCGCCACGGCAAGCCCGACGACCACCCTCACCGGCGACAAAAGCGACGAAACGGACGATGCCTTGTCAGCCTGCACAGTCATGGCATCAATCTACTACTACGTTTAGTACGAATCGGTCCAAGTCGGCGATTGAGTCAAGGTGTAGAGATAGCCAAGAGCTGGCCCCACAATCACGGCTGCGATGGCTACCGCGACGAGCAGTGCGCGCAGCGTCGCCGGGGCACCGGCGGCATCGACAACTCGGATCTGATCAACCAGCATCCAGGGATACTGAGCCAACCCCCACCCAACGACCACGCCGAAGACGGCGAGAACAGCAGTGATCCGAGCCAGTCTGTAGCGGCGCGTCCACAGCAGTGCCAGCGTCGCGACGCCCGCCAACGCCGAGAGCATCACCATGGGCAGAGCCCGCCCGAGCAGGCCATCCCACAACGTGGGGGCGTCAAGGCGCAGCGGGACGAGCCCTAGCAACGCTACCGAACCAGTGGCGATGCCGACCCCGATCGTCCGCATCCTCAAAGCCACCCCCAGGTCGTGATGTCCAGCGCGCGTTGCATCGGCGACCAGGAACGTGCCAGCCAGGAATGACGAGGTGCCGACGGCGAGCAGCCCGCCGAGGATCGACGTGGAGTGCAACCAGGAACTCCAGACTTCACCTCGCCCCTCGATGGGCACCCGACCGGACACGATGGCGCCCACGGCGGCGCCAAGGAAGAACGGGGTGATCAGCGAGGAGGTGGCAAAGATTGCGCCGAAGAGACGGGCTTGCGTGAGCGTCGCGGCGTACTTGCGGAACGCGAATGCGGCACCACGTAGGACGATGCCCAGCAGGGCGAAGAGCATGGGCAGAATCAGTGTGTTCATCGCGGCAGCAAAGGCCTGGGGAAACCCGGTCCACCACATGACCATCACATAGATGAGCCAGACGTGGTTGGCCTCCCACACCGGCCCGATCGAGTGGTCGACCTGGGTGCGCAACTCGGCGCCGCGTCGCGTGCCACCGGCGGTGAGGTCGTAGAAGCCAGTGCCGAAATCTGCCCCACCGAAGAGCGCATAGGCGATCACCCCTGCAAACATCGCCGCGGCAACCGCGAGTTCAACACTCATCGCGGGCAAGCTCCGGGGCGTGTTCAACAGGCTCGGGACCATACGGTGAGGGCAGGTCCTCCTCCCCTGCGCGCCAGCGGCGTGCCATGGAGCGCAGGATGCTGATCGCGCCCCAACTCAACGCGGTGTACACCACAACGGTGGTGCCGTAGAGCCACCACAGGCCGGAGTTCTCACCGGCTGCTTCGGTGGTGCGCATGATCCCGTAGACGATCCAGGGCTGACGGCCGACTTCGGTCGCGATCCAGCCGAGTTCGAGGGCGGCGATGGCCAGTGGGGCAGCCAGCACGGCGCCGCGCAGAAACCAGCGATGGAACCGGGTCTGTGGCTCGAGTAGATCGTGGCCACGCCACCGAGCGATCCAATATATGAGCACCGCCAGCATCAAGATGGTCCCAATTGCCACCATCGACTGGAAGGCGATGTGCGTGATGTTGACGGGCGGGCGTTGGTCGGCAGGGATCGTGTCGAGACCTTGCACTGGCGCGGTGAGCGAGTTGCGCGCGATCAGCGACCCCAGCCCGGGGATGTCGATGTTGAATCGCACCTTGCCATCGATCATTATCCCTCCAAGGCGCAGAGGCGATGGGCTTTCGGTCTCGAGCGCCATCTCGAAGGCCGCGAGCTTGGCGGGCTGGGTCGCCGCCACCCTCAGGCCGAGGAAATGGCCGATGAATGGCTGGGCGACTGCCCCGACACTGGCGAACGCAAAGGGCACCGTGAAGCCGAGCCGGTGGTGTCGATCATTGCGACCACGGAGGATCCCGACCGCATAGACCGACGCGATGGCAAAGCCGGCGACCATGAACGCAGCCACCCACATGTGGGCGAACTGGAGCCACACTCGGTCGTTGAGGAAGGCCACCCAAGGCTGCACGTTGACAACCTCGCCGTCGACGATGTCGAAACCAGTCGGCGCATTCATCCAGGCATTGACCGCGAGGACGCAGAAGGTCCCGACCACACCGGCGACGGCCATCGGGATCAGCATCAGCATGTGTAGGCGTGGCGGCATGCGGTCCCAGCCGTAGAGGTAGATGCCCAGGAAGATCGCCTCGACGAAGAATGAAAGTCCCTCGAAGGCGAAGGGAAGCCCCAGGACGTCACCGAAGGTGCCCATCAGACCAGGCCACAACAGACCCATCTCGAAGCTGAGGACAGTCCCGGAGACGGCGCCGATCGCGAACAGCACCGCAGAGACCTTCGCCCAACGCCTGGCAAGGACCAGGGCGACTCGGTCCTGACGACGCACGCCGCGCCAGTGCATCACCAGAATCATCGTCGGAAACGCAACCCCGAAGCAGGCCAACACGATGTGCCACCCCAACGACAGGGCCATCTGCTCGCGAGCAGGGAGGAGGCCGGCCGGCTCGTTGGCCAGGCCCAGAGCAAGAGAAGTGAGGGCCTGCGAGCCGCCGATCTGTGGTGCTGCGAACGCGAGCATGCTCTCCACGCTAGGGACGAACATCACGAGATTCACTCTTTGTGAATGTTTTCACAAGCGTCAACCGAGCAGGTCGAAGGGAGGGAGTCGCTCGGTCAGCAACTGTGGCTCACCGAGCCGACCCTTACTGTTGGGGATCACCCAGACCTCATGGGTTGATCGCCTCCGTGCTACGAGATCTCCTCGACCGTCGCCCGTAACGTCACCGGCCGCGTGGATGCTGGCATAGCCACGGAGGCCTCCGATACGGCGCGAGTTGTCGTCGAGGCGACCCGGACCATTTCCTCGACGCATGTAGGCCACACCCGCGCGCGTCGCCAAGAAGTCGGGAGCCGGGTCAGCATTCCATACGCCAAGGGGGATGTTGAGGCCAGCGTGTGCAGTGCCCAGCGAATAGCTGATGCCCGCCCCGGTTGCCCCGTCGCTCGGGATAATCTTCAGATCGCCGGTCCCACGGGCTACTGCGCTGAGATCGGGTCGACCGTCGCCAGTCACGTCCCCAGCGTTGCGGATCTGGGTCAGGCCTTCCGCGTCAACGCCAAGGACCTGCGGCCCAGCAAAGAGCGAGGACCCTCGAACGCGCTCAAGACCCAGGTACAGGACGAGTTGCCCGTCGCTTGACCTGCGGCCGACCATGTCGGCATACCCATCGCCGTTCCAGTCGCCAGCGTTCACGATGACATCCACGCTCGACAAGTTGACCTGCGTGCGGATGGCACGCCCGCGCAACCTGCCGTCGGATCCCGCTGGCCTCGTCCGCCAGATCAACGCGTTCCCGCTCTGGACGTCGCGGACAATGAGATCTGCTGCGTCATCCCCGAGGAGGTCGGTCTCGACCTGCCGCAGACGCCGCGCCTTGGACGGTTGAAGATCACTTGCGCCAACCCGGATGTCGGGGAGCTTCGCGTAGAGGAAGCGGCCGGGACAGGCGGTGGAGTCGGCGTCCGAGTGGCCACTGACGGTCGAGAAGGTGCTGCCGCCCACGGTGCGCTGAGCCGTGGCGGACACTCCGTGGATGCCGAGCTTCCAGGCGAACAGCCGCTCGTAGGCGTCGAGCATCGCCGCTGATGGCTGGGTGGTCTCGAAGTTGCCGAGGGCAGACATTGCAAAGGCGGTCTCGTTGTACCCGAGCGTGTGCGCCCCCACCACAGCTCTGTCAACGCCTCCGTAGCGCCCCTCCCAGATGCGTCCGAAGCGGTCGACCACAAAGTTGTAGCCGATGTCGCTCCAGCCCTTGGATCGCGTGTGATACGCGTAGATGCCTCGCAACAGCGCGGGCACGTCTTCGCGCGTGTAGTCATTCGCGTTCACGGTGTGATGGACGAAACCGATAGTCACTCGCCCATAGTGAAGCGAGCCGGCGTCGCGCATCTTCTCGTCGGCTCCCCACTGAGCGCGAGTGAAGATGCCCGGCCGGGGTGGCAGGTCGGTCGACGCTGAAGACAACTGTCCAGTTGCACCATCCGTCGAACTTGCTGACTGCGGACCGCCGCTTCCTGATGCGCTCCCCGTGATCGCAGGTGGCACTTCCTTTCCAGCCAACCCCTCGCCAGGATCGACGATGGCCAGGCGAAGCCCACGAGGTGCCGTACCTCCCTCGTCGACCCGCAAGCGGACCTGAACGTCGTCAACGCGCCCGACCGGATACGGATCGGTCCCCGCACGCGCGAGTCGACCCTCCCGAGATGTCACATCCGGCTCATGCTCGGCGTCGTAGTCAAAGTTCGCCCAAGCACTCCACTCCCCCGCCGTTCGGGTGCGGGCCCACACCTCGAGGCCCTCCTCGGGCCCATCCGTGGGCGCCCTCCAGGTAACGCCGATGGTGGCGTATCCGGTCACCGACTCGGGACTCGAGCGCACGACGGATCCCAGCGACCTCGGAGCGCCGCGCACCCCGCCCCGCAAGTCCACCCGCCCCATGCGCGACCGGCCGACAAGCCCTACGTTCCTCACGGTCGCCTTCGTGAACGTGGACGCCACCAGAGCGACCTGGTTGTTGTCCGCGGTTCGAGGTGACCTCGGGGACGGGTCATCTCGGACAGCAACTGACACCAGCAGGGCCGCTGCGAGGGCGGTCACCACGAAGAAGACCCCAAGTTGCGAAGGTACTGAGCCTCGATCGCTCGCCACAGTGTCTCCTAAGTACGATAGTAGATAGGGAGATCATTGCACGCTGGGGCGTTCTCCGTAGGACCGCGCCACGCGAGTCGTGGTACGCCCAAGCTCGACAGGCTTCAGGGGTTGACTGTCCACTTCCCATCAACGAAGGCGAACGTGAGGCAACGACCCTCGACCGAGGTGGCCCCGTACAGCACGCCAGCGTCGAAGACGATCGCCTCCAGACCCGGGGGCGAGTCGACGCGTTCCCACGTCAGCCCAGCATCGTTGGACATCAGCACTCCGGCCTCGTCCAATACGCCCACGCGTTCACTAGCGGTGTGGTCTGTCGCGACGTCGAAGACGATCCCCAAACTCGCAACCTCGATCCACGAGTCGCCTTGGTCGTCGGTCCTCAGGAGTTGCCCTGCTTCGCTCACACCCCACACGGTCGGGCTGCTGTCGACCGATACGGCGAGCCGACCTTCGGGCGCCTCAACACTCGAGGCAGAAGTCGACAGGACCCTCGCCGTACTCGAGTCGATGCGCCACGTTCGCCCAGCGTCCGAAACGACATACACGACGCCATTGCTGGCTCCCATCGCCAACAAACTCCGCGCACCTGTGTCATCGCCCAGCCGCCCAGGTTTGGATGTCGTCAGCGGCGGCCACGGTGCAAAATCAAACGTCTGAGTGTCCGCGACCAGCAGTCCTCGATCAGTGAGCGCGAAGGCCCGGTCGGCAGCGCTCGCCAGCACGACAACGTCGTCTCCGTCGAGAGAATCAATCCGGATACCCGGGGAGCACACCTGAGCCGACGCGGGTCCGACCACCAGTGATTGACCATTGAGCACATCGAAGGCGTCGATTGAGGAGCCGACTTCTGGTCCCAGATCACGCTGCGTCGATCGCGAGAAGAGGACAGCTGATATCGGCAAGATCGCTCCGACGGCGAGGACCGCCACCAACATCATGCGCTGCTTCCTCAATGCCGAGCCTGCCACCGTCGGGGCAGTCGAACCCGGCGCGGTCTCGCCCTCATCAGCCATGGGTGTCAGTTCCTTGTGGCCATGGGTTCGCCGTGCAGCCATCAAGCCCGTAGGTCTGTTGCACCATCACCGGTGCTGCCTGGCCGGGCCCGGGGCACAACGCGTGAGGATTCCCCAACGCATGTCCTACTTCGTGGTTGACCACGTACCTCCGGTAGGCACGCATTTCACCTTCGTAGCTGTCCGCGCCGTTGACCCATCGCCACGCGTTGATGACCACGTCATCGCCATTGCGACATGACACCCGCCCTCCCGTGTCCAGCGGCGCGCACAATCGGTCTGTCGCATCGGGGGAGGCAAGAACGATACGGAAAGTTGCCTCACCATCGCTTCGAGTCAACGGATCGGCGGACCCCCTACCGGCCCAACTCCGTGGATCGCTCAGAGTCCGTACCACCGAGTCGGCGAATTGTGCCCCCTTGATTGGCAAACCACCCTCGACCTCGATGCGGAAACTTCTTGTTCCCAAGAGTTCGGCCGGCGTCAGGTTGGCCCGCGCACTTGGCACCACCCGAAATTCCCCACTGCCCTGCTCCGGGACGCGCACCGTCCTAGGCGAGCGGTTCTTCCGAGGCACTGGGAGATCGGCTTCTGGGGTCTCGGTTGGCGGGGAAGGTTCGGGGCTTGGCGTCGAAGGCTCTGACACTGCCGCGTCCTCTTCCTGTGGGATCGCGCCTTGTCCTGACGTGACCGCCTGCTCAGGGACTGCGGGTGAAGTGATGCGCTGACGTGCTAGCGAGGATTCCACGAAGGCTGGCCTCGCCACATCAATAGCCCATGCAGTCGCTATGGGGGTTCCTGTCGCAAGGACCGCTAGGCCGACAACGATCCGTGTCGGGAGGATCCTACGGTGAGCAATTGCGCGTCCAGGCTCAGGGACGGCCGCATGCTTTCCCGTCCTCACACGTGGCGGATCATCCCGTCGGGACACTTTCCGATGGGCGCCCGGACCAGGCGGGCCAATGTCTGACAGGTGGCGTGCCGCCGGACGTGGGCTGTTACGGGAAACCAGCGGCACGCCGGTCTTGTGGGTCCTACCGGGGCGGCGCTTCGAGGTCACCGACCTCCGCGCCTCAACGTCGTCATCCTCGTGGCCGGGGGTCTAGCAGCATCAGCCCGGCAATCCCTAGGAATGCTGCGACGGGATACCCCAGGAAGATGTCTTGGCGCACCATCGAGAGTGGAAGCGGCCGCACTCCGGCGTGCGCCAAAAGATGCTGGCCAGCCACGAGGAACCCGCCGACCATCAGTACCCACGTCACAATTCGGCGCGCCGGCCAAGAGCGCAACTGACGATCGATCTCTTGTTGAGCCTGACGTCGTCGCACCTGCTCGGGCGTCTCGATCGGCGTGTTGGCGCTCCTTCGAAACCACGGTGGACGTGCCATGTCGTGCTCCTCCTCAATTTCGCCGGCTGCAGAATGCTCGTCAAGCGCCCGTCTCACGACTACGAACAATAGTAGTACACCGAGCCGGGCCCACGTGACTAGAGCGGCAGTCCGCGCGTCATGAACGCTGCGCCGGGGTCGACGGGCTCACCTCCACCCGGCCTGACCTCCAGGTGGAGATGGGGGCCAGTGACATTGCCGGTGGAGCCGACCGTGCCGATGAGAGTTCCCGCTTCGACGGCCTGCCCTACCTGGGACTCGATCGTGTTCATGTGGGCGTACCAGGTTTCAGTGCCATCGTCATGGCGAACGACGACCTTATTGCCGTAAGAGCCGTCGTAGGACGCCGAAATGACGACGCCGGCACCGACCGCCCCCACACTCGTGCCAGTCGGGGCGGCGAGGTCGATGCCTGTGTGGACGGTGGACCACAAATAGCTGCTTTGTCCGAATGTCGCGGTGACGCGATAGCTCGTGAGTGGGCGCACCCATTGTTGACGCGCCTCGTGGTCGTCCTCATGGCGCGTCGCGAGCACGTCAAGTCTGGCCAGCGCGTCTCGTCGATCACGCAGCAGCCTGCCCTCGGCGGCCACCTGCAGCTGGTTGCGCGAAGCAGATCGAGAGATGCTCTGGCGCTGTCGTGGATCGACCGAACTCGCCACCTCAGCCGGGCCCTGGACCGCAGCATCCAGCAACCCGGAAGTGGAACCAGCAACAGCTACCGCGGAGTGCGTCGGTTGGTTTGCACTGGCTAGCCCACCAGCCAGGGCGACTCCGACCACCGCCGTCCCGGTAACCACCCGCAATGCCGACCCCGGGGCGACCGACTTTCGCAGCGATCGCCGCTCGGCACGATGCGTCCCCGAGCGCACTGCGGTAGAAGTCGCCTTGTGCCTACTCACGGAACACCCTTACGAAAGATCGGGGAAGTCATCGGCTCGCGACACTACTAATTTCGCTAGTAGGCGTCCAATCGAGCCTGGTGCGGCGCAACTCAGGGACCGACGTAAGAAACGCTTGTCATCATGCCCAACTCGCCGTGGTAGATGTTGTGACAGTGCGCCAGCCATTGACCAGGGTTGTTCGCGTCGAATTCAACCACCGTCGTCGCCATCGGCAGGACGTTCACCGTGTCCTTGCGTGGTCCGCGACCGTCCGGACGTGACAGCGCGTAGGTGTGGCCATGAAGATGCATCGGATGAAACATCGGCGAGTTGTTCGTCATCGTGAGACGCACCCGCTCCCCCTGCACGACGTCCAACGGCTCGCGATCGGCGTACGTTCGCCCGTTGATGAGCCACTCACGACCGCCCTTGCCCATGGTCAGCGTCATCTCCAACTCCCGATCCACGGCGCGAGGCGCCAGCTCCGCTGAGGAGGCAGCCACAAGATCGTCGTAGCTCAAGAGACGCCCGGACAGCTCTGACACCGAGGGCCGTTCTTCCGTGAAACGAACCGCTCCTTCACTGGAAGTCAGCACTGCGAGGGCAGGCGGGTCATCCTTACCTTCGGGCTGGGCAACGACCGGGAACGTGCCATCGCGCAGCTCAACGATCAAGTCGTAGCGCTCCCCCATCCCGATAATGAGCGTATCCACGTCCACTGCCTGGGTCGGGAAGCCATCGGTATGGGTGACTGTCAGGCCATGGCCGCCAATGGCGAACCGATAGGCAGTGTCAGAGGCCGCATTGATGACGCGCAAACGGAGCCGGCGACCCGGCCTGCTTCGAATCACGTGCGGCGCAGCCGGCAACAGCCCGTTGATCAGGTGCGCCGGGTAGGTGACGTCACCAGTGTCGCTGCCCAGTGGTTCCTGCGCACTGACATCTCCCGACATGTCCATGCCGTCCATGCCGTCCATGCCGTCCATGCCGTCCATGCCAGCCATTCCCTCCGCCTTGAAGTTGGCGAGAATGGCGTCCGGGGTGGCCGACCATCCGTCAGTCCAGTCGTCGAGCACAATCACGACTTCCTCGTCGTAGGAACCCTCCTCGTTGGGGTCCTCCACGATGAGCGGGGCATACAACCCGGTGTCGAGTTGCACACCGTAGTGCGGGTGGAACCAGTACGTTCCAGGGTCAGGCAGAACGAAGTCGTAGCGGTAGGTCAGCGCGGACGGAACCGCAGTTTGGGTCAGACCTGGGACTCCATCCATGTCGTTGCGCAGCGCGAGCCCGTGCCAATGGAGGGATGTCGGAGCCGGAAGCGAGTTGATCAGCGTGACGCTCAACCGATCACCCGCTGTGGCCCGGATGGTCGCTCCCGGCAAGCTCGAGCCGAACGCCCAGGTGTCGACAACTCGCCCACCAAGATCCAGCGACGTCGGCGCGGCTGTCAGAGTCCGCTTCACGACACCCCCTGTCGCCGTCCGAGCCCGTTCAGCTGCGAGGACCGCTTCGGAGTCGGGAAGCACCGGCGGACCTGAAGTCGATCCGCCGGGCCACAGGGCGATCGTTGATCCGGCAGCCACGACCGCACCAGCGGCTCCGACGCCCAGGACGGTGCGTCGACTAACGGGGAGTAGCCCTCGGTACATGTTCCTACCTCTTTTAAGTGCCACCGATGGTGGTGTCAACGGGGTCCTGCCATGTGGAACTGCGGCGCGCTTGCCCTGGCACTCAACGCTCCAGCAGGTGCTCATCCATCAATTCACGTCACCCGGGACGCGATCTTCCGGAGTGGATGCAGTGAGCCCTCGCTGCGAGACCCTCGTGTCCCGGCCGGCCCCGTCCTGATCGGTTCGCTGCTGCGGTCTGGTCGAGATCATGTAGGCCAGTGCTGCGACGAAGAGCAGCAGCGAGGTCCAGTCGTTGAGGCGCAGGCCCAAGATGTGGTTGACGGGATCGATGCGCAGGTACTCGATCCATCCACGCCCCAAGGTGTAGCCCATGACATATAGGGCGAACAGGCGCCCTCGGGCCAAGGCGAATCTCCGACCCGCCCAGATGAGGATGAAGAACAGGCCAAGATTCCACAGGCTCTCGTAGAGAAACGTGGGGTGGAAGGTGCTGAACCCGGCATACGCCTCAGGACGATTCTCGGGGTCGATACTCAGCGCCCACGGAAGGTCGGTGGGTCGTCCGAAGAGTTCCTGGTTGAACCAGTTGCCCCATCGACCGACCGCCTGGGCCAAGGCAAGCCCTGGAGCCACGATGTCTGCGAGCTCCCGCAGGCTGATGCGTTGTCGGCGCACCGAAAAGTATGCCCCCAGCGCTCCGAGGGCGACGCCGCCCCAGATCCCGAGACCGCCCTCCCAGATGGCGAACGCCCGCCAGGGGTTTCGCCCCTCAGTGAAGTACAGCTGTGGATCCGTCACGACGTGATAAATGCGCGCGCCTACGACACCGAAAGGCACCGCCCACATCGCGACATCGACGATCAGCCCTGGGGGCCAGCCCCGGTTGGTGGCGCGGCGTTCGGAGATCCAGATCGCCAGAACGATCCCCGCGATGATGCAGAGTGCATATGCCCGCACGGGCAAGGGACCGAGATACCAGATTCCCTGCGCCGGGCTAGGGATGGCGAAGACGGGCATCAGGGCCTCCTTGCGCCGAATGGAAACATCCGCCAAGCACAGGCCATCAACGTGCCCACTGAAGGATGGCGACGATCACCAAGGCGAGCACAACAGCGACGGCGTAGAGGGCAACGACACGGCCCCGCGACGCCCTGCCCACCGTCCCGTCTGCGGACGATTCGGCGGTTCGAGGATCTGGGGTTGACACGCGGCACCTCCGGTGGGCGAATCTGGAACTCCTACTATGTCATATAGTAGATGCTCCCACCCTCGCCTACCCCAGCAGGACCGGGCAGTAGTCCATCATCAACGCGCTGAACGCTGGAGCGAACGCGATGAGCACCGGCAGAACCACCGCTGCTGCGAGGCAACCGACCACACAATTCCTTTGACGCGCCGAAACTGGGGCCGCGGGTGCAAGAAGCCGCTCGATCCGCAGCAGCGCCGTCCCCCCTGAGGCGCTGAGGGCACCAGCCGGCCGAGCGGCACCCGCCAGCATGATCAACGCTGACGCCAGGCTTGTCCGCTTGTCCTGGGCGGCCGCGTCGTCGGCGTGCATCTCAGACAATTCCGCGATCTGATCCCGAGCCATGTCGAAGCCAAGGCGACTCCGGAAACACGTGGCCAATGACCCCGCGACCAAGAGGGCAAGATGATGCCGCGCTCGAATGTGAGCTCGCTCATGCGCCAAGACCTGGCCGAGCTCCTCAGACGAGAGGGCATCGATCGCGGCACGAGTCACCACGATCTGGCGTCGGCGCCCCGGAAGGCAATAGACAGCCGCAGACTCGTGCTCGACGACCACGACGTTGGGCTCCCCATGGGGCTGCGACACGAGAGATAGCAAATCGTGCTGGCGAGCACGATCACTACGAACGGACATGAGGTCTCGTCCGAGTACCACAGCAAACCGGGCTATCAGGCCAGCGGCAATGAGGCCTCCGGCCAGAGCTACGGCGGCCCCGCCCGGGGTCGCGTAGTGGTCGCGGAGAGCCGCACTGCACGCATGGAAGAAGTCCGCCACCCCCTGGCTCGCGGGTATTTCAGGCACCGCCAAGGAAAGACCCGCCAAGACCAACGAACCGAAGATCGAGCCCGTCAACGCCTGCCAGGCCAAAATCCCTAGCGCCGGCGATTGCACTGTCCACGTGGCCTTCATCAGATAGCGCGGTCCGGCGCTGGCCAGTACCAGCGCCAGCACGACCAGCACCAGCGGTGCCGTCACCGGGTGCCTCGCCTACCGGTGGAGTCCTCGATCTTGGTCAATGCGCCGCGCAACTCGGCGATCTCATCCTCGGACATCTGCTCCACGAACCGCAGAAGCGCACCGCCCCGGTTGGAGGTGCGGGCGAGCACCTGCTCCATCAGCTCGGCGGTGTGCGATTCGCGCGAGCGCGTCGGTCGATACACATAGGCTCGACCATTCTTCTCACGCATGACCATGCCCTTGCGATGCAGGTTGTCCAAGACCGTCATGACGGTTGTGTAGGCGATCTGTCGGTCCTGTTGCATGTCCTCGAGCACCTCGCGCACCGGCGCGGGGCGGTCCCAGCGCCATAGCCGCTCCATCACTGCGGCCTCCAACTGACCCAGCTGAGCCACCTCAACACCTCGTTCTTCTGGGGTTCATGCCACACGCCAATACTAGGGGACCTAGTATGCCTGGCAGGATGTCCCTGCTGAAAGGTTCTCATGTCTTTGCTTTTTACGTCCAATGTCGAGAACCGAGCACTGAAGGGTCTCGTCTCATGAGGCGTCGCGCGGCACTCGCCGTTTGCCAGCGCAGTTGCATCCGTACTCGTGACTGGATGCAGCGGTAGCGAGAACTCGGCTGCGGCCGGGACGATCGATGTCTCCCATATCCACGGCCTGGCCATGGACCCCTCGGATCCCGAGCGGGTGCTCATCGCCACGCATGCGGGTCTGGTCGCCTACGGCGACGGCGCCTTGTCGAAGGTGGGCGACCTGAGCACGGACTTGATGGGCTTCTCGATCGGGCCGGACGGCCAGTTCTTCGCGAGCGGACATCCGGGGCAACGGGGAGGACGGGCCCAACGCGTTGGGGCTGATCGAGTCAGGTGACGGCGGCGAGACGTGGGACTCCGTCTCCTTGTCAGGCGAGGCCGACTTCCACGCCCTGGTCGCCTGGTCCGGAGGCGTGGCCGGCTTCGACGGAGCGGTCGGTGCCCTGCGGGTCAGCATCGATGACGGCGCGACGTGGAGTGAGGGAGCAGCCGACGTCGCACCGTTCGCCCTTGCCGCTGATGGATCGGCGATGGTGGCCACGACCGAAGACGGGCTCCAGGTGAGCCGAGACGGCGGGTACTCCTTCACGGCTGCCCCTGGGGCTCCGCTCCTCCAGTTGGTGGACTTCACGTCCGGTGAAGGGGTGGTCGGCCTCGACCCCTCGGGCGGTTCCTACCGCAGCGTGGACCTCGCCGACTGGCAACGTCTTGGCAGCGTGGACGCCGGCCAGGTGCAGGCTCTTACGGCAGGGGTCGACGA
>Ga0209195_1000374_pt1 | contig 33947 bp, 30 predicted proteins | sample COGITO_mtgs_1004_3_FD_184788 | JGI IMG/M metagenome (GOLD analysis project Ga0209195, IMG submission 184788) | Pelagic marine microbial communities from North Sea - COGITO_mtgs_100420 (SPAdes) (version 2) | ecosystem: Environmental > Aquatic > Marine > Epipelagic ...
TAAAAAAAGCCCCGCAAATGCGGGGCTTTTTTTATAGGTACTACACTGGCCACGAATTCCAAGGAATTCTAGATAAAATCAAAATTAAGGCGATGGTATAAAAAATCGCGATGGTTTTGTATTTAGGCCCTGATATTAATTTTTTCTTATGTTTAGAATAACCAATCGTTATCAAAGCAACCGCTAAGATATTAATAATTGGATGTTCTACAAGGTATAAGCGTATGTCTGCATTCTTCATAACTTCCCCAACCCCTAAGTTGCTCCACTGTCCAAAACGCTCAGAGGTGAAATACAACAGCAGTCCAATAAGCAATTGAATGTGTGAAACAATCAAGGTAAATAGGGATACTCGAAATGCTTTGGCATCGTAGTCTTTTTTTCCGAAGTAGCCTATAAGGGCTTTAGAAACTGCCAATATAAGTACTGCGAGTACTAAATAGGCCCAATAGGAATGAACTGTTTTGATCATGAGATTTTGGTTTTATGAGTTTTAAAATGTAAAGATACCTGTTTAATTCCATTTATTTTCTGCATCATCACCACCCCAAATCAGAGTCGCCAAATAAGGGTTGTCTATAAAAGGGTTTCTATTGCCTTGAGCAGAGTATATAACCGTATTTCTTTGGTTCTCAAATTCTGATACTGGATCTTCAATGTTCCAAGTTATAAAGAGGTCCAAATCCCCTACCGAGTCAAAACTCTCCCCATATCGTATATTTAAATACAAGATCATACGTGCAACATCGCCACGCCATTCGTCGCCAGGATACCATCCGTTAGATGATGTCAAGTAATTGCCTCCACTTCCATCTGCAAACGCTTTGTTGCTCCGTGTTGAATTAACATCATCATCGCACACTCTTAGGTGATGTAAATCGGTTAAAGCAATATTAGAGCCTAGTAATGATTGTGGGTAAACGTGTTCCGTATTAAATGTCTGAGGTGAATGGGAGTTTGAACCAGAAGTATATTCTTGCCAATAGCGCGTTTCTCCAGTATACATCAAAACAACATTATTTGTATTTGTTAAATCGGCATCCGCATCATATAAATAGTCATGACGTTGTGTGTACGATAATATTGTGGTATGGTTCTCAGATGTATGATTTGCTAATTCAGCATACATTAAATCTGGGTCTGCAACAAACTGAATTCCTGTATAATAACCGATTAAATCGCCTGGAATATTAAAAGAAAAGGTGTCTAATACTGTAATTGACACCACAGCCGATGAACAGGTATTGTTTGGAGTATCGTCATCACAAATACTATACATAAAACTATCCGTACCCAAGTAATTTGTTGGTGGTGTATATTCTACTGAACCATCAGAGTTCAGCACAACAACGCCCAAGGTTTGGGAAGAATCTATTGAAGAAAGGACCGCTTCATCAATGACAGTGTCGTTTTCTAATAGATTGGTAATTATTTTAGAAGTGTTTTGAGAAACATTATGAGCATCGTCTTCCGCAACTGGATTCCCTTGGTCTGCAACGATGATCGTCACTGTTGCTGTAGAGCAATCGGCTGGCGAGTCGTTATCACAGAGTGTATAAGTAAAAGAATCTTCTCCAATAAAATTAACGGCTGGAGTATAGATATACGTATCATCTCTATTGTCAACTATGGTTCCGCCTTCCACTGTGGTTTCATCAAAGGAGGTTATGACCGCATTGTCCTCAACGGTATCATTTGATAATAAGTTTTCAATAATAAAGTCGGTGTCTTCTAGGGCGTCAAAGGAGTCGTCAACTGCTATAGACTGACCTGTATTATTATTGTTTGTATCTGGGTTGCTTGATCCGGAATCATCTCCCGAACTACAATTAATAAACAAACTAGTAAAAAGGAAAATTGGTATAATTTTTTTCATTCTCAAATATATTAAAATTAAAACATAAAGCCATCTATAAAATAGATGGCTTTTGTGATGTTAAAAAAAATGTATAGGGGTATTAGTTAACAACCCACATTCCGTCCGTTTTAATAAGACTCATGATTTCGTTTCCTGTTGCACCAGTATAGACAACAAATTTAAGAACATATTTTTGTCCTTCCTCAGCAGAAGCATCCATATCATCTAATAATACATTGAATGCTTCAAGTAACATACTGTCTGACCAGTAATTAGAGCTTGAAGTTCTTCTGTCAAAACTTTCAAAATATCCGACGTTATCAGCAGGACCAGGGTATTGATCTATAAATGCACTTGATATCAAAGCAACATCATCTGAAGTTAGATCATACTTGATTGTATTGTCTGGAACCCAGCTTTCTCCATCATGACCAAACTGAACTGTTTCTACAATTTCGTTTTCATAGGGATGAAATGCTACTCCGTCAAAGATATATGCTGCCGTAAAACTTTTCGTAACTCCACTGCCCATATATAATTCATACATAGATAACACAACATCGCCAGGACTTCTTGGGTCAAATTGATATACGTCTAACAAAGCAACAGGAATTTTAATGTCTGCTTCATCTGAACTTGAAAAGTTAGGATAACCTTCTCCCATTGCAGAGTACTGATCTTCTGTAAATCCAGTAAACTTTTTCCAATTTCCGTTTTCATAAGAAAAACCATTTGTGAGCGTACTTACGCTTCCAGAATAGTAATCATATCTTAAAGAAACAAAATCACCTTCAGTTGGGCTAGGGTAAGTAGCATCTAAGTAATCATATACATGTCCACTGTCTGAAAAGTTTCCATATGATTGACCTGTGATTGCATTACATTCTGCTGATGAAAGCTCATAAACTTCAGCGTCATATGTAGAAATTGGATTGTATATATTAAATGATACTAAAGCACTTGAACCAAGTCCCCAAACAGGAAATATATCTGACAATAACGCTGGAATCATATCCTTGGCATCTTCTGTTGAATTAAAATTGCCATAGTTTAAACTTAAAGCATCGTAATCATCATCTGTGAGCGTATAAACGGCGTCACCAACAATTGGACTTGCTTGTGCATCTAATTCGTTATAGATGTCTTCATTAGGGTTACAACTCATCATTGTTGTTCCTAAAATTGCTAAACAATAAATTATTTTTTTCATTTTGTTTTTTTTTTAGAAATTAAGTTTTGCGCCAAGGCTGAATGTTCTTCCGTAACCATAATACACCAAAGCAGTGCTAGATACAGATCCAGATCCATCTCTAGCATCTGAAATATATTCCGTGTCAAACGCATTGTTCATGCGAGCCGTCATAGTCGTTTCAAAAGGTCCTAAGTCGAAAGTATGACTGATTACTGTGTCAAACAAGCCGTAATCAGGCATTTTCCATGCGTCTGGAGCTCCTTGAGTTCCTCTATCACTTGGATCAAAATCAGCATAAATATTAGCATAGTAATTGTAATCAACAATAAACTTTGTTTTTGGAGTTAATTTATAATTAATTCCTAAAGCCATTGTTGTTTGAGCTGCATCAGCAACATGTAAATCTTTTATAAATAAGTTTACATTGTCAACAACTTCTTGATCTTCATTTACAATTTGAACATTTTCTACATCGCTATCCCATCTCCAATCACCAAATGAAGCCATTCCTGTGATTTTTAATTTTTCTGTAGCTCTGTAAACAAAATCTAATTCAAGTCCTTGGTGAACAGCATCCACACCTAAAATATTAGCAACAGCATTCGTATTGTCTGGCTGTCTGAAACTTTGAGTTTCTGTTCTGTCTCTCCATGCAGTATAGTATACATTTACATTCGCAGACAACTTACCTGATCTGTATCCGTACCCTAATTCAAAACTAGTAATTTTTTGATTTTCTGCATCTGCATTAATCGTCTCATTATTGAAGTTCAAGAATACTGCATCAAAACCTGCAGCTTTTTCAAAGTATCCAATGTTTACAAAAACATTGTTTTTAGCATCAATTCTGTAGTTAGCACCCCCTTTAGCACTGTAGCCTACGAAATTGTAAGTATCTGTAGTTTGTAATGCATCAGAATCTAAGTAATTGAAATAATCAACTCTTTGGTACGATGTATTTGATAATGCTAAAGAAACAAATGTGTTGAAGTTTTCATTCACATCATACTCTAACTGAGCAAATGCTCCTAACCAACCTACATTACCGTCATTATAATAACTTCTTTTATCTCCTACTTGCAATGCTGCATTAGGATTGTTTTCGTTATTGTTATCTAGGAAGTACTGTCCTCCTAAAAGATCTGTAACTGTTTGATAGTGCTTACCTGTGTAGCTTCTAACATCTAATCCAGTTAACAAAACAAGATCGTCTGAAAAATCTGTTTTGAAAGTCGATAACGCTCCAAACCAATTGTGGTCGTTGTGAGATGCTCTCAAAACTGTTTCTGATCCGAGTGCTCCTCTTGCGATGTTTTCGTCAACAATTTGATCGAAATCTATAGTTCCATATAAACCATTTCTGTAATCACTGTAACCTGAACCGTCAAAAATAAATTTATTCTCACCTGCAGTTCCTCCTCCGCCACCAGAGCCAAAAGAAGCATACAATACAGTAGATAAACTAGACTTTTCACTAATTGTCCAGTAGTGATTTAATGACATTTGTGGTTTGTTGTAGAAGTTATCCTCTTGATGAGTAACTTCTCCATTTTTGTAACCCCAATCTGAATTGAATTTTCTGCCTCTTTCTGAGTTTTTGAACGTTTCAATTAACTGTCTGTTTTGTCTTTGTCCATGACGTTGTTTAGCTCCAAACACTGAGAATGATATTTTATGAGCGTCATTGATTTCTTTAGATAAGTTTAAGAAATAAGATACACCATTAAATTCCGTACCATCAACATAGCCATTTCCTCTTGTTCTCGCTGCAGAAACTGTAGCGGCAAGACCATTATCCATAACCCCTGTAGAGTAAGTTGCACCTAGTTTTTCATATCCATCATTTGCAATTGACGAAAACACATTACCCCCAGTTTCAACATCCGTTGTTTTAGTGATAATATTAATGGTTCCTCCAATAGAAGGTACTGCTACTCGAGAAGCTCCAAGACCTCTTTGAACCTGCATAGAAGAAGTAACATCTCCGAGTCCAGCCCAGTTACTCCAGTATACACGACCATTTTCCATGTCATTGACTGGAATACCATTTATAAGTACGGCAACATTTTCTGAGTTAAACCCTCTAAGGTTAATTCTACCATCACCATATCCACCTCCAGCTTTTGTCGCATAGACACCTGGAGTTGATTTTAAAATTTCAGGAAATTCTTGTGTTCCTAATTTAAGTTCAATTTCAGCCGCTCTGATTGTTGAAACTGCTACGGGTGTTTTTCTGTCCACTGCAACAGAAGCAAAAATTTGAACTTCTTCTAAACCGAATTCACTTGCTTCTAGTGAAACGGATCCGAGGTCCATATTCCCAGTAAAAGAAATTGTTTTAGACACAAAGCCAACATAGGAAATTACGACCTCACCAGTTGAGCTTGAAGAGTTAATCGTAAAGTTTCCATCGAAATCAGAAGATACGCCATTTGACGTTCCTTTCTCTACAACAGTAGCTCCTGGTAAAGGCGCTTGTTGTCCAGCGTCAATGATTGTACCTGTCACAGTGCTTTGAGCAGCAACTGATAACGTACACACCATCAAGGCGAAAGATAATAATTGTGTAATCTTTTTCATAATTTTAATTATGTTTAATAATTGGTTAAATTTATTAAACAAAAGTAAGGATTATTAAACAGATTACAATTATCTTATTATTAACAATATGAGTTTGATTGTTAACAAAAAATTAATAGCTCTTTTAGCTGTTCTTCTTGTAGTGCCTTAAAAGATTGATAGTAGAAGCGTCGTGGTTCGTTACAGAACCCGTGTTAATTTCATCTAAAATTTTGGTCGCTAATTGTTTACCTAATTCGACTCCAAATTGATCATAACTAAAGACATTCCACACCACTCCTTGAACAAATATTTTGTGTTCATACATCGCAATTAATTTCCCTAAACTTTCAGGAGTGAGTTGTTTGATAAAAATGGTATTGGTTGGTTTGTTGCCTTCAAATACTTTAAAAGGAACAATTTCTGCGGAGGTGCCTTCTGTCTGTACCTCAGCTTCTGTTTTACCATTTAACAGTGCTTCTGTTTGTGCAAAAAAGTTAGAAATCAGTTTATCTTGGTGGTCTTTATTGCCGTGTAATGATTTTGTAAACCCAATAAAATCCGCAGGAATCAATTTTGTTCCTTGGTGGATTAATTGGAAAAAGGCATGTTGCGAATTGGTGCCAGGCTCTCCCCAAACTAAATTCCCTGTTTGGTAGTCCACTTGCTTCCCAGATCGGTCAATGCTTTTCCCATTACTTTCCATAATGGCTTGCTGAAGGTAAGTGGCAAATTGATTCAAATATTGCGTGTAAGGGATGACTGCTTCACTTTCTGCTTTGAAAAAATTATTATACCAAATGCTTAAAAAAGCCAAGACGGTTGGAATGTTTGTTTCAAATTCTTCTTCTTTAAAATGGGTATCCATTTTATGGGCTCCTTCTAAAAGTGCCTCAAAATTCTCATATCCAACAGACAAACTAATGCTTAATCCGACGGCACTCCAAAGCGAAAAACGACCGCCTACCCAATCCCACATAGGAAAGATGTTGGAAGGCTCAATGCCAAAGGCTTGTACCTTCGCAGTATTGGTGGACACTGCTACAAAATGCTTGGCGACATCGTCTTGAGTGGCATAGTTTAAAAACCACTCTCTAATGGTGTTTGCATTTGATAGTGTTTCTTGAGTGGTGAATGTTTTAGAGACAATTACAAAAAGCGTGGTTTCTGGATTGAGTGTTTTTAAGACTTCGTTGACGTGATCGCCATCCACATTACTCACAAAATGAGGTGTGAGATGATTGCCGTAAAAAGCCAAAGAATCCACCACCATAGCAGGTCCTAAATCTGAACCGCCTATTCCGATATTCACAATATCGGTAAATGCTTTATTTGTGTATCCTTTTTTAGTACCATTGATAATGGCCTCCGAAAAGTTTTTTATTAAAGTTTTTGCCTTATATATTTCTGGCATCACATTTTCGCCATCGACTAAAACATTAGTGTCTTCAGGCGCTCTCAGTGCGGTATGAAGTACAGCTCTGCCTTCGGTGTGATTGATCACATCGCCTTCAAAATATTTTGAAATGGCATCTTTTAGTTGAAGTTCCTCAGCCAATTCTTTAAAAAGTGTCATGGTTTCAGAATTGATTCTGTTTTTTGAAAAATCAACATAAAAATCGTCCCATTGTATGGTGAATTCATCTGCACGGCCTGGGTTTTCAGCAAACCATGTTTTCATGTGCTGATCCTTGATTGTTTCAAAGTGAACTTTTAATTTTGCCCACGTTTTTGTTTCAGTTGGATTTATTGATTGTAATGCCATCAGTTAATTTTAAATATATAATATTAGTTTATTGAATCGAGTTGTTGTCTTAAAGGCGCGATAAATTCCTCAAAGTTAGATTTTAAATGTGCTGGTAATGCTTTTGCATCTGGTAATTTTTGACGAAAGGGATCTACTTGCTTTCCGTTTTTCCAAAAACGATAGCATACATGGGGACCGCCCGTATTTCCAGTCATGCCTACTTTGCCAATTACGTCGCCTTGTTTGACGTAGTCCCCAACCTTCACCAAGCGTCTGCTCATGTGCAGATACTGAGTGCTAAAGGTAGCGTTATGTCTAATCTTTACATAGTTTCCATTGCCTCCTTTTCGTCTCGATTCAATGACGGTTCCGTTGGCGGTTGCTAAAATAGGTGTGCCAATTGGGGCTGCAAAATCGGTTCCTTTATGAGGTTTTACACGGTTTCCGTAATAAGCAATTCTTCTTTTTAGATTGTATCTAGAGGAAATGCGACTGAATTGTAAGGGTGCTTTCAAAAAGGCTTTACGAAGACTTTTGGCGTTTTCATCAAAATAATCGGTGTTGTTTTTCGACTCTTGATTCATATAATTGAAGGCATAAAATGCCTCGCCTTTGTGTTCAAAATATGCTGCTTTGATACTTTCAATCCCTGCATATACAGAGTCGTCCACAAAACGTTCGTTATAAATCACTTTAAAATTATCGCCTTTTTGGAGTCTCGAAAAATCGATGGTCCAAGCATAAATATCATCAGACATATCATAAATCAATTGGGTAGGCAGTCCTTGATTTTCCATCGTTTCAGAAAGTGTACTTTCTATGACACCAAAGGATTCCTTTTCAATGATTTTAACGGGCTTTCTTTCAATAGTCGCAATAATTGAATCACAAAATTCAACGACTAGGTATTCTATTTTACTAGGCTGATATATGAAAACCAAGGGGGCCTTAGTCTCTTCTTTCGAAAACAAAACCGTGTAAGGTTTCCCAATTCTCAGGCGGCGTACATCAAAAACCTCTTTTGTTTTTTCTGAGATATGATGGATTTTCGGATAAAATAACTGATGTTTTTCGAGCAGTACGCCAAAACTATCTCCACTTCTCACAGTGTCGTTTATAACCTGATAATTATTGAGGTTGTAACCGAATTTAAAATTATCTGGTTGAATCGTTACCTCCTCTATTACTTCTTCAACCAAAGTGTCTTTCGAACAACTTTTAAAAATACTGTAAAGGCTGATTGCAACAAATCCGTAAAGGAAAAATTTTACATTAAAATACTTTTTATACTTACTCAACGTCATGTCCCCAATTATCTTTTTCATCTTGGCTCCAAAGTTCAGGAAAAAATATTCGTTTTTGGTATTTTGGATGCATATATTTTTGCCAATCGCTTCCGCCGGTAGCTTCTCCATCGCCATCTTTTCCTAAAATATAGTGTTTAGCGGCGTTATAGTGCGCCATCACCCATGTGATGTTAACGGTATAATCATAATGCCTCATAGCCTCCACAAGACTCTTTTTTTGTTGGGCTTCAAGGGGTAATTCTTTGAAACGTGTCCAAATATTTTTGGTGTTATAGACCTTCATAAAGGTGATAAATTCTTCTTTATAACGATTTTCAAAGTTGGATAATAAGGTAGATTTCTGACCTGTTTTGTAATCTTTCCCAGCAGCTTGCCAATACAAATGTTCAAAGGCGTGCTCAAAAGGAGTCTCTCGATCAATATTGCCACGAAAACGCACATCAATCAGATTAATAAGTTCTGTAGAAGCAAATTCAATTTTACGATATTGTGCACTTTGAAACCCACTCGCAGGGGTTAGTGTATGTCTGAATTTATTATACTGAGCGACATCCATCCCTTCTCTCATGATATTGAAAGAGGTGGTTAACATATCAAAATAACGACTGATTCGCATGAGTTTGTCTTGAAAAAAATTGACTTCTAAAGAAGACGAATCGGAAACTTGTTTAATTTCCCAAAGAATCATTTTAAAAATCAATTCATTAATTTGATGGTAAGCAATAAATACCATTTCGTCAGGAAGATTGGTCCGTTGAATTTGCAAGCCTAATAACGCATCTGTATGTATATAGTCCCAGTAGGTTATGGAGTTACTGTGCAATAATCCTTCGAGATGCACTTCACGATCTTGATGTATCGCACTGTATTTATCATCAAGAAGATTTAATAATTCTTCAGTAGTCGGTTTTTTTGTCATCGCTTTTTATAGTTGGATTTCAAAGGGGTGCTTAAGTCCTTTTAAGGCTTCTAAATCGGCTCTTAATGAGCCAACTTGTAAATCTGCTTTTATTTTAATGGGCACTTTATTTTTGTCGGCGCTCACCCATAATGTTAAACTTTCTTCTTCTTTAAAAACGCGTCCAGCCATGACATAAGGTCTGAATTTTATACACTTAATTTTTCCAAACTCCGTATCAATCGTTTCTCGACCCAAATATTTTAGTTTAAATAAAAACGTTTCACCGTCAAAAAATATATTAAGCTCTACGACATCTCCTTCTTGGATGGTATCTGTATTGTAATTATTTCTCAAATAATAATATGCCGACACTAAATCTTGGATGTTTTGCTCAATATCAACCGTTGAATGTGTGTTGTCTTTCAAATCATTTATCAGTGCTTTATTTTGCACATGATCAAAATCTACAATTCTATTTTTGGTATAGCCACCTTCGTCAATATTTCTAACAAACTTATAAGGCTGACCAGTTACTTTATCAAAATGACTTTCGTAATGGTCTTCAACTTTAAAAACCCACTTCACAGGACCTGTTGTCCAGCCTTTTCCAACGACTTTATAGACAGGAATGTTTTTGTAAATACTTTCAGTTACTTCGAGAGTGGCGTTGCCTGCTTTCATCCACCCACTATAGCTGAGTTTAAATCGGAGCCATTCTCCTGCTTGAAAAGAAGAGGACTCTTGAGCGCCTAAGAACTGGAAGCTTATAAATAAAAGGAGTATTAATACTGATTTTTTCATTAAAATATATGATAGATCATGAGTTCAACGTATTATAATGGTGGTTACAAATTTGCAATTATTATTCCAAACTATAAAATGAATGCCTCTTAAGTCCATAATATTTTTTTGTTGGGGCTTATAAAGCTTAAAACCAGTAACCGACATTCACATAAAAACCCGACTCGTTTGACCCTCCAGACCAGTTGTATTTTAACTCTATAGGTCCAAAAATTGTTTCTAATCCATACCCAACTGAATACCCTCCATAAGAAGGTGATTCAAACCATTTGCTGTTTAAAAAAATATCATCACCAATATTAGCGAAATTGGCTGAAAAATTAAAATGATGGTTGTTTATAAACTCATAATCAAGTGTCGAAGCTATTTTTACAAAACTATTTCCATTAAGCGAAAAATAATCATATCCATAAAACGTAGAATAGTTATTAAAATAATTAGACCCATAGCCTCCAAGTCCAAAATGAAGTATCTTAGTATCGCTACTTCCAACCTTAAACCCGCCTTCAGTGCTTACATTCATAGAAAGTTTGTCTGCGATTTTAAATGCTTTTGATATTTGGGATTTAAAGGTTGTTAATTCGTTGAAATCATCCCTGAAGTCTGAGGATGCAAAATAAAATTTAAAATTACCTTCAAAAAGGAACCCGCTTGTGGGGAAAAATTTATTGTCGATGGTATCAATCTTTAGTGACCCGAAAAGGCTATAGAATTCTCCATCCTCAATCCTATATTCTGTGGTGTCAAAAACGGATAAAAACACATTATCATTCGTGGTGATTTTTAAATCCTTCAACTCCACTCCAATTTTTAGTGCTAAGTCTTTTTTAATCAACGTTTCTGCAAAAATTTGGTGCGTAAACTCACTGAAAGTCATCTGAATTTTATCGATTTCTGGATACATACCTTCGTCAATGAGTCCCGCTGGATTAGTGAAATTATCAAACCCTATATATTTAGAGTTTATCCCCACACTCCAATAAAAACCCTTATCAATATAATAGTCAAAATTGTAGCGGGTGTTATCTCCTAGAATAAAATCCAACGATACCACATCATTTTTAAAAATCAATTGTTTTTTAGTTAAGTTGAGTAGTGCTGCGCTTTTATACAACGGATCGTAGTGTACTCCAAACTTTATAAAGGCCGTATTTTTTGCCTCTGTAACTTTCGCACTGAAATTATACCCTTGATCAGCAGGAGAAAATTTATATAAAAAACTGTCAAAATTATTTGTGGCTACTAAATTGTTTACCCCTTTACTAAAGTCGTCAAAACTAATTGTTTCACCAGTTCTAAATCTCAATTTTCCTCTCACGTACGCAGCGGTATATTTATTTAGGCCAGAAATTGAAATGTCATTAATTTTAATTTTTTGAATTTCGGGGATACTCGCCTCTGTTTTTGTGAAATTTTGTGCCTTAGCAATCGTTTTTAATCCCTCTAGATGTGGAGATACTGCTGTTTGTCCTTTCCGAATAATTTCGTCACCGTCTTTAAAAGAAACAATCGAATATTCAGACACTTTGGGTTTGATGTATATATCAGTTAATTTGGACTTCCCAACCATCTCTTCAGCTACTCTAAAGTTACTAATTTGAATCAAAATATTAGATACCGATTCCAACTTATTAATTGTAAGAAGACCATCTTGCACATCAACTCCAATAATGATGTCTAAGTCTTTTGATTCTAACCCTATTATAGGATAATTATTCACGATGCCTCCATCCATTAATAATTTATTATCCAATGTTACGGGCTGATAAAGGGTTGGCAAGGCGCTGCTCGCTGCAATTGCTTGTGCTAAATTTCCATGGTCTAAAACAACTTCTTGACCCGTTTGCATATCCGTTGCAATACAATAAAATGGAACTGGAAGTTTACTAAAATCTTTAACCCCACTGACATTTAAAGTTAATTTTGAAAGTAAATTGAATACGTTTTGCCCCCTCGAAATAGAAGACGGCAAGTGAATCTTAAAGTTGCTAAAAGGGAGTGATAGCGCATATTTTTCTGCGTTTTTTCGTTCATAAAACGTCTTAGATTTTCTTGGTACTGCATCCGTTATAAGAAGATCAAAATTGGCTGCACTAATAATAGAATCCAATTGCTTTCCTGAATATCCAGCCGCATACAAGCCTCCAATGACAGCCCCCATACTTGTGCCCGCAACGTAATCGACACGAACACCTAAGCTGTCCAAAGTTTTTAGCACTCCTATATGTGCAAATCCTTTGGCGCCCCCACCACTAAGAACTAAGCCAACTCTTGGATTTTTTCGCTCAGATTCTTGAGAAAAACTCCAATGAAAAAAGAATAGAAAAAATAAGATTAATAGGTTACGCATGGGGTTTATTTTGATAGTAATTATAAATAATATGAGCTTTTGACACTCCAATAACTTGCTCTAATTCATCTAAGGCTGCAAATGAAACACGTTGTGCAGACTTGAAATTTTTTAATAACTCTAAAATTGTTTTGTCTCCAATACCAACTATAGATTCCAACTCCGAGTTTAAGGCCGTTTTACTTCGTTTGTTTCGATGATGCTCAATTCCAAATCGATGCGCTTCATTCCGGAGTTGCTGTATAATTTTTAGTGTTTCGCTTTTTTTGTCTAAATATAAGGGAATTGGATCATTTGGATAGAATAATTCTTCCAAACGTTTTGCAATTCCGATGATTGCAATTTTTCCACGCAGCTCTAAATCGTCCAAACTCTTTAAAGCAGCAGATAATTGCCCTTTCCCTCCATCAATGATTATTAACTGTGGCAAGGGCAGTTTTTCCTCTAGCAAGCGTTTATAGCGTCGGTAAACCACCTCGGTCATAGAAGCATAATCATCAGGACCTTCGACTGTTTTAATATTAAAATTACGGTATTCTTTTTTGCTCGGTTTTCCGTTTTTAAAAACAACACAAGCGGCTACGGGGTGTGTTCCTTGAATATTTGAATTGTCAAAACATTCAATATGGGTTGGTGCTTCTGAAAGTCTCAAGTCTGATTTCATCTGCGCCATGATCCGATCTACATGACGGTCGGGATCTGTTATTTTAACCTGCTTTAATTGTTCCAGGCGTTGGTACTTCGCATTCCGTAGCGACAGATCAATCAACTGTTTTTTATCCCCTACTTTGGGAATAGTGATCCTGAAATCTGGCCCTAAATTGACTTCAAAAGGCACATAAATATCTTTGGATTCGAGCGCAAAACGTTGACGCATTTCTGTAATGGCAAGTTCTAACAACGCTTGATCGCTTTCTTGAAGTTTCTTTTTCAGCTCCATGGTATGCGACCGAATGATCGCTCCATAAGAAAGTTGTAAAAAGTTGACATAGGCATAACTTTCATCGCTCACAATTGAAAACACATCTACATTGCTAATTTTAGGATTCACAATGGTTGATTTTGCTTGATAATTTTCAAGAACTTGTAATTTTTCTTTCAAGGATTGTGCCGCTTCAAACTCTAAATTTTCTGCAAATGTTTTCATTTGAGATTTAAAAACAGAGATTGAATTTTTAAAATTTCCTTTTAAGATTTCGCGAATCGTAGCAATGTTTTCTAAATAGGAGGCTTCGGCTTCTCTGGCTTCACAAGCCCCTTTACAGTTGCCTAAATGGTACTCCAAACATACTTTATATTTCTGATTGTGAATTTTTTCTTTAGATAAATCGTACTTACAGGTACGAAGAGGAAACAGACCTTTTATCAGATCTAAAAGCGTATATACCGTTTTGATACTGGTATAGGGTCCAAAATATTCAGACCCATCTTTAATCATACGTCGAGTTTGAAACACTCTCGGAAAAGGTTCTTTTTTAATGCAAATCCAAGGGTAGGATTTATCATCTTTTAAGAGCACATTATAGCGAGGCTGGTATTTTTTTATCAGATTATTTTCAAGCAATAAGGCATCCGTTTCCGTCTCTACGACAATGTGCTTAATCTCAACAATTTTTTTAACAAGCACATTTGTTTTTCCGTAGTCATGCACTTTATTAAAATACGAGCGCACCCGATTTTTTAAATTTTTTGCTTTACCTACATAGATGACCACGCCTGCAGCGTCATAAAATTGATAGACGCCAGGCGTGTTGGGCAAGGTTTTTAATTGAAGCTCTATGTTGGAATTACTCATTAATTCAAAGATATATTAATTCCAACGATTGTAAAAATTGAATTTGCATTTTTAGTATCTTGCAAGGGTATAACCATCCGATATCATGAATATTGTAATATTATCGCGTAATAAAGATCTATACTCAACTCAAAGACTTGTTGAGGAAGGAGAACGTCGGAATCACCTAGTAGAAGTGATTGACCCTTTGGAATGCGATTTGATTATTGAAAAAGAAAAACCAACGGTTTCTCATAACGATAAATATCTGGATTATGTAGATGCGATCATTCCGCGCATTGGCGCTTCTGTAACCTATTATGGGTGTGCAGTGGTCCGACAGTTTGAAATGATGAATGTGTTTTCGACCGTTTCCTCAGATGCTATTATCCGTTCTAGAGACAAACTAAGGAGTTTTCAACACCTTTCCAAAGCGGGTGTAGATATGCCTAAAACTGTATTTACCAATTATTCTTTTGATGTAGAAAAAGTGATTTCTCATGTCGGCGGAACTCCTGTGGTCATCAAATTGTTGGAAGGTACGCAAGGGATTGGTGTGGTTTTGGCAGAAACCAAAAACGCAGCTGAGTCTGTACTAGAAGCTTTTAACGGATTGGAAGCGAGAGCACTTGTACAAGAGTATATTGCAGAAGCTAAGGGCAGCGATTTACGTGCCTTGATTGTAGATAATCAGGTGGTAGGCGGTATGAAACGCCAAGGAAAAGAGGGCGAATTTAGATCTAATCTTCACAGAGGGGGAACTTATACCTATCACAAACTCAACGAAGAAGAAATTAAGCTTGCTTTGAAAGCGGCTCAAAAATTGAAATTACCCATTTGTGGGGTCGATATTTTACAATCGAACCGTGGACCTTTAATTATGGAAATCAATTCAACCCCAGGGCTCGAAGGGATTGAAGGGGCATCGAAAAAAAATATCGCACAAGCTATTATAACTTATATTGAAAGAAATAGACACTCATAGTGGTGTGCTTATTTATGTTTCAACAAAAACTATAGAGTGAAAAAATCAGAATTAAGAACACACTACAAAAAACTTCGAAAGAAACTAAGTTCCAAACAGATGAACGATTTGAGTCTTCAAATCGCAAACTCAGTCCTTGAACTTCCAATATGGAAACATTCATTTTTTCATGTATTTTTAACAATTGAATCTTTAAAAGAAGTCCTCACGGAACCAATCTTATCGATTCTATCAGGGAAGGACAAACACATTGTGGTGTCTAAAAGCGACTTTAAAACCCGAACCATGTCGCATGTGTTATTACAAGACAATACCATTCTTAAACCAAATTCGTGGAACATACCAGAACCTGAAAATGGCATCCCTATTAGTAATGAACAAATAGAGGTCGTGTTTATTCCTTTAGTGGCTTTTGATGTAAAAGGAAATCGTATTGGGTATGGAAAAGGGTTTTATGATGAGTTTTTAAAAAACTGTTCAAAAGATACTTTAAAAATTGGACTTTCATTTTTTGAAGCTGAGGCAGCCATAGACGGAATTGAACCGCATGACATCCCTTTAGATTATTGTGTGACTCCAGAAAAAATTTATACGTTTTAAGTCGTTAAGGACTTTGGGAATACTTTTTTATTAAACACTAAAAGCAATCCAACGCCCGTACTAATCGCTATATCTGCAACGTTAAAAACAGGGTCAAAAAAGGAGAAGTAATTCCCTCCGACAAATGGAATCCATTCGGGGAAATAGCCTTTAAATAAAGGGAAATAAAGCATGTCCACTACTTTGCCATGAAATAGATCTCCATAGCCTTCCGAGGCAAATAAGGTCGCCGTTTGTCCCAAACTTCCATCGAAAATAATACCGTAAAAAACGGAGTCAATAATATTTCCCAACGCTCCCGAAAAAACCAATGCTAACGCCACAGTCAGAGTTTTGGAAGTCATTTTCTGGAGGCTTTGATTCAGCCAATAACCAATGCCACAAACAGCAAAAATTCTAAAAATGGTTAAAAATAATTTGGCACTCGAATCGGATATATAAGAAGAAATATCACTGAGTTTGGCGCCCCACGCCATGCCTTCATTTTCAATAAAAAATATTCTGAATCCTTCAAAAACCCTCAGTTCTTGCCCTAGCTCAAAGTGGGTTTTGATGTATATTTTTGAGGCTTGATCTATAAAAAGAATCACCGCGACTAATAAAAGTGTCTGTTTTTTAGACATTTTATTATTGCATATTCTTTGCTTCAATACTTAAAGTCGCGTGTGGAACTAACAACAAACGATTTTTGTTGATGAGTTTTTTAGTCACTCTACAAACACCATACGTCTTGTTTTCAATTCTGTTCAAGGCGTTTTTCAGGTCTCTAATAAACTTCTCTTGACGGATGGCCAATTGCGAATTTGATTCTTTACTCATCACTTGACTGCCTTCATCAAAAGCTTTAAACGTTGGCGACGTATCTTCAGTGCCGTTGTTTAAATCATTCATATAAGCACTTTTAATAAGGTCTAAATCGTGCTGTGCCTTCTCGATTTTTTTAAGAATGAGTATTTTGAATTCTTCTAAATCGTTATCCGAATATCTACTTGTATTTTCAATGGACATAATTATATGGATTTTTGGATATACAACTTGGTGTTAATCGCATCAAAAGAAATGTCAACACCCTTATCTAGTTGTGCTACTAAGTGTAGCTCTTCCGTTAATGTTTCTAGTTTAATATATTCTAAATTTTGTTTTACAGCGTTATCGATAGCAACTTCTGATTGTAAATAAACCTCAATTCGATCGGTGAGTTCAAATCCAGAATCTTTTCTTAAATTTTGAATTCTATTGACCAATTCTCTCGCGATTCCTTCCTCTTTTAAAGCTTCCGAAATGGTAACATCCAAAGCGACCGTTACGGCTCCTTGATTGGCTACCAACCATCCTTCGATATCTTGAGAGGTAATCTCTACATCATTGCGCTCCAAATTAATACTTTTTCCATTAATTTCAATACCTAACTCTCCTTTTTCTTCAATTTCCTTGATGTCTTCGGGTTTTAGGTTTTGAATGGCATTGGCAATTAACTTCATGTCCTTTCCAAATCGTGGGCCCAAAGCTTTAAAATTTGGCTTGATTTGTTTCACCAAAATATCGGATGCATCTTCTAACAATTCAACTTCTTTCACATTGACTTCGTGTTTTACCAAGTCGGCAATCGCTAAAATATCTTCTTTTTGAATGGTGGAATTCACCGGAATCATGATTTTTTGTAAAGGCTGTCGAACTTTGATTTTTTCTTTTGCGCGTAAAGACAAGACTAAGGATGAAATTGTTTGTGCTTGCTCCATTTTACGCTCTAAATTTTTATCGATGAGCGTTGTGTCTGCCGATGGGAAATCTGCTAAATGGATACTTTCAAAGGTTTCTTTGTGTGTTGCTGAATTCAAATCTAAATACAAACGATCCATAAAGAAAGGCGCGATAGGAGCTCCCAACTTCGCAATGGTTAACATACAGGTGTATAAGGTTTGATAAGCGGATATTTTATCGGTTTGATACTCCCCTTTCCAGAAGCGTCTTCTACTGAGGCGGACATACCAGTTGCTTAAATATTCTTGTGTAAATTCTGAAATAACACGGGCTGCTTTTGTGGGCTCATAGTCCGCATAATAGGCATCCACTTTCTCAATTAATGAGTTTAATTCTGATAAAATCCAGCGGTCAATTTCTGGACGGTCTTCAGTTGAAATGTCCGCCTCCGCATAGCTGAATTTATCAATATTTGCATAGAGAGTGAAAAATGTATAAGTATTGTATAAGGTTCCGAAAAACTTACGTTTCACTTCTTCAATACCTTCACTATCAAATTTTAAATTATCCCACGGATTCGCATTGCTAATCATATACCAGCGTGTTGTATCTGCGCCGTAAATGGATAAAGTTTCAAAAGGATCGGTTGCATTGCCCAAACGTTTGGACATTTTCTGTCCGTTTTTGTCTAAAACTAAGCCGTTAGAAACCACATTTTTATAAGCCACAGAATCAAAAACCATGGTTGCGATCGCATGAAGCGTATAAAACCAACCTCGTGTTTGATCGACACCTTCCGCAATAAAATCTGCTGGAAATGCTTTGTTTTGATCAATAAGGTCTTTGTTTTCAAATGGATAATGCCATTGAGCATACGGCATACTTCCAGAGTCAAACCATACATCAATCAAATCACTTTCGCGGTGCATTGGCTTTCCAGAAGGAGACACTAAGGTAATGGCATCCACAATATTTTTATGCAAATCGATTTTGGAGTAATTTTCAAGCGATTGATCGCCGACTACAAAATCTTCAAAAATGTCATTTTCTAAAACTCCTGCTTGCACTGCTTTTTGCATTTCTGCTTTGAGTTCTTCCACAGAACCAATACAGATTTCTTCTTTTCCGTCTTCAGTCCTCCATATTGGAAGGGGAATTCCCCAATAGCGAGAGCGTGACAAATTCCAGTCATTTGCATTTGCTAACCAGTTGCCAAAACGACCTTCACCCGTACTTTTTGGCTTCCAATTGATCGTTTGATTCAGATCAAACATGCGATCCTTGACGTCGGTTACTTTTATAAACCAAGAGTCTAATGGGTAATATAAAATAGGCTTATCGGTTCTCCAACAATTTGGATAACTGTGCTTATATTTTTCAACCTTAAAGGCTTTATTTTCAATTTTTAACTTAATTGCCAGCTCGACATCCACCGATTTTTCGGGGGCTTCGCCTTCTGGATAGTATTCGTTTTTCACAAAACGTCCTGCAAATTCTGCAACTTCAGGTCTGAAACGTCCTTGTAAATCTACAAGTGGTACTAAATTACCGTCCGCATCTTTTACCAATAATGGTGGGATTTCAGGAATTGCTTGCTTGGCAACAATCGCATCATCAGCCCCAAATGTAGGCGCAGTATGTACAATTCCAGTTCCATCTTCAGTGGTTACAAAATCACCTGAAATAATTCGGAATGCATTTTCTGGGTTGTCGTTTGGTAATGCGTAATCTAACAATTGCTCATAAGAAATTCCTACAAGGTCTTTTCCTATAAACGATTTTACAATGTAAAATGGGATGGTTTTGCTTGAAGACTGATAGCCTTCCAGACCTTCTGCATTTTCTACTTCTTTGAACTTTCCATTAAATTGTTCCCCAACCAAAGCTTTTGCGACCACCACATTGGTCGCTTCAAAGGTGTATTGATTATAGGTCTTTACGAGTACATATTCAATTTTTGGCCCTACGGTTAAAGCCGTATTACTCGGCAAGGTCCACGGAGTTGTGGTCCATGCTAAAAATAAAACAGGCCCTTCGTTCTGTAAGAATTCTGGGAGGGATGCTTCGTTTGCTTTAAATTGTGCTACAATGGTGGTGTCTGTAACATCTTGATACGTCCCTGGTTGATTCAGCTCGTGGGAGCTTAAACCTGTGCCCGCTTTTGGCGAATAGGGTTGAATGGTATAGCCTTTATAAATAAGGTTCTTGTTGTAAATTTGTTTTAGAAGCCACCATACACTTTCCATGTATTTTGGATCGTAAGTAACATAAGGGTCGTCCATATTGACCCAGTAACCCATTTTTTGGGTAAGGTCATTCCAGATGTCTGTGTAACGCATCACCGCGGTTCTACAGGCAGCGTTATAGTCTTCTACAGAGATGGTTTTACCGATGTCTTCTTTGGTAATTCCCAATTCTTTTTCAACACCCAACTCGATAGGGAGTCCGTGCGTGTCCCAACCGGCTTTACGCTTTACTTGAAACCCTTTCATGGTTTTATAACGCGGAAAAATATCTTTTATAGCACGTGCCAAAACATGATGTACCCCTGGCAATCCATTGGCGGATGGAGGGCCTTCAAAAAAAACATAAGGAGGTTTCCCTTCTCGAGTGGTAATGCTTTTGTCAAAAATATCATGTTCCTCCCAAAACTTCAGCATCTCGTCTGCTACGTTTGGTAAGTTAAGTCCTTTATACTCAGGAAATGTCGCGCTCATTATTCATTGCTATTAAGGTCGCAAAATTAAGAAATTTAAACAAAAAGCCACCGAATAACGCAGGTCATTTTGCGTTTAGGTAGGATTCTTAAAATTATAGGTTTGTTTTTCGTCTTACAGGTCCCATAAATACTTTTTTTTTAGTAATATTACGTGAACGAATCCTACCTATGTTAACTTCCTTTTTAAAAAGCATCTCTTATATTTTACATCCCTTGCTAATGCCGTGGATGGGTGCTGTGTATTTTTTTACAGTAACACCACTTCAATACCATCCTATTAAAATCAGTTTTTGGTTGCTTTCAATTATTCTTTGGAGTCTTGTAGTGCCTCTAGTTTTGTATTTTATTTTGAAAAAATTAAACACCGTCCAGAGTATTGATCTGAAAACCTCCAAAGAACGCATTTGGCCCTTACTATTAAATAGTATAATTTTAGGATACCTAAGTTTTGGTGTTTTACCAGAACCTATCTGTGTCGAATTGCATTATTTATTCTTAGGAGCTATGATGACAGCGATTTCAGGAATGGTGTTGGCGTTATTGAAGTTTAAAACAAGTATTCACATGATGAGTACTGGTGGTGCTTTCTTTTTTATGGTACTAGTTAATTTGCATTATGGGTATTCTTTTAGCAATGCGTTTGCACTCTTTATCATTGTAATGGGAGCGATGGCGAGTTCTCGATTGCATTTAAATGCACATACCGTCAAAGAACTTGTGGCAGGACTTGTTATTGGAGTGGTGCCTCAGTTGCTGCTATTAAATCACTGGCTATAATAGATAGAAAATTAAGCCGATTTTCAACGCATTCATGTCTATAGATTGAAAATTTGTCGAAGAAACAGAATCAAAAATCGGGTTCAAACCATAATATATATAACCATTCCAAGTGTTATAACCCACACTCAAGGTTAATCCGTACTGCCATGGGTTCATTCCTTTCAAGCCTCTGTGTGTTTCATCCCCTGGTTCTCCTTTGTAAACAGATTTAGAAACCAACACATAGCCTAATTTTACGCCTGTATATATTCGCCAAAACTTATAAGTCTCTGCATTAGATGTTCGCCAGCGAAATTCTAAAGGAACTTCTAAAAGGTGTTGCGAAAAATTGTTTTTGGAATGATCTATCCCCTCTAAAATGGTATAGGTCGTTGGTGTTGTTGTGCTAATTCTAATGTTTTGATTAAAAGTATTGATCGAATAACCAAGCCCTAAACCGATGGCTAGATTGCGGCGTGTGTTAATAGGGAAATCTCTAATAACGCCTAAATGAAACCCCGTGGAGAAACTGCTTTGAGAGACGCCATTGGGTAAATTCATGAGTGCATTATAGGTCACGCCAATGTAAATTTGATCTTCTCTATATAAACTATCCGATTCGGTTGCTTTGTTGGATTGCGCGAATGCATCCACAAAACAGGTCAAAAATAGCAGTAAAAATATACGAGGTTTCATAAAGGGTGTCCTTATTTATGGTACTAAATTAAATAAAAAAAGGCATTCTGAGTAGAATGCCTTTTTAAATATTTCAGAATCGTTTATTATTCCATATTTTTCATCGCATCACCTACCCCTGTGGTATAGTTGATTTTGAGTGCGTTTACTTTTCTAAGTTCTTGCTTGACATCCCCTACAATTCCCATGTTAGCTTCTTTATCGACTTTAAGGGCAACGGTAAGAAATGGAATTAATTCCTCTCTTAAAGCGGCTCTTTCAGCTCCAATAAATGCGCCAACTTCTGAAAGTTCTGCAAATTGATCGTTGAGTTGAATTCTTGATTCTGTTCCAAATTTCTCGTAACCAGAGCTTGGTTTACCCATATAAATATAACTCACTGGGTTTTTCTTGTCGAGTTTCTCTACTTGATTGGCAACAGGAAGTGCGTTTTTAATTTTGAGTGAATTTTCACGCATCACGGTAGCTACCATAAAAAAGAACAGCAACATAAATACAATATCTGGAAGCGAAGCCGTGGAAATCGCTGGTATGCCTCCGTCAGTTTTCTTTTTAAATTTTGACATTTTGTTTCTTTACTTTTAGGTTAAACTACTGAACTTCAGAAAGTTTTTGTGGATACTCCACTTTTATCTGATCAATCACTTCTTTCAACTTGGTTTTGTTACCTACAAAACGAGCATCTTTATAATTCCTTTGCATTTGTACAAAATTCATATCTAAAAATCCTTGTTGAGAACCTAGTTCAAGCGCTCTTCTGTTTCGAAGTACATTATACGCCGCTACCAATTCGTTTTGAACCGATATATAAGCCGCATAAGATGTTTCACGTTCGTTTTTTAACGATATGATTGCTTTGTCTGGATAATCTGAGGAGGATGTATCTTTGGCACCTTTACAATAGGTACAGGTTCCATCGCCATTATTATCTAAAAACTCAACAGCCGCAGCTCTCAAATCTTTGAGTTCCATCAGCTCATCTTCCACAAGCAATTGATCCTTACCATTCAAGAGTACTGTGAAAATGTTTTTTTGCTTTATGATAACGTCTTCTTCAGTATCTTCTATAGGAGGGAGCTTCCGGTTGATCCCAGAATCCTTTTCTATGGTGGTTGTTACCAAGAAAAATATTAACAGTAAGAAGGCAATGTCGGCCATTGAGCCAGCATTCACTTCAGGTGCAGATCGCTTAGCCATATTATTTTACCATTTTTTTGATTCCAAAGCCTAACATTATTCCTCCAGCAATAAGTGCTAAGAAATAGAACAAGTACAAGCCTGCGCCTACCAATCTTGAACCACTTTCAGACAGCAAGTCACCATCTTTAAGGGTTGTTTCTACGCCATTGGCAAAACCATAGTAGCATAGTAAGAATAGGACTGCAAAAGCGCCAACACCCATAAGGGTATTTTTTAAGCCTGCAGTATTAGAAACTAAGTTGAGTACTGTAAACGCTAATACTATAAGTACTGCAATCCCTAGGATTACGTAAGATACGTTCATAAATATATCAATTGTCCCACTAGATTCGCCTGCTTTTATAGCTTCATCCCCTGTAGATATAATACTTCCTAGGAAAAAGATTGAAATCACACCGATGACAATAGCTACAATCTTCAATAATTTTTGTAAATCCATAATTATCTGATTTAGTATTGAGGTGTTATTATTTTTTGTTTTTAACCAATATATCCATTAAAGATATAGAGGAATCTTCCATATCGTTTACAATACTATCAATTTTAGAAATGATATAATTATAAAAGACTTGTAATATAATAGCAACAATCAGACCAAATACGGTTGTTAAAAGGGCTACTTTAATACCCCCAGCAACAAGTGATGGTTGCATATCTCCTGCAGCTTCAATTTTATCAAAGGCTTGAATCATTCCGATTACAGTTCCCATAAACCCTAACATAGGTGCTAAAGCGATAAATAATGAGATCCAAGATACATTTTTCTCTAACTGTCCCATTTGAACACCACCATAGGCAACCACTGCTTTTTCAGCGGAGTCTAAGTCTTCGTTCGCACGGTCTAATCCTTGGTAAAAGATGGATGCGATAGGGCCTTTTGTATTTCTACAAACTTCCTTAGCGGCGTCTAAACCTCCAGATGCTAATGCACCTTCTACTTCGTCAATCAATTTTTTTGAATTGGTTGTTGAAAGGTTTAAGAAAATAATTCTTTCAATTGCAATTGCAAGTCCTAATATAAGACATAACAAAACGATGCCCATAAATCCTGGACCTCCTTCGATAAATCGTTTTTTAAGTTCTTGGTGAAACCCTAAAGATTCTTCTGCATCAGCCGAGGCTGCGTCGTCTTGAACTGGGTTTACAATTGTAGTTACAATAGAGTTCATGTTAATGTTCGTGTATGAAGTCGCACTTACAGACCCGAATGCCATCACAAATGCAATAGCTAGAATTGGAATTAGTCTTTTCATTGTTCTATTCTTGATTTTTATTAAAATAATATTATTTGTTAAGATGTTAAAGATATAAAAAAAATGTAATTACCAAAATAAAAACGACAAAACTCGGTAAAATTTTAATTGAAAACAATAATACTCATTTCAAAAGAAAAGTAATTCCTAGCTCCTGAAAATGATAAGTCGTTAACACAAAGGCAATTGCAGAGAGGAAGGGATTCGAACCCTCGATACGTTGCCGTATACACGCTTTCCAAGCGTGCGCCTTAAGCCACTCGGCCACCTCTCTAGTTTACTTTTTTAGCAGCCCAAATAAAGAAAAAATAGTTTGATTGGTGAAATTTTTGAGTCCTAATTTTAGGATATTTCTCCACGGAGACTTGTTTCAAAAACGGTTTTGAACATATTTTTTGGCGTTTGAAGCCCCAACATGAACATTAATTTTGTGATTGCAGACTCCGTGGTCATGTCCTTTCCAGAAATGACACCCGACTTTTCAAGGAGTTTCCCGGTCTGATATTGATTCATCTGGACACTGCCTCCAGCGCATTGGGTGACATTAATTATATTGACTCCTTTATATAGAGCCTTTTCAATCGCTTCTAAAAACCAGTCTTCTGTGGTGGCATTGCCACTTCCATAAGTTTCAATCACAACGGCTTTAAGACTTGGGATTTCTAAAATTGATTTTAAAACAACAGGCGTGATACCTGGAAATAGCTTTATCAGAACAATATTTGCATCCAATTTCTTGTGAACAACCAATTGAGCCTGTGTATAGTTTTTGTGCAACAACTCATGGTTGACCTTTAAATGTACCCCAGAAGTGACAAGTGCTGGGAAATTTAAGGACGCAAACGCCTGAAAATGCTCCGCATTGATTTTGGTGGTGCGATTCCCTCTGTACAGTTTATATTCAAAATACAGTCCGACTTCTTTCACCACCGCTTTATTGTTATTTTGCAGTGCTGCAATCTGTATGGAAGTAATAAGATTTTCTTTGGCATCCGTTCGCAAATCGCCAATAGGCAACTGTGAGCCCGTAAGGATGACAGGTTTTGAAAGATTTTCCAGCATAAAACTAAGCGCCGAGGCAGTGTAACTCATGGTGTCACTTCCGTGGAGCACAACAAAACCATCATGTGTTTGGTAGTTGTCTTCGATAATAGTCGCAATTGAAATCCAATGAGATGGATTCATATTGGAAGAATCGATTGGTGTGTCAAAAGAAACGGTATGAATGTCGCAATCCAATAAATTCAATTCTGGAATTTTTTCTATAAGGGATGCAAAATCAAACGCCTGTAAGGTTGCTGTGATTGGATCTTTGATCATCCCAATAGTACCGCCTGTGTATATTAATAGTATTTGAGGTTTCATTTGATTTATAGTTTAAAAACAGATTTTGAATTTTTGGTGGTAATCTCTGCAATATAATCATTTGAGACCCCATAAATATTAGACAATTTTTCTAAAACATTCAAAATGTAACTGCTTTCATTGCGTTTTCCTCTGTAAGGCACGGGCGACAAATAAGGTGCATCGGTTTCTAAAACAATGTGTTTCAAATCAATCTGATTTAAAAACTGATCTATTTTACCGTTTTTAAAAGTTACTACCCCTCCTATTCCAAGTTTCATGTTGTACGAAATTGCTTGTTGCGCTTGCTCAAAAGTCCCCGTAAAACAGTGAAAGATCCCAAATAAATCAGGCCCTTTTTCTTCTTCTAAGATTTCAAAAACTTCATCAAAAGCATCTCGACAGTGAATGACAATAGGTAATTGGTATTGCTTTGCCAATTGAATTTGGGCTCTAAACATGTCTTGCTGCGCCTTTAAACTACTTTGATCCCAGAAAAGGTCAATGCCAATCTCTCCAATGGCCACAAATTTCCGAGATGCCAATTGCTCTTTCACATGCGCCAATTCTTCTAAATAATCATCTTTCACATGCGTTGGGTGCAGCCCCATCATCAAAAATACATTGTTAGGGTAACTGGTTTCTAGTGCATACATGGCCTCTGAATAGGTAGAATCAATGGCAGGAATAAAAAATCGGGTGACGCCAGCAACGAGTGCACGCTCAATAACTTCGGTTCGGTCGGCATCAAATGCTTCGCTATATAGGTGGGTATGTGTATCTGTGATTGTCATAGTGCAAAAGTAAGATTTTGAATAGTATCTTTGTTAAAAATAATTTGCTTTGAATACACCCCCGCTCACGTTGTCTGAATTTCTATTACATAAGTCTTATTTTAAGATTAAAATGCATCCGATTGTGTCTAATCATTTTAAAATTATAGCTAAAGTAAATGGTGTCAAAGGGGTTTTTATTTTGGATACGGGCGCTTCCACAACCTTTATAGACCTAAAACTCGAAGAGAAATTTAAACTGACAACACAGCCCTCAATCGTTAAGGCGAGTGGCGCAGGCCCTGATAAGATTGATACGCTTCTCTCTAAGAACAACACACTTTCAATTGGTGGATGGGTGAAAACCCGTTTTCCTATAGCTTTAATAGATTTGAGTTATGTGAACGATGCCTTTGAATCTATTAACACACCTGCCGTTGATGGCATCATTGGAGCGGACATTCTCAAAAAAGGATTTGCGGTGATTGATTATGAAAAACGCTATTTGTATTTGAAAAATGCTTGACCCTATAAAAAATAAAATCGTCTAAAAATTGCTTTTTAGACGACTTCATTTTATAAAACCTTCGTTGTTAAAGGACTTCAAAAGAAATACTAGGGTTTATTTCAATTGATGAAACGTGTTCATAATAACGACAGTTATCCCCTGAGTTATTTGGCCGATTCCCTAAAAGAAGGGTAAAATCAAAATCTTCTAAAGTATAGACCCTTTCCGTTAAAAATGTAACTTCTAGTTCTAAAACATATTTATTTAGGTCTGGATGGTATTTGAGCGCATACCCAAAATTATGTTCTTCTCCATAATTAATTTTAATAGTGTTAATTGGACTTGAAATTAAATGTGCTAAATCTTCATAATTTTGAACACCTCGAATAACAGCTCTATTTTCACCACTTTCTTCAAAAATATTAAAATCTTTACTGGAATCTGATTGAAGTTTGGCTAAATTATCGACTATAAATGAAACGGTAATTTTATCACCAACATTATAAACCGCATTTAATGGCACTATAGAAAACGTGTCATTCACACCAACAGATGTATTTATAGGAGTATCACAAGGCTCAGGGTCTAAAACTGGAATGCAAGACATACATCCCAAAACGAAAACGAAGGACACTAAATAACAAAAACTCTTTAAACTGTTTTTAATCATAACTCTATGAATTAATGTTTATAAAAAATAAATGACTTACTCCTGCACTTGAAAAGTTATAGGTAAAAAATAAGGCACCACCACTGCTTTTCCACGCTGGCGGCCGGGTTTCATTTTTGGCAACAGATTAATCACACGGGCGGCTTCTTGCTCTAAGTCTGGGTGGGGTGCTCTAGAACGGACTCCTATTATACTTCCGTTTTTATCAATTTTAAAGACCACACTGATCTTTTGTTTTCCAGTCAAACCTAAATCGTTTGCCAAATCAGTGTTGAATTTACGTTGTACAAATTTTGCGATTTTCTTGGACATACATTTACGCTTTACTGCGTTGGTGCCTTTCTCGCAACCTGGATACTCGGGTACATGCTCTACAACCGTAAATATAACTTCCAAATCTTCTACAGGGGGTTGAACTACAATACTGCTTACAGGAACTGGTGTGTCACCAGAGTCAATCGGTTGATCTATAAATGTTGGAGCCTCAATTATAGGGTCCTCTGAAATAATTGGATCTTTAGCTACGGAGGTGCGTTGTTTTTTAACAATCACTTTTTCTTTTTCTACAACATAGCTAACATAATCATAGATAATAGGATTTTCACATAGAGGTGGCTGAGTTGTGATTGAGATCTGATTTTTAACTTTAAAATTCATTTCAAACAAACTATAGGTTGAAAACAAAGTAATCGCTAATCCAATTAAAAAATAAACTGTAGGGTTGTACTTTAAATTAGCGTCTTTCTTCTTTGGTTTAGGGTGTTCATTTGAAGAATTGTTTTGGTTGACTAACTGTTTTTTTGAAGTGTCCATACGAATTGTTTTAAAGGTTACCCTTTTGAGTATTCAATAAATATGCCAAAAAAAATCCCGCAACTGCGGGATTTGAATGTTAAGAAATAAAAATATTATTCTTGCACTAAAAAGGTAATAGGCAACGTATAAGAGACAACTACCGACCGTCCACGTTGACGTCCTGGTTTCATTTTTGGCAACATGTTGATAACGCGTGCTGCTTCTTTCTCTAATCGGGGGTGTGGTGCTCTAGAGCGAACTCCCGTCACATTCCCTTTTTTATCAATTTTGAAGATCACACTAATACGTTGTTTTCCTGTCAACCCTAAATCACCTGCTAAATCTGTATTGAACTTTCTTTGCACAAATTTTGTGATTTTATCGGACATACATTTTCGTTTTTTGGCGTTTGAGCCTTTTTCACAGCCTGGGTATTCAGGTACATTTTCGATGACCGTAAAGTGTACTTCAACATCTTCTTCGACTTCTTCAACCTCCACCTCTTCAATTTCAATTTCATCATCTTGATCTACCTCCGTAGATTCAATAACTGTTTCTTCGACCTCCTCTTCATCCTCAACGACTTCAATGACCTGAGGAGCAACCGGTGGTGGTGGTGGTGGTGGTGGTGGCAACTTCAGGTCAATAATTGGAATTTCTTCTTCAATTTCTTTCTCGAGGTCTAAAGATCCAATATCAATATCAGATTTATCGTACGACTTATAATTAATCAGTTGATTGGAAATAAATAGCATTAAAACTAGTCCGACAGCAAAATAGATAGAACTGTTTCGACTGACATCAGCCTTCGTAGTTTTTTTTGGTAAACGGTTTTGGTATTCGTCTGGAGGCGATTTCATGATGTTATATTTTAGGGTTTATAAATTTATACACCACAAAAAACATACCAAAAAATCCCGCCGAGGCGGGATTCATAAAATTTTACATCATTAAAAGGTCTTAATCTTGGACTTGAAACGTAATAGGTAAAGAGTAAGGAACGACCACTGCTTTTCCACGTTGACGTCCTGGTTTCATTTTTGGCAACATGTTGATAACGCGTGCTGCTTCTTTCTCTAATCGTGGGTGTGGTGCTCTAGAGCGAACTCCCGTGACATTCCCTTTTTTATCAATTTTGAAGATCACACTAATACGTTGTCTTCCTGACAATCCTAAATCACCTGCTAAATCTGTATTAAATTTGCGTTGCACAAATTTTGCGATTTTAGCGGACATACATTTTCTTTTTTCGGTATTAGAACCTTTTTCACAGCCAGGATATTCGGGCACATTTTCGATCACCGAAAACGGAACCTCAACATCTTCATAAATCTCTTCTACTTCAATTTCCTCTACTTCAATTTCTTCATCTTGATCCATTTCGGTAGACTCAATGACCGTTTCTTCAATCTCTTCTTCATCCTCAACGATCTCAATCACCTCGGGTGCTGCTGGCGGTGGCGGCGGTGGCGGCGGTGGGGTTAACTGATCTGTTAAAGGAATTTCTTCATCGAGTTCTGCATCTAAATCCAACTTTCCGATATCAATTAACGACTTGTCATAAGTCTTATAATTTATAGTGTTGTATGTTAAAAACAACATAAGTGCTAAACCGACTGCGAAATAGACAGATCCATTTCTACTAACGTCTGCTTTTAAGTTTTTCTTTGATTCCATTTTTGGTGTTATTTTTCCGAGCGTTAAATTAGTTAAAAATTTAATAAATACACAAAGGTTTATAGCTTTTTAACAATAACTTCTTTTTTAGTGTAAATAATAAGAGCCATTATAAGAACTCCTAGGCAATTTGCGACAAGATCAAAGATGTCCGCTGTTCTATATATAGAGACGACTCCTTGTAAAACTTCAATGACAGCGCCAAAGACAATGGACAGCAGAGATGCTATTAGTAAACTTGATTTTATTTTAAAAACATGTAAGCTCATAAACCAAAATAAACAAAGTCCCGCATATAAGATGAAATGTGCTATTTTATCATCAAAACCCGTGTTGAGTTCTGGCAACTCTGTAAGATGTGCCAAGCTTAAAACAGCAATTGCAATTGTATATATAACAGTGACGCTATGTATCAAAGTGTTTTTAAGCACCTATGATTGCTTTATAATCGTCTGCACTCAAAAGCGTTTCTAAATCTGCTGTATTTGCAACCTTTATTTTGATCATCCAGCCGTCGCCATAAGGGTCGTCATTTACTTTTTCAGGTTCTTCTTCTAGTGATTCATTAAATTCAATGATTTCACCGGCGATTGGCAAAAACAAATCTGATACGGTTTTGACGGCTTCGACAGTTCCAAAAACGGCATCCACTTCTAATGTCTCTTCTAGTGATTCTACTTCAACGTAAACAATATCTCCTAATTCACCTTGTGCAAAATCGGTAATTCCAACGGTGACAGTATCGCCGTCAATTTTTACCCATTCGTGGTCTTTTGTGTATTTTAAGTCAGTAGGTACATTCATAATTATATAGTATTAATGTGGTTTGTATTAATTTCCAAAGTTGTAACGCAAGGTAAATCCTGAACGAATGGTCGTTTGAGGAAAGGCTGTTGAAATCGCATATTCTGAGAACGCATAGTCAAAGTAGAAGATGGCTGTTAAGTTTTTACTGAAGGCATAATCCGCGGCATAACGCATGCTCCATATCGTTTGACCCGCACTCACTTGATTGTTGTCTAAGTCCAAATACCGAATGATGGTTTTGTTATTTCTCATAGAAATATCGGCTTTCATATTCAAATCACTTTTAATGATTCTACGAGATCCCGCTAATTTCGAACGAATTCTTAAGTCTTTAATTCGATAACCGAGTCCAAAAATATATTCGTTTCCGTGAATTTCGGTCAGTAGGTTGTTGTCAAAACTTAACGACAAACTTCGATCTTTTTTAATTTCGCCAGAGACCTTGACGGAATTTTTCATTTCAAAATCAATCTTCACCAAAGGACTGAACTGCTCCACTAAATTGATGTTGCTGTATAGATCTTTAGCTTTAAAGTTATCTGATTGATCTAAGGTGTTACTGTTTTTTTGTGTTTCAAAATCCAAGGTTGGATTTGCAGCTTTGTAATCAAGATTTGATCTGAACTGGTTGATGGTGTAGGATGCATTGTAACCATGGGTTAAAGAGAACCTTCTAAAGCGCTTTTTGAACCATTTGTTTTTCATAAACCCTGTGTACTTCAAAGTCCAGTTAGGAAGTGGAATGTCTCTAAAAGCATCCAAACTAATTTTATTTGATTTTTTTCCAGAGTAGGCCGCTAAGAAGGAAGGTAACAATACGGCTTGACTGTTTTTACCAAAGCCTTCAGGGTAGCCTTCTGCATCTGTAGTATATCCATTGGCTCCGTAAAAGTTTTGAGCCAGACGGTTGGCAATCACCAAACGGTTGGTTTTAAATTCTTCAAATGGAACCGATTTATTTTCGTCGCTTTGACTGAAAGCGGTTTTAATTAAGATGGTTGATATATTGAAGTTCCCAAAGGTGTTTGGGATTAATAGATTGTACCTATTCCCTACTGCATTAAAAGTTTCTGTAAGGTTGGTTGCATAGGTTTTACCCCCATTCAAATCTATTTTCAGATCGGAGATTGGCTCCATATTAATATTAAAATCTATGTTTTGGGTATGAGTTTCGGTGTACTGCTGATTGAATTGAGCATAGGTTGTAAGCCATCCGTTTTCAGCAGAAATTCTTCTGATGTCACGCTGACTTCCAAAGGTGTATCCAGCCGTTGGCCTAAGGGTTCCTAAAAAGCCTGGCGTTGGAAGGTAGCCCGGTAAAAAAGAGCTATTTCCTTCGGAATAATTAATTTGCATGCGGTTGATACTCGTTAACAATCCAATTCCAAAATCCTTCAAATTGAGTTTTTTAGATTTTGAGGATGCTTTAGCATTCGATTTTACAGCTCTATTTCTTCTTGATGATTTTTTTATTCCTAGATAACGGTACAGTTTGCGCATGTCAAACGAAGTGTTCAAGTTATGCTGATTGGCATTCGAAATAGAATTTCCAAGAGATGTATCTGAATCACCAACCAACAGGTCAGACCCTTTGTTCCATTGAAAATCGCCTGTGTAAGAATAACTAGAGGTCACAAAGCTCAACGCCGGAAATTTATTTAACGGCAATTCATAATTGATCCCTAGTTGTTGGGTGTGTCTGTTTGGATCTCCAAAATCAAAGAAGCGGTCCCAGACACCAAGTTCCGGATCTTGATCGCCATTTAATTCATCATTTTTAAAATAATTTCTTACAATATTATTGGTGGAGGAAGTGAAGTTCAATCGTAAACCCTTTGTAAGGTCGTAATTGATGGTGTATTGAAAATCGAAGGTGTAGTTTCTTCTAATCAATTCATCAACCGTAATGTTTCCAGCACCTAATCCGGCATCTCTAAATTTCTGACTGTTGAATTGTCGTACAAAATCTGAATTCACCGAAAGACTTGAAGGCAATAAGTTTAAATTAAAATCCTTTATGAGTTTCCAATATTTATTCATAAATAGAGAATCGTTTTTCTTGAAGGGCTCCAGTTTTATTGGGGTGAAACTATAATTGTAATTGGCACCTACTCTTGCATTTTGATCCAAAGAGTTTTCAATTTCAAAATCTCGGTGTTTGATTTGATTGAAAGAATAGTTCATCGTTAAATTCTCGACGTCGTACACTCTTGGTTTGGCATCGCCCGTACGCTGTTTTCGAACGCCTATAAAATTGATGCTTTGACGTTTTGTATAATCTTCTGATTGGGTTTTGATGCGTTCGCGATCTTCCGAAGTTTCGGCGGCATCCATTAGGCTTTGAAGTTTTAAATCTTTGAATTGCTGGTCGTACTCAGGAGTGATGAGTTCTTCACTTTGTCCATAATTAAAAGGAATTTCCAAGCCCCATTTTTTTGGTAACAACTGACCAAGATTCATGTTGGTAACCACATCGTATTGTTTCAAGTCTTCACGACTTCGCTCGTTTGGCCCTTGTTCTAAACTTCCAAAACCAGTGGTACTTCGTTTTGCGGTGGCATTGATGTTCATGAAATCGGCGATGTTGGTATCCACACTCATAATCGCAGCCCAGCCTCCTTTGTTGTCCATGTCTGCAAGACGCAATTCATTGAACCATACTTCCGCACATTGTGAATTTCCGCTAATGTTTTTGACTCCCACCATTAGGGTTCTAATGTCTCCAAAATTTGGATTTCCTTTGATGGCAATCCGTTGTTCTACAGGATCGGTATCTAAATCAGAACCAGCATTTAACGAGAATGGTGCAAATTCTAAACTTCCAACCAGGTTTTCTTGTAATTCCCCATCAATCACATTGTAAAAGGTCGGAGCTTCGTTCCCTAAGGTACCTTGACCTATGCCCAAGGCTTTTATTTTTTCAAGATATTCTAAGGGAATATCAATCTGATTTTCTTCTGGCCAAACCTCA
>Ga0209195_1000381_pt1 | contig 33752 bp, 48 predicted proteins | sample COGITO_mtgs_1004_3_FD_184788 | JGI IMG/M metagenome (GOLD analysis project Ga0209195, IMG submission 184788) | Pelagic marine microbial communities from North Sea - COGITO_mtgs_100420 (SPAdes) (version 2) | ecosystem: Environmental > Aquatic > Marine > Epipelagic ...
TCTACCACGAACTGTGGGAGATGCTTGACCAAGCTAAACTGGAAGAATGCGAAGTCGTAGACAAAGCTGCATTCCTAGCACTGCTGCCACAGCCCGAACCAGAAGAGGAAGCATAATGCACGACATTCTTTACAAGTCAACCATTGGCACGGGGGGCTTTATCGCTACCATCGAACTGGGGCATATTAACGAACTTCTAGGACTAGTAGTGGGCTTTGCTACTCTAGTCTATATGTCTGCATCCGCAGTCAAGGTAATCAAGGAACTCAAGGACAAATAACCTATGACACCAGAACTATTAGCAATGCTCGGAGGCGGCGTAAGCGGCTTCGTAATGAAGATGATTGCGGCACAGGCCGACAATCAGGCTCGTCTCTTTGAGCGTATGATTGCCCGTCAGACCGTAGCGGATGAATCAGCAGATAAGGCAGCAGCTCGTGGTGGTGTATATATGCGTCGTGCTATTACTGCAGCAGTTATCTTTGCCATTGTAATAGCCCCATTTGTCTTCGCATTTACGGATATAGGTGTTAGTATTCAAACAGAATCCAAAGGCTTTCTAGGGCTATTCAAGCGCCTAGAATGGTCCACTGTACAGGGTTTTGTGATACTACCAGAGATTCGCCAGACAGCTTTAGCCATTGTTGGCTTCTATTTCGGATCATCTCAAGTTAAATAATAATGTCTACAACTACAATTACAGGTACAATTAACGGGGTTAATAACGCAGCCCTTGCCAACAAATGGATCACTTTTCGCCTAGTTCAGCTCGGCACAGACTCTGGGGCAACGGCAACAGTAGCACAAAGCGTAGACTCGGTTCAGACGGATGCTAACGGCGACTTCTCGATTAACGTATGGAACAACGGCGATAGCGGCAAGACAAGTGTACTTGAGATTACAATTGATGGCTCAAAGGCTGAGTCCGTCATAATCCCCAATGGAACAGCAACCATTGAGCTTTGGGATCTAATTGAAAATTACCAAGCAGATAATGGAACAAGTGAGCAGCTTCCTGTCGTGTCTGAATTGTTTCTTCGCAAATCTAATAATCTTAGTGATATAAGCAATAAACTTATTGCAAGTCAAAACCTTGATCTTGAAATTGGAGTTGACGTTCAATCCTACAACGCAGTTTTAGACGCAACAACAGCAAGTTTTACAACAGCCAAGGACACGGCAATATCAACAAACACGACTAACATTGCTACTAATGCAACTAACATTGCTACTAATGCAACTAACATTGCTACTAATGCAACTAACATTGATTTAAAGGCTCCAATTGCAAGTCCAACATTTACTGGCACTATCAATACATCCGCAACTGGAATTGATTTTAATCCTGACGGTCTAGGTGGAGAAGTAAGTTGGAACAACACGGAAAAAACTTTAGATATAGTTACTGGTTCGGACAATGTTACTGTCCAGCTTGGTCAAGAGGTTTTATTGTATTGCCGAAACAAAACAGCAACTGATCTAGTTGAGGGGCAAATAGTCAAGATTGTTGGGGCAACAGCAAATACTCCAAACATTGAGTTAGCGATTGCATCTACCGCCGATGAAGCACACAAGACATTTGGTGTAGTTACGCAAACAATCACGGCAAATAATGGAGAGGGATTTATTACCCTAATGGGCAAGGTTCGTGATCTTAGCCTTAGAACGCAGGATGGATTTGTTGAAGGTGAATTAGTGTATCTTAGCTCAACAGTGGCTGGTGCATTAACCCCAACAAAACCGTTAATTGAAGTTGAGATTGGGCGTGTGCTCAGGACTGGAACTGCAAATGGCACACTTGGTGTTTCCATTAATAATGAAGCATCTGTTTATGAGCTTCAGCAAGAGTTGCTACCCTTAATTGCAATAAACACAGCTAAGATTCCCAATGATCTTACGACGGGAACAGCAGACGGCACAACTTTTTTACGTGGTGACAACGAATGGGCAATACCTCTTGGAGGCGGCGGCGGCGACATGACTGCCGCAGTCTATGACTCTGGAGGGTTGGCATTAAACGTCTATAATAGAACAAACCACACAGGCACACAGACCGCTTCTACTATTTCAGACTTCGATGTGGAGGTGAGTAATAATACATCAGTTGTAGATAATTCAGCCAAGATCACAAACGCCACCCACACTGGCGACGTTACGGGGGATACTGCGCTAACAATTGCCACAGGTGCAGTAGACATCTCGATGCTTTCAGCGAGTGGAACACCCGACGCAACCAGCTTTCTTCGCGGAGACAACACGTGGTCGGTTCCAGCAAGCGGTAATACTACGGTTGAATATCCATATACCACAGACTTTCAAAGCGGTGTATCGCAGACTAGAGATTTAAGTGGTATTCTTTCTGTTGCCTCTGGTGGGTATCAAGTAAATGCCAACCTTACGTCACTCTACATCGGAAGTAAGATCACGGAGATTGGCGGTGATAGTGTGCAGAGTTGCGCAAATCTACTTGATGTTACAATTCCAAATAGTGTAACTGTTATTGGAGATAGCTCATTTTTGCTTTGCACGGGACTAACAGGCATTATCATTCCCGACAGTGTTCTTGATATTCAGGCTTCCGCATTTGCAGGTTGCACTGGGTTGACCAGCGTTACTATTGGTGAAAACGTTTCTCAAATTTTATATGGAGCATTTAGCGGCTGCAACAATGTTGGTTTTACCGAAATTGTCATTCCAAATAGCGTCAATACCCTAGGACCCACTGTCTTTGACGGTTGTACAGCACTAACAAGTGTCACCCTCCCAGTTAATCCCAGCTTTACCCTGATTGACGCACAGACATTTTTTGGTTGCACTGGACTAGCATCTATTATTATACCCGAAAGTGTTGCCACTATCGGCGCTGAGGCACTCAAAAACTGCACAGCCCTTAGCTCCATTTCCTGCCTAAACACAGTTGCGCCAACTCTTGTTGGTAGTGATGTTTTTCTTAATGTATTGGCTACAACAATTGATGTCCCGATTGGGGCAGCTGGCTACGGAACTACATACGGCGGTCTTACTGTTAATTACGTTTTATAATATAATATGAGTACTCAAGGAACAGTCAGACTAAAAGTTATTAATGGATCACCAGAAGTTAATAAACTACAGAATGGTCGCTACAGTCTTTCATTTCTATGTGAAAACAATGGTGCTAAAGAAGATTGGTACTATGACAATATTTCAAGTATTCTTCCAGAATATGGAATTTTGCAGGATGCAGATTTTGGCTCTGGAGTAAGCGAAGATTGGGAAGCAATCCCAGGTTCTGTTTACCCAGATATGCGTCTTGTTGAAGCTGAGTATGCTTATATTCCTTCAATTGGAGATAAGCGAGTTAAGCTAACTTACGAAACTCTTACAGATCAATTTGTACTCGAAAAAGATAATAACCTAGATTACAATCTAAATGGATTACAGAGAATTACAACCTTCTCGGTTGCACTTCCAAATGCACCATATAGTAAAAATATAGGTGGAGATATATTAATAGATGGTGGAATTCCTTGTAGATTAGCAAGTGTAAAAGTTGAAAAAACAGACGCCAAATGGACAATGGAAAGGGTTTGGATTGAACCTGGAGTATTGTCGGAAACTGAAGATCGTGTTGGGTCACAGAAGTCTATTGTAATAGAGTGGATTGGGAGAGAAATCAATATCACCCCTGGGATTATAAACCCAGTGCCTCTTCCTGGTGAGCCGCCTTTTACGCCAGAAGGATATGTAGTAGCTAATGCACGTATAAACGATTTTCAGGGACTGACAACAGAACAATATACATTTTTAAAACCAGGGATACTATCATCTTCTATAAGTGAACAAAACAGCGGTAATTCTACAACTGGAAAAATTAGAACAGAAGTTATTGAATCTTTTGATCAAGTTCCAGAAACAACTATTAATGGAATATTAATAGGAAAACAAGTAAGCAATTTTGAGGGCATACCAACCAATAGATATACTTTTGTAAAAGCAGATGGAAGCATAAAGACAAGTTCAAGGCAAGCTCCATCATCCTTATCTGGCTGCACTTATCTTACGGTAGAATCAGTTGGAACTGAGATTACGCCACCTGGTGTTATTGTTGAATCATCTCAAATAAACGACAATGGATTTATTAGATGGGTTAAAACAGCATTGCAAGGAAATGTTACTGGAATTAAACAAGAGTACAAAGACGTAATGGAGGTTGATGTTCCAGGAACCGTAGAGTGTACAATAGTAAGTGTTTCGTCTGGTGGAACAAGTGGATCTTTGGCTGTTACAAAAGTAATTCCACGTAGACGCAAAAAAATAATTGCTAATGTTGAAATCAAAGTTTCTACGCAACCAGAGGGTATTACTCAACTAGCATTTGATCTTGGTAAAATATCTTGCTCCGTAATAAGTGCAAATTATTCATTACAAAAATCACCAAACGTTACCTTGGTTTATGATAATGGTTCTGGTGGGACGGTTAGTGTAACTGGTGAAAACAAAAATTTTAGTGCTGGTGCAAGCATACAAAGTTATCCAGGTTGTTATTTAACAAATGCATCTTCATTGGGAAGTGTTTCATATGAAGCATCAAAAACTCCAGTATTAACTGGAACTGGCAATTCACATACATTTGATACGGTGACAACAAACAGAACAACCGCTTGTATTGGAGATGGAAGTACTAACGCAGATTCATATTTTGAAACTGGAGTAATTAAAAGAAACTCTAGGCCCTTGTTTACAGCACTTGATGGCACTATTTACTATGAAGTAATAACTTGGAGTGTATAATAAAACAATGGATAATTCAACAACAAGAACTGCAGATATTTTATTACCAGATCCTTTCTATGATCCACAGAGTTCTTTAAGCAACCCTGAAGGAAAAAGTGTAGCCCCATCAACTGAAAGCACTTCCTCTGTTTTATATGAATCATCAAATCATGATGAAGCGTCTAACTCAATAAATGGTGGCAATGGTTTTGTTCAAGAAACATTTAAAGTTTGCAAAGACGGTGATATTAGTGAAAAAGTATTTTTAGTAAAACCAGTAATTTAAAATGGCATTTATAGTTTCACCTATTCAAAATTTAGGATGCCCAACTGTTCTTTTAAACAAAGGGATTAGAACTGATTATTCCGTAACTGGAGATCCAGATGATCCTATTATATCTGAAAATTCAATGACATTTGCAACAAGTTCAAATGTAAATACTTCTCAATTAGTTAAATTTGCAATTTGCGGAGTTAGTAATTTATCATTTTCCTATAATGGATTAATTGAAACGAATGACAGCGGATTTGATGTTTTAAAAATTACAGTAAAAGGAATAGATGTAAATTTTTTCTATGAAAGGGAAAGTGTTCAGGGAACACCTGGAGGATATGTATCTGTTTCTGGATCGGACAACGTTGATTTAGATAATGATAATCCCTGTGGATATTTAGTAGATATTTCTTTTGAAACTGGCGACAGCCAGTTTAACGACGGTGTTTTTTATTCTGTAAATTTAAACTACATTTAATTACATTACGTGCCACACTTGACACGTATGTTACACTAACACAAACACAAACACAAACACAAACACAAACATTTAAATAAATATATATTATGTACACAGGAGCACGAAATTTAAGCGGAAATAGGAAATATACTGAAGATGCCATCCTTTATCAAGCATATGATGACAAAAAATGGCAAGAAGAGTGGGAAAAATTAACTGGTAGCAATTCAACAGCTCCCATACGAATGATGAGTGGACCAGATGGTCAATTACAGACTAATAATATGGGTTTCTTGCAAGAACAAGCTTTCGATTATAAGCGAAAACAGCAAGCATTGTCCAGACAAAGATTTCAAGAAAACCTTGATGAAGAACAATGGCGTGATCAGTATAGGAGAAACCGCACATATACACCCAATGCATCAGCGATGACGGCGCAACCAAATCAATATGGTTCGTCGTCAAGTGGACCTGGCCCCTCAATGCAAAACCCGTTTCAATTTTAAATAAATATATATTATGTACGAAGGACAACCCATAAACAACTTTAATAAAAGTTATAAAAACAAAGCACAAGAACGTTTTGATGAGCAAAATAGAATAAAGATAGAAAAAAATCGGGCCATGTTGGCTGAACGACAGCGAAAAAAAGAAGCAGATTACCAACTAGATTGGGAGCAAAGAACGGGTAGCAATACTAAAGCTCCAGATACTAGCCATTTAACGGGGGCTTTATCATATATAGACAAAGACCTCTACATGATAGGAGAAGCTAAAAGATATAATGACAAAAAAAAAGCTAATAGGCAATTTTATGAAGAACAAAGTAGAGTTCCGACCTATAATCCTGTTACTCTACCAAATCCGACGAATAACAAATGGGAACGCAACAAGATCGACGCAAGGGCAGTTATTACCGCTTGGAAGAATGGCCTTGGATACGCCAGCCCTAATGGGCGGAACAATTCAAACAGTTCAAACGGATCGATTAATTCTCCCTCAATGCAAAACCCGTTTCAATTTTAATATTTAAATAAATATATATTATGGCAAAAAAACAGATGACTAAAGCTGGAGCAACAGCCTCAGTAATGAGGCTAAGTAGTGAAGCGGCAAATGAAAAAAGATTGAGGCGTGAAAATCCTTTCTATGACTATGATCAAAGCGCAATTGGCATTGAAAGCAACATTAATCGAAAAAACCTTGAAAGAGAAATAGAAGATGCTAGGCGTGAAGCAGCCCGTTACCCTAGTGGTAGCAAGCAAGATCGTGCAGCAACACGTAGATGGAACGATCTAAGAGATTCAATGCGTATTTTTGACGCTCAATTGGATGAATCTAGGCAAGCGTTTATGAGCAATCCAAATAACAATCCAAAAATTGGAGCAACTGGTATTGGGCCTGGTGGAGAATATACATATAGTAATGAAACGCAGCCACAGATGCAAATGCCACCTCAGTCTGGACAAGCAAGACCACCACAACAAAGACAAGGTCAACCAAAAGGAATGCCACAAGAAATGGCTCAGAGTCCAGCAATGGCTCAAGCACGTCGACCAAACTATGGACAATTTAATCAAAATATTGTAAATAATTTAAATCAAAGAGAGGCCTACATAATGGATGAGCTTGGGGGAAGACCTACACAAGATTTAATAAATCGAAATCCATACGTAAATGAACAATGGAACAACCCTTATAGCAGAAGCCAACGAGCCACAGAATATAGTATGGCTAATTATCAAGATCCAAACGCAATGTACGATTATTACCAGAATCTGAATTACTAAACAAAACTTATTATGCCAAGCCAAGCCGAATTAGACGCACAAAACAACGCCTCACGAGCCAGACAACAAGCTAGACGTGGAATTGAACAACCAGCACCACAGATGCAACAGCCGTATGTAAACCCATACGGAGGACAGTACGGAACCGACTCAATCCAAGACCAAAGTTATTACGATAATTATTATGATACTTCTGGTGATGGTTATTATGATAATAATGGCTACTATCAGTCTGGTTATAGTTATGAAGACGAGGGGATGACTGACGAGGAATGGGCGGCTTATTTAGCTGGACTAGAAGAAGGCCAAGGGTCTCAAGAAGAACCTTCTTACTATTCGGACTACGGCTCACGTATGCCCGATGGACCAATTGAGGCTCCATATCCAGAAGAAAGTTCTTGGATGGATAATTTATCATTTGGTGCAGATAAATTTCGAGGAAAAACTCCATTTCAGCAACCAGATTGGTTTCAAAAACCAATTGATAGGGTTTCAAATGATTTGAATCAATTTAGTAATGCACAGCAAGAACCAGAAGCGGAAACTCCATTCCTGCAATACCTCCAAGAAAACACCGAACAATCTCAAGGTGGTGGAGCTAATCAAATGGAGCAAGGTAGTGCTGGTTCGCCTCAAAGCAATTACTACGACTTTGTTCAAGGTGGCGGTCAAATGAATGATGAGCAACTTCGTCAAGCTAATGAAATGGCAATGTCTATGGGTACAACGTTTGATCCAGAGACTGGTTACAGCCGTCAGCCATACCAAGATTACCAAGAGCAGGGTCCACAAGTTCAAGCCCCAATGTCAATAAGTGACACTCGTGGAATGCTACAAGAACGATTTGGCTCTCCAACCGTATCTGGTCTATCTCAAAGCAATCAAGAAAGTCAAAATTTCTATGATGATGAATCTATGCGTCGGGATCAACGTATAGAAAACCGACCAGACTTTAATGAAGTTACTCGTGACATTGATAAGTACGATGATCGCAGGACATTTGCTGAAGCTCGTAGATTAGTGCCAACTGAACGTGATAAGTATGGTAATATTACCAATCAAGCACAGCAACGTGCAGCAATGACATTAACCGAAAAGGAAGTTCAAGACAAAAAGAGGGATGAATATAATGAAGAGTATAGGGCAAAAAACTTAGAAAGAATACAACAAACAATTGATAATGGCAATAAACCAGGTGCAAGTAAACTGGAAAAAAAGAAAGGAGAGGTTGCCGAAGAAATCTTATTAGTGCAGGAAACATATGCAAACTATCAGCCTTGGATGGGTCAAGCTATTGAAGCCGACAGGATGAATATAGTACCAGCACCATCTGGATTTGACAGTCATTTGGATTTTGCAGCATATCAAAATAACTTTAATTTAGATGAACTATATGAAACTATGAATCAAGAAAACAATAAAGAAGGTGGCGCTGCTCCAGTTAAACAAACTCAACCTGCTGCAACAGGCAGCGCAGCGGGTGGATATGATGAAAGAACTAATTTAGCAATACAAAGGTTTGCGGATGATAATAAATTGTCCTTAGAAGAAGCAATTAAAAAACTTAAATCTTCGGGAAAAATTAAATAATGGCAAAAAAATTATCATATGATTTTTCTGGATTTGACGAAATTCAAAACCAATATGAAGTCCCAGAAAGTTATGATTTTTCTGGATTTGATGAAATTCAAGATACATATAAATCCCAAGAAAGTTATGATTTTTCTGGATTTGATGAAATTCAATCCGAAGACCAGCAGGACTCCCAAGGCAGATGGCCTGGGGATAAAGGCTACAACCTAGAAGAGGAAGAATACGCAGACCCATCTACTGGAGACATCGCCAAAGGTGTGGGTGCTGAAGTATTAGCAAGTGGAGCTGGAGCAGTAGCTGGTGGTGCGCTTGGTGCGCTTGGTGGTCCCCTAGCGCCTATTACCATTCCACTTGGAATAGCAGCAGGTGGTTTTGCTGGAGGTTTCTTTGGATCATTGTGGGCGCAATACATTGAAGGTCAAGAAAAGAAGAGTTATGGACGTGCAATCTCCGCTGGTACTGTTAGTGCTATTCCTTTTGGTGGTGCTGGAGTTAAGGCAATTACTGGAGCTACCAAGATTACTGGTAAGATGATTGCTGGCGCAGCAGGACGTGAAGCTGTTAAGGGTGGAGTTCTTGGAGGCACAGAAGCAACTATAGCAAAAGCAATCGACGAAGGCCGTATGCCTACCAAAGAAGAGTATGCTGCCTATGTTGGTGGTGGTACTCTGTTTGGTGGTGCGCTTGGTGCAGCTTCTCCTAAGATTGGAAAGTCTATGAACAAGTTCTTTGGCAAAACACCAGAAGAAATTGACGCAGCTATTGGACGAGGTGAAATTCAATTCAATGATTTTGAAGATTTAATTGTTGATGCTACAGAAACTGTTCCACGTTTGCGTGCAGATTTTGCAGATGCTCGTATTGCTATGGAGTCTAAGTTAGCGGCAGATGAAATTGCTAACAAAGGAACCAGTAAGCTTGGTCAAGCGTGGGCATCAATTAAACCATCAGCGTATCTTAAACCGAAAGCAAATCAAGCAGCAATTGATTACTCAAGAAATATCAAAAATTCGCAAGACCTAGCCAATAAAATTGCACGTAAAATTAAACTTGAGACAGAGAGGAATCCAAACATTGCAGCAGAAATAGATGACATAATTGATGGTGGTAACACACCAATGAGTAAGGAAGTCTATGATTCTGTAGGTGCTGAAATTCAGAAGTACCAAGACACAAGGCTTGAGTACCAAAAAGAAATGCTGGAGCTTGTTGATAGCGATGCGTATCGTTCAATGAGCGAAGAAGGCAAGGAAGAGTTCCAAAAAACATTGCAGGATTCTATTGCTGGAAAAACATACAATCGTCAAGACTACAGGATGTTTCTTGATAAAGATTTTAAACCAGATCCAAAACTTAAACAGGCAGCTTTAATTGAATTAACTGAAAAAATGGGAAGTCAAGAAGGGGCTATTGCTCATTTAAATAAACTTGAAAATTCTAGTGCTAGAACAAAAGCATTTGATCCTAGATCAAAGGGCAGTGGACAGGGAGTTGATTCAGTAATGAAGAGACGTAGCAATCCTGGACCTGCCGAAAGAGCTTGGTTGGGAGAGGTTAAGGACAGTCCAGAGAAAGTTATCGGAACACTTACTGGAATCAGTAAAAGCGTTTCAAGGGCTAAAGCAGATCAAATTATAGGTGAAGAGTTAATTAACTCTGGTGTAGCTTCTCGCACGCGAGGATCTGGCGACATGGTAGAACTTACCTTTCGAGGAACTGGAGAAAAAGGTAGTGGCATATATGCTATGCCAGAAGTTCAGATGGCCTTGAATCAAGTTTACTTACCAGAAGTAGATAATAAGACCAACAGCATGGTAATAAACGGATTACAAGATTTGTATCGTGCTGGTGTTGCTGGATCAAAGGGAGCAAAGGTTTTGCTAAATACCATTGCTTATCCAGTGCAAGCTTACTCAAATGCTATTACTCTTGCTGGTCAAGGTATCAATCCATTCAAGGGATCTATGCGTGGTATGGAAATTGCCTTATCTGAATTTGGCTACATACAAGATATACGGAAAAACCCAAAGGCTCGTCGAGCTGTATTGGATGACATTGATGAAATGAATAAATATGGAATCAAGGGAGTCAGTATTAATGATAGTGATATACGAAATACTTTGGACAATGGTTTTTTCTCTGAAAAACTGAGCAAATTATCAGATCCACTGGGTAAAGCTTATAGTACCGCAGATACAATGGGCAGGTATGTTGGGTGGAAGTCTACCCAGAAAACATTAAAAAAGCAATTCCCTAAAGCTGGTGAGGATCTTCCAGCTTACAAAAAAGCAATGGCTGATTCAGAGATTGCAATGTCACAGGGTGATGAGATCGGTGCGCAAAGATTTATGGCTGAAGCACAGAACGTAAAGGATGATGTTATCAAAGCACAGTCCGCTAAACTAATTAATGATACTTACCAGAATTATGATAAGCTTAGTAACTTTGTAAAGACATTGTCTCGTTGGGGAGTCATGCCTCAGTTTGCATCATTTACAGCTGAGTTTGCTAGAAATCAATACCAACAAGGGAAAGTAATTAAAGAAATGTTAAGCGGAACTTATGGGGCTGCTGACAATCTCGGACCAGCTAATGTTCGACAAATGCAAATTGATGGAGCTAAGAAACTTGCATCATTAACCGCAGTATATGGTTCAACATACGGACTTATAGAAGGAGTTAAAGCAGCAAGTGGAATTGATTCAAGTAAAGAAGATGCTTTGCGAAACTTAGTTTATCCAGATTATGACAAGAACAAGGACCTAATGGTTTCTTTAGATGAGGATGGAAAGACTGGCTGGACTGCTAACATGAGCTATATTTCTCCGCACGCTCTTGGTCAATCAGCATTCAAGGCTGGCATGAGTGGTGAAGATGAAGATTCTCTTATTGGTTTATTGAAAGACGAGATGGTTGGCGAAGGAAGCTTTGTTGCTGGAGCAGTATTTAGGGCAATTGAAAACAGAGATAAATACGGACGAGAAATTAGCAATGAATTAGATGGTTATAGAAACACTAAGGATAGGATTGAATATGCTATTACTGATATATTTAAACCAGGAACTTATCGTGAAGTTGAAAAATTGAAGGGTTCATTGTCTGGTGATAATAATTACACAAAAGCAGATCTAGCCATGAGGCAAGCTGGTTGGCGTAAGAACAAGTTTGATGTAGACAAAAGAACAATAAGTACTATTAGGAATAGTGCAAAGGCTGGCAAAGCGGCAAGCAGTGAGTTTAATTTTCTCAATAAAAAGAACAACAGCCCAGAGCAATTAAATGCTATTTGGGAAGATTCTAATAGGCTTCGTCGTGATTCATTTGATGCATTAGTAACTAATGATGAATCTATGATTGCTCTGGGTCGCAATGACGATGATCGTGTGAAGTTAATGAAAGCCGCTGGTGTTTCTGGTGAAACGATATTAGATATATTTGATCGAAAATATAGAGACCTCTCTAAAACACAGGCACTATCTACATCTGATATATTCAGTACGATTGAAGGTTCTTATGCCCAGAAGCGCAAGCAGATCATGGAAATGAGGAAGGAAGACAGGGTAATGGGCGATAAGCTATTGGCTAAATTGAGCCGAGAAAAAAGTGCAGATAGACTTAATTTAAGTGCTATAGATAATGTATTCCTTGGCCTCGATACTGCTGAACGTGCTAGTCGAATTATGAATCACCCAAATCCAAAGGGTTATCTGAATGAACTCCGCCAGAAGCGAATGGTAAGTACAGATTTAAATAACCTAGTTCGCATGAAACTACGCGCACAAGGGCAGCAGTAGCCCTGCTGGGGTGTAGACCCTCGTAGAATATTCAAAGCCCTCCTAGACCCCTTCAGGGGGCAGGAATGCGTCCATAGCTGACCTTAAACGCAAGAAGCCCCTCCTGTTATTAACAAGAGGGGCTTCAACGTCACCACAACGTCTATGAACAACTATGCACAAATTTAAATACTATCAGACATATGCTTGAGGGCTTCCTTAATGTTGACCTCAATGGCAGCTTCTACATCCTCTTCGCTTGGCATTACCGCTGAAATGCTGTCCTCGTGGTAGCCAATGCCAACTAGGGCTGCTCTAAACATTTCTATGGCTTCTGATACAGTAATACCATCACTTTTGTTTTCGATGTTTACTGAGAGATAATCGTCTTCTAGGGTTAGTTTCATAATATAATTTGTTGGTTGGTTAGAGAAACATTGGTTCAAAAAATGCGAGCTTGCTGCTGTACACTACGCCGCAACCTACAATAGGTTTGTTAGCGTACACTTTCCCGTACGCCATTGCTTCGTTACTGTGGTCAACTCCGCAACCCACTTGCATTCCAAAGATACATTCACCTTGGTTTGCGTGGTAGACAACTCCAGCCTGTGCGTGAAGGTGTCCTTGAACGACTGACTTAAACTCGGAGATAGCATTTTTATGTGCAGCCATGTGACCGCCCTTGCCCTTGTCGCCGTGTCGGTAAATAACCCGATCAATCTCTAGGTCTGCGTAGCGAGGGTGAATCGTCCAGCCATTGACTTGCCACAAGTCCTTGAAGCTTTTCATTACGTCATTGGGCAATCCAATCATGCGAGCCTTGCGTGCTGGCAGGGAGCTGTGGTTGCCAATCATGTAGTCAACCTTGGGGAACGCCTTGTAGAGCTTCTGAACCTGCTTGTAGGCACGATTAAACTCTTCTACTGGTGATGGCATCGACGGATCTTTCTCGTGGAATGAAATACTATTCCAATCCACGAGATCACCGATGTGAACGACACGACCGCAGCCGTGTTTCTTCTGAATCTTTTTAAGAAAAGCAATGTAACCATCTAGCATTGCTGGTGCATGAGTGTCTCCTATTACTAGAACTGGTTTTGATTTTCCCATAATAATTATTCAGTTAATTCTGCTCCTTCTGCTAGTAGTCCAGCTAACTCAATGTCAGTTGTCAAGTATGACTTGTCATCTGGTGTAAGCCAATGGTAAAGCCATTCATCTTCTCCGCAGCTACCCGCCTCTGTTAATAGTTGGGCATCCCCTAATGTAAGTTTTAGTCCGAGTCCCGTGAGTTTTGTTCCGTCTTTTAAGTTATAGTTCATAGTTATTGTGGTTGGTGTTAGTGGTTATAATGCTGCTGGTTTATTTGATGTCAAGGGTATTAGTTTTGATTAAGTACGTGGCGTTCTTCTAGCTGGTTATTGCGAGCAATAAGTTCTTCGCATCTCAAATTCAATGCCTCCAGTTTTTCTTCGGACATTCTTAAAACCTTCTCATTAGCTTGAAGGCAGTTCTCTAGTTGGCTGATAGCGTTTTGCAATATCTTACGCTCCGATGGCTGGAACATTGGTCTGCGATTTGTGTGATGGAATGCTGTGACTGGTTGTTCTGTGTCTGTCATAATTGCTTTTGGGTTGTTGATTATTATTTTGATAGGATTACGGGTGTAGCTGGCGGTTCGCCAACTGGAATATTGGAAGGCTCTTGCTGAGAGTTTACGTCTGTAAGAATGACTTCATCTTTACAGTCGCAACAGCAGCAGCAATGAGGATGTGCTGACAGGAAACTGGCTGTAAATAGGGTGATTAGTATTGTTTTCATAATGTATGTGGGTTTGTTGTTAGATTAGTCCTTCTGAGAGAATGTTGAATGCTGTTGCAGCCACCGCTGGGTCTTGTCCGTTGCCGATTGCCTGGAGTCGCTTTCCCCAATTTTTGTCCAACCCAGAGGCCAACCCATCCGCAACTCGTTCCACTGAGGATTGATCTTTCCTCCGATTTGAGCCGATAGCGTCGGAGTTTTGCGTGTAAACTCTGCTGGATACGCCCCCTCCTTTGAGTTGTGGCTGGTCGGTGTAGGCAAGTATCCAAATTCGCTTGCGGTGGTGATCGGCTCCAATATCTTTGCTGCCCAGCACACACCATCTTGCATGATACCCCAGGTTCCTAATGTCGTTAAGAACTCTAGAGAGTCCCTTTGCTCTAAGATTTGGGGAGTTTTCAATAAACACAAACTTAGGCCGAATTTCTCCAGCGACTCTAGCCATCTCTGACCATAGCCCCGACTTCTCTCCGTCAAGTCCTCGCTGCGTTCCGTTGACATTATTGTTTGTCCTGGCTGAACTGAGGTCAGTGCAGGGGAATCCCCCGCAAAGAACGTCAACTGATCCGCGCCAAGGATTTCCGTCGAGTGTACAGACATCGTCCCAGATGGGGAAGGTGGGTAGGATTCCGTCACGCTGTCTTGCGAGCAGGACGTCTCTTGGGTAGGGTTCGATTTCGCAAGCTCCGATTGGATTGTGTCCAAGTAGGAGATCACCGAGAATGCCGCCACCTGCTCCTGCGAAGAGGTGGAATGTGTTGAGTTTTGTGTGTGCCATGTCATTTTATGTGGTGAGTTTTGTGTTTATCTGAAATGTTTATTCTCTTCCCACTCACGTTCCCGCGATTCATCCGCACGCCATTCAGCTTCTTCCGCTGCGTAAACGTCAGCCAATAATCTTGTGGCTACACAGATTTCTGCTTCGCATTCTGAGTGAAGTGCAAACTCCTCGGCACTCGTGTCATCGTGAAACTCGTCATTGATTTTTTTCAATGCGGTTTCTAGGTCTTCCAGTTCCTCCGTTCCAAGTACATTTTTAATATCTGAAAGGATTACTTTTAGTCGTGATTTTGTATTGTTCATAATGTTATGTTGTTGTGGTTGTCGTTGATGTCAAATTAAAAATTATCTACCATTGTCTGGTGAGTTACTTGGAAGTCAATACCAACTGTGGTAAGGATACCATTGCGGCACTTCTCCTGCTTAACAGTCTGATAGTAAACTGGTTGACCTTCCTCTTGAATCTGCCCGTTAGAGTCTCGCTCTGGTCGCTCAATCCTCCAGAAGATGGTAGCATCGTTAAAGATTGCCCGTGATTCACGAGCCTTGCCCTCCTCGTTTAGCTGTGTGCCAGAGAATGCAACGCAGCGTAGTGACTTCTGCAAACGCTGAATGCCTCCACTCATAGCAGCCACTTCCGCCTCCCGATTGCCCTTGCCAGAGCCATCCATGATTTGAATGTAGTCAACGCAAAGGATATCAATCTTGCCACACTTAGCTGCAATCTCACGGCAGCGAGTTGTCACGCCACTCATAGATTCTGGTGAGTCAAACAAGAACAGTCGGCTGTCCGTCTCTTCCTTCAGCATATTCAAGCACTTGACATATAGCTTCTGCTTGTCTCCAGGGACTGTGTTCAGCGGCTGACGAGTGTCGATCTTAGCGTAGGAACACGCCGTGTTGTGCCACCAATCTTCCTTGGAACTCTCCAGCAAGAATGCTACAACAATCCAGTCCTTGTGCTTAAACAAGTTGTGAACAATAATTTGACGCTTTAACGCTGACTTGCCACGCGAACTTGGTGCTGCAATGATAATGTTATTATCCTTGCGGCGACGATCAATGTGTCCCAGCGTCTCCTCTAGGTGCTTCATGCCCGTGTAAACACGATACTCTTCGGGGATTCGATCCTCCTCCCCGCGAAGCTCCTTCATCTTCTGGTCAATAAATTCTACGATCTCCTCCTTGGCTGTCTTATCATCGTCGGCTAGAGTGAGCGTAGATATCTCATTCATCGGCTCGGATATGGCAACCTTGATATCTTCTGCGGATGCTAGTGGCATCTGTAGCTTCTCCAGCATACTGCGAGTTGCGTGAATCATCTTCCTCTGAAGGAACTTGTTGCGAACATTGCGTAAAGCCGCAACCCACGTGGACGTATAAACAATTGGCAGAGCCATCATAAGTGACATTGCTGTGTCTACTTCCATTCGATCCTTTGCCATATTCGATTGAAGAACTGGCAGAACTGAAAGCTCGCTGATGTCTTGCCCAGCATCGAAGACTTGGCGAATAGATTCAAACATGACTTGATTCTCAAGCGAGAAAAACCAATCCTTGGTTGCTCCCTCTGCAATGATCGAAGCCGCATCGTGCTGTAACATTTGACCGAGGATCGTCTGCTCGGATTGAAGGCTGTGGGGGTAATTTTCTGCTATGTCCATTGTGGTGGTGTTCCTAGTTTTGGTTGTGGTTGATGATTCTTTCTATGCCAATCGGCAGCCCTGTCAAGCTCTCCCGAAAAATTGTTTAGCAGAGTCGCGTAGCTTTTGCGAGCGTAAGTTTCTTTTTGTGGTGCTGCGTAGAATGCTTCTATCTGTTGCCACTCCCGTTCGGTTGTTGACTTAACAATCTTCTCGGCTGACTGCCAAGCGGATAGTTCAGATTTGTCTAGAGTCCTTTCCTCTGGACGATTGAATAATTTCTCGGAACGCAACTGGTGAGCCTCCTTCGTTGGAACATAAGTAGTTTTATTATCTTCTTTTCTTCTTAACTTCTTATCTTCTTTAGATGTGGTTACTTTGCGGTTAGTTTGCTGGTTAGTTGCTGGTTGATCTGTGGTTGATTTGCGGTTAGCTGAGTTTTTCTCGGTGCTGTAAGTGTCGTATTGACAGTCACTTAGTGAAGAATCTTGATGGTTAGTTGCTGGTTGATCTGTGGTTGATTTGCGGTTAGTTTGCTGGTTAGTTTGCTGGTTAGCTGCTGGTTGATCTACGCTTTTATCGGGGTTGTAAGTGTCGTAATGACAGACACTTAGGATAGAAAACTTGCTGGTTACTTGCTGGTTGATTGACTGTGAGTTTACTAGCTTTTTGATGGTTGTTCTGATGGTTTGTTCAGACAGACCTAGCTGCTCAGATAGTGCCTTTCGACCCGTGACGATTGATCCGCGAGGAATATCGTAACCCTTGTAGGTTGATTCATTCCAGTTAGCCTTGAGCATTAGATGCAAGAAGACACGGACGCAATTGGTATCGTCATACCATTCCCATTCAGTCATCTTTCGATATAGTTTTATGTAAGTCCCGTTCATTTTATTGTTGTGGTTGTGGTTATTTTTACTGCGGAAAGTTAGCGTGCCACTCGGTTAATTTACCCAATTTCCCCGCCTAACTTAAACGTTCTTTCTAGTTTATGTTATGTGTGATGAGTGACACGCTGAAATTATTAAAGCATACTCTTTACCTTTTGCCAATACTTTTCTGTAGATTTCTTTTTGTAGCCGTTCGGACCACCATTGTGTATCCTTGCTATGTCCTCTAGGGTTGGCTCTCTCCCTAGCCTCTCCTCGGTTGCATAGCGAGCCATGTAAGCCATGAAGATCTGTATAGCTACGACCCGCTGGAATGCATCCTCATGCACCCAATCCTTCCCAGCATACTCCGCTGCATCTTGAACGTAAGCGGCGTGCATCTGCAAGCATCCGTAAGCCTTCCCGTCGTCTCCGATTTCAAAGTCGTTCCCGTTGGATTCAACCATTATAAGTGCTAGTATAAGTGTCATGTATGTCATTTGGTATGTAGGTAATCAAAGTTGAGAATCTAAGCGGTTCACTCTATATCTTTTTTTAATGGGTGGGTGTATTCTAGTGGTATGAAGATACTATTATTACTTTTACTCCTACCATTATCATTGAGTGCGTCAAGATCAGCCATTGAAGTTTTGTCTGCTAGTGGGTTGGAACATTCCGTTGCTAAGGTTAAAACTATTTATGCTAACAGCGGCGACTATATTTTTTACAAGACTGCCAGTCCCTCTAATGGTATGTTGTTATTTTCGGATGATAAAGTGGTAGAGTATGATTCGGAGAAGGGAAATAAAGTAGTAGTAGCTGTAGTAAAAAGCTACAGGTCGGTTGGAAATCTTGAGTAGTGGTATTCCAGAGCATCTTCTGCCTGGTTCATTGCTTCTTCGCAGTCCTCGATAGCTTTAATAAGCTCCTTGTTTCCTTCTATTGTGTTTCTTGGAGATAAGACTCCGCTTAAAATCAAAACCTCACACTCGTGTTCTAGTATTGTTAGCTCGTCGTTAATTACCTGTGCGGTCATGTCGTGATTGTTCATAGCTAATAACTTAGCCGAGCTTGTGATCTTGTAAATGTCTTTAAAATTTTTCATAATTCAAATTCTTCGTTCAGCGCATCTTCCGTTTCTTGCTCTGCGCGTGTAAGCTTTCTCTCTGCCTTAAAAATATCTTTTATGCACTTTACTGCAAAGGGTTCGCTGGTCTCTCCAAGCAATATCCTTTCCTGCTCGTATGGGGCTAGTGTCCTCCACCAATAACGATTGTATTCCTTCATAAAAAACCGCTCTGGTTGTCGTTCCAGAGCGGGCTTAGCGGTTAATGGTTAATTAAAATGGAACTTCTTCCTCCATAGCTTCGGACGTTTCCGTCGAACGCTTAGGTGTCTCTGAAGAAAAGCCTTCCCAGCCAAACTTCAATGCTCCATTGCCAATGTAATTCTTCTTGGGGCGTGGGTTCATGTCTCGCTCCTCCTTGGTATGGGACTCGCTGACAGACACGACCTTCCAGTCCTCGTCTGCCGTCTCGTCGATCCATACGTCGCAGTCAAGATACTCGCCTTTCTTGCCCTTGTATAGTCGATCTTCCGTGATCTTAGTTACGTCGATTTTTAGTGTGATTAGCTTACTCATTTTTTACTCCTTTGTTATTTGGTTTCTGTTAGTTCTCCTTTACGGATATTCTTTAGCGATTCTACGTCTGGATTTTGACGTAGGTTTACTGGAATGCTGCTCCATGCCTTGCCTAGCGCGTCAACTGTCTTAGCTCCTGCCAACTTAGCTACTGCGTCTTCCTTTGTCATCTGTGGCTTGCGCTTCATAGCTCCTTCGCCGTCATCATCTTCACTAGGCAATCCTACTGCACTTTGAAGCCCATAGCGACGAGCGTAAGTAACGGCACTACCCATTCCCTGTGGATCTGATTTAACGCAGTCTAGGAGGAAGTCTCCAGAGACCCACTCGCCACTCTCGTGTAGGATTACAGTCTCTACTCCAGCCGAGCCTTCCCCAGATACTGGAAACTGCATGAATCCAAGTCCGTGGTTGGCGAATGGTTCTTTAACGCAAGAGATCACCTCTTCCAAGTTGGCGTAGTTGCTCTTGAAGAATGGATTCTTGGCGGATTTCTTAGCTCCAGACATTTCGGCTTGAGCCTTAACAAATGCTGCTGCTAGGTTTGTGATTGATTCTGATGATTTCATATTGGTATTATGTTGATGTAGAGTTACTTGTCAAGCTTATTGTTAGTGTATTGGCAACTCCCCTCAATTAGGCGTTGCAAGTTTTCGAGACCACGCCAAGCAACCCTCTTGGCTTCCTCAAGCTCCTTCTCATAGTCGCCATCATTGTTTGCCTTCTCCATGTCAATGACGTGACGCATAAGGGCATCTCTCGAATCGGTGCTTTTTGATTTATCCCAGTGTAGCGGCTCGTCTGCGTGATGCTGCTGGTTGCCCTTGTAGCTAAGGTTTGCGACCCCCGCAAGTGCATCCGCAAAGTAAGCAATCAGACCACTATAAATCGGGTATGTCTTTCGCTCCTTGGATTCTACTGGAAGCCCCGTTTCACGTTCCTTGCTTTCTTCCTCGGTAAAGGAATACTCTCCACGGATAAGCTCGTGGCAGATATCGCTCCAGAAGGTGTATCCCTCTGGGGCTTCGACCCAATCAAAGGCTACTGCAATTGCGCTTCCGATGTCACTCGCGTGTTCGGTCATGCCACTTGGCTTCATGTTAGTTAGCGCAGCGTCCCTGTGTGCTGGCTTGAGTTTCTTTAGGTGTTGCTGTATCGTTGTGGTCATAGTTTTAGATGCTCTCTAGGTTGGTGAAAATGATTTCGTAAATGTCATTGAAGACATCCTGTGCCTCTTCTGTGAATCCCTCGCTGCCGTCCTCACGATCTTCCCAGACCATGTGCTTGCCCATCCTGTCCTCGACTAAAGCTTCTGCTAATTCAGCGGCTAGTTTTTTATTATCCATATGTAATGTTGTCATGTTTATTATGTTGGTTATGGTTTACTTGTTTTTCAATCTTTTTCTTTCATTTCTTTCTGCTTGAGTTACCAACTTGTGGCAATCCTTGCATAAAACTCGGTAGCCCCCTTTTTCGCAGAACATACGTTTCACGACCTCAGTCCAGTCATAGCCAAGGAAAAGTTCCGCTAGGTAGGGGAAGCCTTCAAGCGGCACAACTGGCTCAATGTGATCCGCTTGCATTTGATTTTGAGGAAATAGCCCATCACAGTCGGGGCATTTGTGAAGCTTGCACTCCCGACCTGTCGCTGGATTGATTCCCTTGCCAATGCAGACATCGGCTATTGCTGCCGACCTTGGTCTCCACCTCAGAGACTTGCTGCGTAGACCAGACATTATGAAGCTACGTAGACCCGCCTCGGTCATAGTCCCTTCGCAGTATTCTTTATTTGCTTTCTTCATTGTCTAAAATTGTAAGCACGCTCCCCCTTCGGTCAATCACAACGTTTAGTTTCTTGTCGTGCTTGCCTAGGAGGGAGATTGCATCGTTGCGAGTGTTCGCGTATTTAATTGCTTGCCCGACATATCCTTCGGGCATCCGTGAATGCTTGTATCTTATCTTGTGCGCTCCCACTACTTCGGTCGGTAGGGAACTCTAAGTTTGTTAGACCAAGTGGAGTATGAGCTGTAAGGCACGCCGACCGCGCCGCACGCATCTCGACCATTCATCCCCTTGTCTCGGTATTGATTCACAAGGTCAATGGTTGCTCGTCGCTTGACTGCATCAAACCTTCCCTCGTGTCCAGTTGGCTTTTTCTTCTGGACTGGAAATTTAAGCATATCCCCGAAGGCATTGCTCTCAATGTCCTGTTTTATCATTGCTGCCAAAACCTCAAACTTGGTTGGAACGATTTCCGATTCTTTTGATGCTAGGTATTCTACTGCCGATGTGTATTTGCTCATGTCTAATTGCCGCTTAGCGGTCTTTATTATGGTTAAAAGGGGTAGCCCCCTGCTTTCACCCTTAAAGCCCCTCAACGCGCTGTGAGGCGTGCTGAGAGGCTAGGGGTGACAACGGCTGGCTTTGTCTAGGGTTTAGTTGAATTTAATGCTAGGTGCTTTATTGCCAATATTGATGGTGGCTGTGCTAAACGGGGACTCCATAATGGTTTGCATAGCCTCCTCAATACTACTCACTCCCCAATATTCTTTTTTGTTATCTTGGTCAGTCACAACAAACGGAGCTAAGTTGAATATAGCGTGCGCCTGGTTTAGTTCTTCCATTGATTTCTTTAGGTTACTCATATGTTTTTGGGTTGGTTGGTTGGATACTTCTAGGAATTCTCTAGCCAAGCTGTCGATCATCTCCCAGATGCCATGTGGCTCCCACTCTTCAAGTGGTTCCCACCTGTGGTCTCGGATGAAGTCCATGATTTCTTGCTCGTCTAACTCGTCGAAGTTCGATGGCAGTTCATCAGTTAGGTAATGTCTTGACGCTCTTGTGTATGCTTCTGTTTTATTCATTTTTACGTGTGGTTAATTGGCGAGCTGTTTCCATATTGGAAATAGCTCGCTTGTGGTTTAGATTCTCTCGATTAGGAATGCCATTATTGACAAACCTAGTGCTATGACAAGACCTATTTTGAAGTTTTTTGCTATTGCAACCTCTTGACTAGTAAGCACTTCCGCGCTCGGCTCTTCTAAAGGCACAAGCAATGCCTCGTAAGACTGGCTTTCAGCGTCACGCATAGTAAGCGTAGGGTTAGCCCGAATGACTGCTTTGGCTTCCTCAATAGTCAATGCGTTGTCGTTTACCCGCTCTAATCCGAACGGCGTGTTTTTATAGATGTGTAGCTTCATGTTATTAATCTTTTGAAGTTAGGGTTTCATTATTAGCCTTTCTTAACCTATCGCAAGCTTTTTCAATCCATTGCGGCTCGCTGTCTTTTTCATCAAATCGACTGATCTCATAAACAATTGAGTCGTCAAGGGTTGCAAAGTCTTTAACGCTTAAAGTGCCAGCGTTAAAGTGGCGTTCAATGCGCTTTTCTAGTACGTACAGCTCGGATAATCCCGCCTTGCTTACTTGCTCTTCAAAGTGCTTGGCCGTTTCGTTTTGTATTTGTTTTTCTGTTTTCATTTTATTAGTGGTCTGTTTATGTTTAATGCCGTTTAATGGGACATAAATGCCCCTTAAAGGCGTTTTTATTGTTTGCTAGGGTATAGACTAGCAAAAGACTTGCAACGCGCTTTTTACGCCCGATTTATTCGCGCCCGCTTCCATTAGCGCAATAGCGTAAATTTCAGCGTGTTTTCTATTTCCTTTACTGAGTACAGAAAGCAATTGCCCGTATTTTCCGTAATGGTTTTGCGTAGTTTTAACGCTCTTCTCTATTGCCTTGACTGTTTCTAGGAAGTCATTCGCTAGATCTGTGATTAGTTCTTTTTGTTTTTCGTTTAGTTTCATTTTTCTTTTGTTTTGTGGTTTGCTTGCGCTTGAATGCGCTTTAAAGGAGTTTTAATCGATTGCAAGGGTTGCCTATGGTCTTGCACCCCGAAACCCCGTAGCGGTTAAACTACGGGGCGAGTGGTTTGAGGGTTATTCCTTCCTATAAAAGATCATGTAAAGGTTTGAACGTTCCTTGCGGTTATTTACTTGCTTAAAGCCTTGCGCCTTTAGGCTTTCGACTTCTTGCGCGTTTTCTTCGCTGAATGTTAGGCCATAAAGTTTAACTTCTTTAAAGGTTTCCATACTATCGCCCCCAACTTTCTTTAATCGAAACCCATACAATGGCTTGCAACTCATAACCCTTTAAATCGCTTTCTTTTGCGATTTGCGCGGTGATGGCTTCTATTCTTCTGTATTGCTTTGCTGTTACTGTTTCGACTGTTTCGGTGATGCCGTCTTTAGGTTTAACTAAACAGGCGCGAATGTGCCATTTATCAATTGTAATATGTTCGCTTGACAATAAGCCAACATTCATTGCAAAGGCGTGTGTTTTAGGCGCACTTGACGCAATGCGTTCGCCTTCATTCAATGCTCTAAAGGCTTTCAACTTGTTGGGCGTGTATGTGCAGACCTTTACAGATTCAGCTCCAAGGCCATTCTTCCAAGCGGTAATAACTGCCCTTGCGTCGATCTTGTTGCGTTCCCATTTATTGTTAGGCGAAAGCATTGAAATAACGCTTGCGACAATATACGCGGGCAAGTCAAATTCCTTTGCTAGTGACTTGCAAAAGGCTTGCGCTTCTTTATACCATTCCAAGCCGATTTGCTTGTTTTCATCGCTTGCGCTTGCTAGCCAAGATTTAAGATTTGCGCGGATTTGCGCGTCTGTTGCGCTTGCTACTGACAGTTTATTTCTGTTATTTTTCATTTTTCTTTTGGTTTGTGGTTTTCATTTGCCAGGTGTTGGCGCGCCAAAGCCCGCGCAATCAATTAAGAAGGGCGGGCGCAAGGTTTAGGCTCTTACTTGGCTATTCCGATTCGTACCCGTCAAACCAGCCATTTCCACTAGTCTTTTCGTCTTGGCAATGGGCTTGCGCTTGTTCAAGGGTTAAACCCTTTTTAAGCGTACGGTTTGAACCGTTAAAACGGAAGCGTATAATTTTATAAGTTGTCATGTTTTCTTGTGGTTTGTGGTTTAGTTTATGCGGGTATTCCGTAAAAGAACATTAGGCCAAAGGCAGCACCCATTGCAAGCGCAAGTATTAAGTTTTTGAGGGTTTCTTTTATTTTGTTTTTCATTATTCGTTTGGTTTGTGTTGGTGGTTTAATAGCCTTCCGTGATGGTCACAAGAACCGCGCACCCTTTAGTCAATAGGTCACTTTGTATCTCAATTGGAACGCCCGCCTGATTAAACGAGGCGACTAGGCGGGCAAATGCTAGGGATTCTGTCTTGTTGGTGAGATCGAATTTTATCGTGTTTTTCATAGTTGGTTTTTAGTTTGTGGTTTAGTTTGTGGTTTAGTTTGTGGTTTAGTTTTACTTAGGAAAGACAGCAAGCAATCACACTTTCAAAGACCTTGCAAGTTTTATTTTCATTTTCTTTTCCTTTCCTTTAAATGTCAATGAGTGGCTTTTATTTGTGGACTGAATTTGTGGCTTGAATTTGTGGACTGAATGAATTGTATAAGTGGATTGAATAAGTGGATTGAATTTGTGGATTGAATGAATCGCAAGCAAGCGAAAACAAACGGCAACAACGCAAGACAGATCGCGCGTGCGCCTGGGTGCGCGTGCCAGGGCGCGTGTGTGCGCGGGTGGGCGCGTAGTAAGTGGGGGGTGGAGGGGGTCAGCGATTTTTGCCGCCGTCTCGCGTTATAATACATATACGACCCTACAAAAAATAGAAATGAGATTACCGACATATCAAAGATGCGGAGTGATAGGGTCTTGCCAACGTCGCTTCGCTCCTAAGACCCCCAGACTCACCTATGGTTCGATTATAACATACGTGTCAAGCTTGTCAAGCCTTTTTTGGGGTGTTTTTAGGGGTGATATTACGTAAGGTGTTGATGTGTAGTGGATAAACTATTTTCAACTATTTTTCACGGGGTGTTATATTGGGGGGTTGACAGGTGTGTTATAATAATTACTTACCTCTACAGTAATAGTAATATGTGGGTCGTCTTGAGTTCGCTCGGGGCGACCTTCTTTGTGGGGGGGTTGACAGGTATGTTATGATGTAGTCATGTCAACTAAGGGATCAGAGCCAAGAACATTAAACAGGGACGCTGCTAAGTATCGTAGCAATTTTGATGGGATTAAGAAGGACACACGCAAGGCTTCGGACAAGCGTGAGGTTCCTGCTAGTGAGTTGCCTACGGGCATTCGTTCACGGACAATCTACGGGGGTAATAATTAATGGAGGATAGTGACGATCCAGTTGATAAGCTAAAGGCTTTCATGGCTGAGCATTCTATGAACTATGCCTTTGCCATATTGGACGAGGATGGTGATTTGCGGTATGATTACAGTAACTGGCGTGTGGGTAAGATGTTGTTTGCTGACAGTCTCATAGATATGGCAGAGGAGATGTTAATGGATAGTGCTATTTGGAGCGAGGCGGAGGATGAAGACGATGAGTGAAGAATTACAATTAGAAACCAAAGACTTCATCACTAAGAAGCTAAGGGACGCGCAGGAAGCCACTGGGCAGAATCGTGCGTGGTGCGTGCGTGAGCCTAAGAAGTGGGCGCTTGTGGCACAGCACATCATTCAGAAGCCAAATGGGGTGAGTGAATTTTTGCGCAACAATAAGATTACCCGAAACTTCTATTATGATGTACAGACAGAGCTGTTGTCAGACCCAGAGTCTTCGGAGATACGTAATGCATGGGCATCTGAGATATCCTCTGTGCTGTTCCAAGGGCTAGACACGTACCGAAAAGCTCAAGACAAGTACACGGATAGGGTTGAGAGTGGGGACATTGAGATTGATGGCAATGAGCTATTCAAGCAGGGCAAGAGCCTGCAGGCGTTCAACGACATTCACTCAAAGCTGACGGGCAACAACATTCAGCGGGTGGTAGTGGAGCACAAGACCACGCTAGACGAGGCGGAGGAGTATGCTCGTAAGATGCTAGAGGGCATCCAGGAAGTAGAGATTGTAGACTAGCATGAAATTTACTACGCATCCAATTCTCAAGGGTCCGACCCCCGAAGAGATCAAGAAGCTGTGCTTCAATGAGGATGGTTCCTCTAAGCAAGAAGGACTGAAGACTCTTGTAGAGATGCACAGGATGCATGAGGATGCTGTGGCTAATGCTGACGTTGATCCTCTTAATTTCGGTGTATCCCTTAAAGGTTGGGAATATGCAGACGAGATGCTGAATAACTATGATACGCTGATGATATTCGGCGGCAATCGTAGCTCAAAGACAGAGTATGGAGCTAGGAGCGTCGTGAAGGCTGCTTTGAAGAATCCAAAGTCTATCATCGTATGCTTTGCTCAAGACGCTGATGCGTCTATTAGAACGCAACAGGCGGCGGTCTACAGGTATCTACCCCCAGAGTTTAAGGTAAAGACTAAAGGTGTGTTAGAGTATTTGAACTACACAGTAAAGAACGGCTTTACAGGGCAGTCATTCATCCTACCTAATGGCTCACAGGTACTGTTCCATACATACAGCCAGTTCATTGCTAACAGGAGTAAGTTTGAGGGTCTTGAGCTAGGCTCTAAGACACCAGAATGGCACAACATTGGTCTGTGGCCAGACGAGTACCTTGAGGACGGAGACCTAATTCGCACCATGCGCTTCCGTTTAGCTACACGGGATGCCAAGATGATGCTGACGTTTACGCCTATTGACGGCTACACGCCATTCGTAGCTGAGTTTTTAAAGGGAGCAGAGACAAGGAAGACGCGCAAAGCACCATTGCTAGATGACGAAGAGGTTCCAGTAACACAATACAGCCCAGAGAAAGACGCTGGGATAGTGTATTTCCACTCGGAGTTCAATCCATTCGGTGGATATGAGCGTATTGCTAAGGAACTGAAGCACAGTACTAGAGACGAGATTCTTACTCGTGCGTATGGTGTTCCAGTCAAGAGCATGACATCTCTGTTCCCTCTGTTTAGCCAGAGTGTCCATGTGCTTTCAGATGATGAGTTTCCAGACTTGTCAGACAAGAAGGATTACACGTGCTACCAAGTGGTTGACCCTGCTGGCGCTCGTAACTACACAAGCCTATGGGCAGGTGTAACAGGCGTAGGATCAGATACAGAGATTTACATCCGCAGGGAGTGGCCAGATCGTAAGACCTACGGACCTTGGGCTGAGTTTGGTGACCCATACTGGAAGTTTGGACCAGCATCTAAGAAGCTAGGCTACGATGTTGTCGGATATTGTGAGCTTTTTTCCGACATTGAGGAGGAGCTTGGCATCCATCCATTCGAGCGCATTGGTGACTCTCGCTTCTTTGCCAATGAGAATGCAGACAATACTGACTTATTTGACCAGTTTTCTGCCCACGACTTTCACTATGTGCCGTCTATGGGTTCACAGGAGGAGCAGGGACTCACAGCTATTGATGACTGGTTCTACTACAACGTAAACTTGCCAATCGACGCAGCTAACAAGCCACGAGTATTTATACATGAAGACTGTGGTAATCTAATTTATGCCATTGTAAATTATGGCGCACAAAAAAAGAAAGACGAAGCATTGAAGGACTTTATTGATTGCCTTCGCTATTTGCGAACAGCAAACTACGGACATGGACCAGAACACTACTCGGGCGGCAAGCTAAAGTGCTTGGTTAGCTCAGGAGGATACTAACTATGAACATATACGAAGAGGCACAGGATAAGTGGCAACTAGCCACTGACCACTGGATCGAGCTAACCCTCGAAAAGTACAAGGGGTACGATATTGACGACCTAACCCAAGTATTCATGCGTGGACCATTTGCTGGCTGGAGCGAGCGCATGGTTCTGGAATTAGCGATGGGAATGGATGACGCAAATACAAAAGTACCAAGACATAAAATCAAATAAACTTACACATTATGACAGAAACAGAAAACGAAACCTGCAAGTCTATAGCAGAGCAATTGGGCGGAACATACACAGCAATGCGTATTGGAAAGCTTCGTGCAGCAGTATGTACGGAAGAAGATATGGATGGCAAATACATTCTTCCTAGTGGTGTATTAAAGATTATGAATCAAATCAAAGGAGAAATTGATGTCATTGAAACAGCATCACCAGCAGTTGTTACTGTTAGAGTGCTACATCAACAGACTGGAAACCCCAGATTTATATTTGCTGAAGACCTTGAAACTAAAAAGAAGGTTGTAGTTTCAGTACCAAAACGCCACAAAGATATTATTAATCAAAATGGCAAACGATTGAAAGTAAACAAAGGAGAGTTAGATGGACAAACATTCTACAGATATCCAGTTCGATAAATCATTTCTAACTAATAACGCAGCATATTGGATAGAAATTGATAGGCGAGTTAATAATCAAGAAATTAGTGACGAAGACCTTGAGGATTCTCTTGGATATGGAGATGAAACAATAATAAGAATACTCAGTGAAGCAAGAAACAAGACTGGGAGGTAATATGATATAATGACGGCAATGGCTATAAATAGAAATCAAGACAGCGACGAAGCAGAAGTTTATTTTGACGAGTTTGACTACGACCAGTTCAAGCAGACTTTTGACGAGGACGTTGATAGTCTTGCTGACTTTATTAAACGTTGCAGTGATTCTGCTAATATTCGCCATTGCCAATGGGAAGGCAAAACCAGTGACTTAAAGAAGTCTGGTGAAACATCATTTCCATTCCAAAACTCAAGCGATACAGAGGTTCACTTAGCTGAATATCATATTGCTTCTCAAGTAGCAATCAATGAGAATGCACTTCGCAAATCTTCAATTCGGGCTTATCCTCGTAGTTTTGAAGATGTTGCACGTTCACAAGAAGTTACTTCATTTATGAAGTGGCTTCGTGACGCTGGCATTAAAGATTTCTGGCAGCAAATGGAGAAGGCAGATAACTACGCACAAGAAAAATCTTTGCGAGTCGCATACTGCGACTATAAATCTCCAACTAAGCGTTCATACGAAAAGATCTTTGACCTAGAGGAAATTCAAAAAAGTTTCCCAGAAGAGGCGGCAGATTACATTTCAATACTAGCAGATGAAGATCGTATTGATGAAGCGCTTGAAGTATTTAATTCAATCCCAGGATGGGAAATTAATCAAAAGCGTGTAAAGAAAGCTTTGGGTGAACTAAGGAAAAATGGTACAGCAAAAATACCAGTAACAATTGAAGACCAAGGCGAGCCAGTTTTACAAGTACTTGCTCCAGATGAAGAGTTCTTTGCACCATCTTATACAACAAACTTTAAAGACGCAGTTCGTTGCCACATCCGTAAACCAATGACATCCCAAGAAATTCTAAGTCGTGTAAGCGCCGAGGAATGGGACAAAGATTGGGCGGATTGGGCAGTAGAGAATGAGCGTGGTACACTTAACGCATTCCGTACAAGCAGCACAATACCAAATCCTCGACAGCCGACTTCCCTAGATGAAGACCGCGACTTGATTGATGTTGTCTTTACGTTTGAACGTTTAATTGACCGAGATGATCTAGCTGAAGGTATTTACCTAACAGTATGGAGTCCCGAGTTTGGTGATAGCGATGGGCAAGTCCCACCATTCGCCAAGCGCACGCTGCTCAGTGGCTTGCGCCAATTACCCTTTGTCGTGCAGTCTCGTAGTTACGATGCACGTACACTATACAGCGCACCAACAGTTCCTGAGCTGCTAAAGGCAAGCCAGAAGAACCAGAAGGTTCTCCGAGACGCAAACATGGATAACTCAGCTTACGAGGTGAGTCCTTCATTGCTTGCGCCGCCAACGTGGGATCATGGTCGTCCAGGACCTGGTGGCGTATATGCTACCCGAACTGGTCAAGCACCATCATATCTACAACGTAACACGAACTTTGGGGCTGTATTTAATTTAGAGAAAGAAATTGTATCTGAAGCAGATCGTCTAATTGGCCATGATCCACAAGATCCTATTTCAATTCAAATGCAAACTGCATCAATTAATCGTCACCTAAGTTTTGCTCAAGATGTATTGAAGCTTGTATATGAAATGTATAAGCTTAAAGGACCAAACGAATTATTCTTCCGAATTACTGGTCGCCCAGAACCAGTTCAGTTTGTAAAAAATGAAGACGAAACTGAAATGGATGTATCTGTAAGTTTTAATACATTGTATGACGATCCAGAAAAGATGGAAAAAATGGCAAATACAATTATGCAAGCGGCTCAATTAGATACATCTGGTCGAGTAAACAATGAAGCTGTTGTTGACTTTCTGCTAACTATGGCTGATCCAATGGCTGCTGAAATTATTCTTCTTCCTGCTGAAGTTGGAACAGACAAAGTTAAGAACGAAACTCTTTCTGATATCGCTCAAATGTCTGCTGGCATTGCACGCGCACCAGCTCCAAATGCTGCTGAATTACGTATGCAAGTTGTCAGTGAATACGAAGCCGAGCAACAGCAAATCCAACAATCTGGTCAAGTTGAGTCTGTATTGTTTAGCAATCCTCAGTTTGTATTCCTGCTTGGAGAATATAAGAAGCAACTTGAAATGGTTCTTATGCAAGAAAAGAATGGCACTGAGTTTGGTATCTACGGAACCGAAGCAGCAAGTGTTGGCAATATGGAAACCCAAAACCTAGAGGGAGGCGTATAATCGTGAATTTTACTGAATTTAAGAAGCATCTTAACGATAATCCAGAAATTGGCCGCTGCCTCTATGAGTACTTAGAGGATCGTCGCGATCAAATGCTCTCTCAGCCTTGGTATTCTCCAGACAAATATTTAGGAAACCGATGCCAGACAGTTGCTCAATTCCTTACAGCAGATTTAATGGAAGAATTTAATTTTAAAAAATACTCCCGCAAAGATTAGTGCTGGGAGGACTTATGATATAATTTCACTAACAGCCTCCGCCTTGGCTGATTAACAATAGGTAGATATGACAGATACACTAGAAGCGGAAATCCCTGATTCCGAAGAAGCAATTCAGGAGACTAAAACACCAGAGCAGCGCCGACAAGATCTTTTACAAGATCGAATTGACAAAGCATTAGGTGCAACAGACGAACCAGAGCCAGAAGCTCCCGAAACCGAAGACGAAGAGGACGACGACGAAGAAGAAGTCGAAGTCCCCGAAGTTGATGAGGATGAAGAGGAAGAAAGCGATGATGAGTCAGACGTTCCTTCAGATGATGGAGGATTTGACATTGAGGATCTAAACGAAGAAGAACTAGAAGCACTTACACAGCAAGTATCGGCAAAAGCAGGGAAAGCCTTGACTAAAGCTCGCTTGCAGGAAAAAGAGCGGAAAGAACAGATTGAGTTCTTGGAAGAACAATTGCAGGTATTATCTGCAAATGTTGCTACAAGTGACAATCCGTTTGGTAGCATTAGATCAACAGAGGAAGCGGATTATGCAATTAAGCAAACTGAGGTCAACATTAAAGGTTGGAATCGAAAGCTAATTACGGATCGTGTTGAACAATATAATGAGAAGACTGGTGAAGACGAGTCTGGCGTTATGTTTGGGAAACAGTTTATGTCTGTAGATCAATTACTCAATGCCATTGACAGGGAAGAGGAGAAACTAGATCCACTACGTTACCGCAGGTTTGAGATTGAAAAAATCTCAGAAAAACTTGGGGATGCTGGTGGAGTCATCGAAGAAGTTCGTGGCAAGCTAGGGATCGAAGACGAATCAGACGAAGCAAAAGAGTATGAAGCTCTTTTGAAAAATCCAAAGTTTGCATTAGTTCAGAATATCCTCCCAGAGTATGCAAGTGAGTTAATTGAAATTTTAGGTCGTGCGGCAGTAACTAAATTGCCAGAGACTAAAAAATTAAATAAGAAGCTCAAGCGCAAAGCTCCCAAGTCTAAAACATCGAACGTTTCATTAAATACAAAAGCTGCTCGTGAACCAAAAAAATCGAACAGTGTTAGTGTAAAAGTTAAAAAACTGCAAAAGATCATCAGTGATCCGAGGCAAACAATCGCTGCTCGGCGCGACGCTGACCAGCAAATTAGAATCTTAAATAGAAGTTAAAATTATGGCACAAACATATTCAAGTACAGTCGGTAATCGCGAGTCTCTGCGTCAAACAGCAGAACTCCTTGCAGCCGATATTACCCCAGTAACAGGCTTGCTGAATCACACAGCAACCAAAAACAAGCGCCCTCGCTGTCTCATGGACAAGCTGAAGGCTGTAGCAAATACACCGCACGTTGAAGGCACTGACACAAACGTAGGTCGTGACGCATTTTCCGAGGTTCGCGAGTTCCAAGGTCAAGCACAACGCACAGTTGTTGAGTACGCTGTATCAAAAGAGCAAGAGCAAGAAGACTCGGCTGTTATCTCCAACATGATCAAGGCAGCCGACAAGTCTGCAATTGAAGTTGCGATTGACAAAGAGTTCGTAATCTGCGGTGACCAAGGCGTAACTCCTGACGTTCCAGGTACAACTGGTGGTGCTACCGCTGGTATCGGCGCTCTTATCTCAAACACACCAGGCAATGGTGTTGACGCACTGTACGTAACTCCAGCAGCATCTATCTACGGCGGTCTCAAGGCTTCTTATGATGACGCAGCAATGGGCGCACAAATTGCTTCCATGTGGAGCCAAGACACAACCATGCAGGATCTTTGGTTGGTCGCGGGTCCAGGTCTCCGCGAGCATATTGTTGCTTCGTTCACACGCACTGCTGGTGCAGCATCTCAAGTTGACTACAACGTGAATGGCACTACTACTATCCCTTGGATGGTTGAGATCATTGACTCTCAGTTCGGTCAAATCAAGATGAAGAGTGCAAACCCTAATTGTATGCCTTCCACAGATCGTGGTTACTTCATCAATCCTGGTCTTCTTAGCGTTGCTGAGTACCAAGGCATTGAGTCTGAAAACTATCCTTTCTTGGGTGGTTCGTACAAGGGCGCGGTTGACACACGTTACGCACTTATGACCACAGGACCTAATGGTCTTGGCAAGGTCGAGTTTAGCGACGAAGCGTAGTTAGTTAGTATTTCGGGAGCGTGTCAATTAAACTTGACACGATTAAACTTGACGCGCTCCCTTTTACTTATATTTTAATTTAAAGGAATAATAAAATTATGTACAAAAACAAAGTAAAGTGCAATCACAAGGGCAGTACGGAAAATAAAGGAACAACAGGTTCAACTAAAAAGAAGTATTAGTATATGCGGAAGATATTAACAGACGATGAATTAACAGCACTAGCGGCAAAGATGGAACTTCGTCGTCAATGGTTAATGTCTCCAGCAGGAAGAGCGCGTCGCGATGAAGTGATGCGCCAGTACATGAAGAAAACATACAGTGGCAACAAGCAGAGTCAGAACAAGGTTTTGAACTTTGCTGGTTGCTACGATGTTTTTGAACAGAAGGAGATGGAGTACGAATGTAAAGCCATAGATGGCACAGACT
>Ga0209195_1000402_pt1 | contig 33161 bp, 36 predicted proteins | sample COGITO_mtgs_1004_3_FD_184788 | JGI IMG/M metagenome (GOLD analysis project Ga0209195, IMG submission 184788) | Pelagic marine microbial communities from North Sea - COGITO_mtgs_100420 (SPAdes) (version 2) | ecosystem: Environmental > Aquatic > Marine > Epipelagic ...
CGCACAATTTTGTGCGTTGTTTTATGTAGATAAGCCGCTTCCTTATTCAGTGACGCCAAGGTGGTGCTTAACTCGCTCAACTACATCTCCAATCACTACTTGTGATTTTACAAGATAGTCATCGACGCCAAGCGACTCGGCACGCTCCTTGTCTTTTGGCTGACTCAATGCCGTTAGCATGATAACGCGAATATTGGTTGTCTCTGGCGTATTGCGCAAAATATCAAGCACATCAAAGCCACTAATTTTTGGCATCATCGCATCAAGTAAAATTAAGTCTGGCTTAAATTCAATCGCTGCCGAAAGCGCCTCTTCACCGTTATGAACTTCTTTAGTTTCAAATCCTTCGAGGTCTAACCGCGAGCGGTACACCGAGGCCAATGCGACGTCATCTTCTACAAGTAATATTTTTTTCTTAGTATCCATATGCCTCTTATAGTACTACAATTCTTTACGCCTGTACAAGTTACTTATGTTTATTACTAATCAAGCTTGCGCTTCGCTGCGTCAAGTTGTGGATCACGTCCGGCGTTGACGTCCTTTGAGCTCAACTTAACGACAGCGTCCGGCTCAATTCCCTCTTTCGTAATATTGCGACCTTTTGGTGTATACCAGCGTGCTACAGTCACTTTAAGACGTGCACCATCATCTAGATCAATTACCTTCTGAACCGTACCCTTGCCGAAGGTTTTTTCACCAATCAAAGTCGCGACGCCGTAGTCCTTCAACGCGCCCGACACGATTTCGCTAGCACTTGCGGTATTGCCATTGACTAAGACGACTGTCGGTAGTCCTTTCAACAATGGATTGCCGCCCGACTTGAGATCATCAACTTGCTTGCCATCCGTGCGCTCCGTTACAACTGTTTTCTTATCGAGCCATAGCCCCGCTACGTCTTGGGCTGCCGTGACATACCCGCCACCATTATTGCGTAGGTCAAGTATGACTTTTTTAACATTCTTGTCTTTGAAGCTCTGAGCAGCTTTGCGTGCCAAATCACCGGTTTCTTCATCGAAGCGGCTTACAGTCAGTATTCCAATGTCATCTTTTACTTCGCTGCGAACGCTTGGGTTATCAACACTCTTCCTCGTAATCGTAAAGTTCTTTTCTTTGCCGTCACGTATCACGTCAATCTTGACCGATGTCCCGACGTCACCCTTAATCTCTGTAGCCGTCTTCGAGCTGTCCCACTTTGAAGCCGATTGATCATTAACGCTTCGAATAACGTCTCCAGCCATGAGGCCGGATTTCTGGGCTGGATTATCAGGAAGAACCCGCAGAATCGTTGGCTTATTGTCACGTACGCCAATTTCTGCGCCAATCCCGCCGCCAATTTCACCAGATAGTGCATCGTCAAATTCTTTGGCTTCTTTGGAAGTCATGTAAACGGTGTATCTATCGCCTGCCGCATCAACTAAGCCGCTATTTGCACCGTCGATAAGTTTTTGAGTATCGATCTTACCGTCGAAGTTTGCGCTTAATTGACGATAGGTCTTTTCGATTGATGATGTGTCAATCTCCCCTGCCGCTACTTTATACCCAAGAACCGGCCCAAGCGCGGCTGTTATCTCATGCTGGCGTGTGCCTGCAATAAACCCTACGACTGCAATGATCGCAATAGTCAAAACAAATACACTGCTAGAAATACCTTGTGGGCGTTTTTGTCCTGCCGCCATAGATTTATGTGGTGTTGCCACTTCTTCCCCTATTCGTGTTATCAATACTTATAATAATTATAGCGCACCTCTTAGTGATGCGCTATTAATGTAGAAGATAATCTTTCTTTACGGAAGATGGATGTACGTATCGTACGTGCCGGCCGGTACGCCACTCGCAGTGCTATATTTGCCCCACTGTCCGTTAATCAGATAATTATACTGGCTTATATCAACAGTGTTATTGGCACGATTGTAGTTTTCGATGTATACGATATGTCCGTACTGCCCCGCGGAGATAACGCCGAGGGAGCGACTACTTGGATTACCATCAACCTTTAGTCCGGCTGCACGAGCCGATCCTGGCCACATATTTGCATTTCCCCAGTAGCTCGGTGCGATATTACCACCAGTAGCCTGCATGGTTTTCCACGCCGTGTAACTAACACATTGGTTGCAGCCGTAGCCAAGCGGGTCAAGACTGTACGAGATTGCGTTACCATCGACGTAGCAGTCACCGACCCAGCTAGCATAACTACCGAGAGATCCGCCTCCACTTACATTTCCGCCGCCGCCTGCACTACGTGAAGCGCGTTGCATTGCTGCTTCGATAGCTGACTGTTGTTGCTGTTGAACTTGAAGCTTAGCTGCTTCTTGTTCCGATGATAGCTTACGATATTGCTTTTCTTGACCTTTGGTTTTACTAAGGATTGTAGCGCGCTCTTGCTCTTTAGCAACGAGCGCTGATTTTGCTTTATTCTTATTAACCAACGCTACTTTTATAGCTTTTTGGTCTTTTTCGAGCTTTGATTTCAAGTCGTTAATCTTAGTAATTTTAGCCTTTAACTGATCGCTCACTGAAGCCTGATACGACTGCTGATCAACATAATCACCAATATTATTGCTGCTTGCAAGCATTTCAAGTGGCGAAATTGAACCGTCGACGTACATATCGGCGATGATGGATCCTAACGCACTTTTGTTGTCACTGATTTTAATTTTCGTTTCACTAATTTTCTTTTCAAGCGAGTCAGATTGAGCTTCTGCTAATACAATTTGTGATTGAATTTGCGCTTTTTCGTTGCCAATACGTGCTAATTGATTCTGTAGAGTCTTTGCCTTATTTGATAATTTCGATGCTTGTGACTGATATTCATCAATTTGCTTTTGAATTGCTTGAATTTGGTCGTCATACTTATCTGCTTTCACAGTACCTACGTACGCAAAAGGTGTCGCAACGGCCATCATCACCGCACAAGCGACGATAATTGATTTTGCAGCTAGGCCGCGCGAAACTGGTGTGGTGGACCTTTGTTTCATTACTATCTATCCTAGCATAAGCGTAATCGTGTGTCAATCATTTCGACGTTAGAGTACTTTATATCTTTAGGTAGCGCCGCGTTGCAAGGAGTGACGACACAACGCCTATTGCCGCACCGAGCAGAATCATGACGAGCAACACAAGACCGATATACCCAGTTACCACATTAGTTGTCCCCTGTATGCCGATTCCATACGCCAGCAACTGCGAGCTCGACGCATACAGGAGTGCGACACCAAGTACTGTAGCTAATACCGCCGCAATAAAGCCATATACTACCGCTTCGACAATAAACGGCCCACGAATAAAGTTGCGGTCAGCCCCAATCAGCTTCATCATCTGAATCTCGTCCTTGCGATTGAAAATAGCCATACGAATAGTGTTAAAAACGATGAGCGATGAAATAGCCACGAAAGTAACACTTGCAACAAGCCCTGATCGTTCAGCAAAGCCTACCCAGCGACCAATATTTTCTATGGCCGAGCGGCGCTGTCCAGCAAAGGACGGTTCGCGATTAGGGTCTATGTTTTGCTTGAGCGTTTCGTTGTTGTCAACAAACCCTCGCAACTCTGTTGTCTCATTGATATCAACCGGCACGATGCGGAATGTTCCAGGGAACTTATTGGTCGCTTCATTTAAGGCATCGAGTGTTCCACTGCTAGCTTTATTGTCCTTAGCAAAGGATTTACGAGCATCGCTTGGAGACACGTAATTCACTTCTTTTACACTGTCTAATTTCTTCAAACTTTGCTGAATTGATGCGACGTCTTCTGGCTTTGTGTCAGTTTTAATATAAATCGACATGTCGACTTTGTCACGAATTTCGCCAACCGTGTCGAGAAGAACATTGCGTGCTACGAGTGTCGAAAAAACCACAAGGAGCGTAATCGTCATAACGGCAGTTGCCGCAACAGTCAGCCAGGCGTTACGAGTAAAGTTATTAATGCCATAGCGACACATTCGCACAAAAGTCAGCCACTGGCGACGCTTACGTTTTTGTTGAGAAAGAACTTTGCTACTGCTTTTGCGCTTACTCATTGCCGGTAACTCCCCTGCGCTTGATCGCTAATAATCTTTCCGTGCTCCAACGTGACGACGCGACGCTTCAATTTATTCACAATATCGACGTTGTGGGTCGTTAGCAATACGGTCGTGCCGTATTTATTAATCTTCTCGAGCAAACGCACAATGTCCCAGCTATGCTTTGGGTCTAGGTTTCCTGTCGGCTCATCGGCGATAAGGATTTTCGGCTGACGGACAACCGCACGCGCAATCGCTACGCGTTGTCGTTCTCCACCAGATAGTTGGTGCGGAAAGTTCTTTTCTTTTCCTACAAGTCCGACGAGTTCAATCACTTTAGGAACGGTATTTTTAATTTCACGGTTCGTCATTCCTGCGATTTCAAGTGCAAACGCGATATTTTCAAATACTGTACGTTGTGGCAAAAGTTTAAAGTCCTGAAAAACGACGCCTATTTTACGCCGCAGCAACGGAATATGCTTGTCCTTCAGCGTATCGTAGTCTATACCACCGACCACAATTTTACCGCTCGTCGGTTTATCTTCTCGGGTCAAAAGCCTCAAAAGCGAAGTTTTTCCCGCACCACTTGTACCAACGAGAATCACGAATTCATTTGGTTCAACATGCAAACTGATCCGATTAATTGCCGGTTTTGAGTCTTTGCCGTGCGTTTTTGTTACCCTATCTAACAGAATCATTACTTACATTATTATAGCATAAACAAGGTTGTGGTAAATATGGGATTGCTCAGCGTTAGAAAGTTTGTTGTTTTTCTAATATCATTATTCTATTATTGGAATCCTTGCTACCATTTAGTGGCTTCAAAATAAATGTAACAGTCTCGCCGTGCGCTTGCGTCGTTGCTGTCACCTTGAAATGATTGTGATTGTCAGGTATTAGTTCCACTGTGCGAGCATGGCAATAGCCGGTCCCATCTGCAGCAAAAAACGTGGCCCAACTTTCGCTGAACCGCGATTCGAGAACTTCCGCAAAATCAACAGTCGTGTATTTCGGAGTCTTTTCAGAAGGTGATGAACCTGTATGTTCCATGATGCGGTAAAACCTATCTTAAGTGTCTATACATTAGCATAATAAGTTATGTTTGTAAATAGATAGTAAAAATATAGAGCTGGCCTCTTTAGTCATCATACAAAGACGACGATGCAGTTACGCACGCAACGATTGCTCCAAATATGCCTCAGAAAATCCATCTATTTTGCCATCTAACACGCTTTGCGCGTCTCGCTCCTCATACTTTGTGCGCGTATCTTTCACCATCGTGTATGGATGAAGAACATAGTTGCGAATTTGCGAACCCCAATTTGCTGATTCACCAGCTTGTAAATCAGAAATTGTTTCTGCGTGCTGTTCTATTTTCAATTGTGCTAATTTTGAGCGCAAGATTTTCATCGCAGTTTCTTTGTTTTGCAGCTGCGAACGCTCATTTTGAATAGCCACCACGATTCCCGTAGGAGCATGCGTGATGCGAACAGCTGAGTCGGTTGTGTTCACTGATTGGCCACCATGACCACCCGCTCGGTACACATCAATTTTTAGGTCTCTATCATCGATGATAACTTCATCCGGAGTATCGATTTGTGGCAAGATTTCGACCAATGCAAAGCTAGTCTGGCGCAAATTATCACTGTTAAACGGACTCAATCGCACCAATCGATGCACGCCGTTCTCGCTTTTTAGTCGACCAAATGCAAAGGCGCCATTCACCTCAAGAACGCTTGACTTTATGCCCGCTTCGTCACTTGCTGAGCGTTCAATCGATGCAACTGAGAAATTATTCTTTTCGCACCAGCGCAGATACATTCGCTCCAGCATCTCGGTAAAATCTTGCGCGTCTGTGCCGCCAACGCCAGCGCTGAGTCGTAAGATAACATTGTGACCATCATACTCACCATTATACAAAAGTTCTTTTTTGCGCGCCTGGTACTCGTTTTCAATTGCATCTATTTGCCGTTCAAATTCGGCGCTCAACTCACCGTCGTCAAGCTCCATCAACTGTTCGATGTCGCGGGCTTGCACAACCATAGTTTGCCACGGCTCGACTATCGCATGTAGCGCGGCAACCTGCTTACTAAGCGACGTTGCGTGCTCGGGATTGTTCCAAATTTCTGGTTGCAGTAGCTCGCGATCGAGCTGCTCAACGTGCTTCTTTTTATCTTCAATATCTAACTGAGCGTGCGCTTCATCAATCTTGCGCTGCAACTCTTGAAGACGCTTAGCGAGCGGTGTCATTGTTGCTCACTTTTTGCATATTGTTTACTGCTTCAATAAACTTTTCACCACGATCACTGTAACTTGCAAACATATCAAAACTAGCGCTAGCGGGACTTAATATGACAATACCTCCGGGCTGCGATGCATCTTTAGCAGCTTGAATAATGGCTTGCATCTTCATGGTTGGTGGACGAATAACGTGCACACCACGTTCAACGCACATTTCCTGAATCACCCCGCCTGTTTGGCCAATCGCAATAACAGTCGTGTGCGTCTCAAGACAGGCTTCAATTAACCCTGCGTAATTGGCGCCTTTGTCTGAGCCACCGAGAATAATCACTTTTGACTCGTCGAACGATTCAAGCGCAGCAATTGCCGAGCCGGGCGTTGTCGCAATACTATCATCGTAATAAGTCACGCCGGCAATTGTCGCTATCCTCTTGAGACGGTGCGGTAGTCCAGTGAAATCATGAAGTCCTTGCGCGAAATCTTCGTCAGAAATATCGGCAAATAGCGCAAATACAGCGCTCATAGCCGCACATGCGTTGTCTTTATTGTGCTGGCCTGGAAGCTGAAGTTCATTCACAGAACAAATTTTGCGATCTTGTACGCAAAAATAATCGTTTTCTACGTAAACTTGTTTTTCTGTTGCAACAGCGTAGCGCGCTGCAAAATGCATACCCCCCACCCTTGCTTCTTCTGATGCATATTCTAAAGATGCTGCTGCGATCTCGTGTGAATTTTTGTTTGTCGGATGATAAATACAGCTGTCGTCGGCACTTTGAAAGCGTCGGATATTTTTCTTAGCATCGATATATTCTTGCATGTCTTTGTGAACATCCAAATGATCAGGTTCAATCATAAGCACAACTGCAATTTCCGGACTTTTCTCAGCGTCCCACAGCTGAAAACTACTCATTTCGTAAACAATCACGTCGGACGCATTAGCCTCTTTAAGAACTGCGAGTGCCGGTTGGCCAATATTCCCGACAAGTAGGCTTTTTTTGCCGGCGGTGAGCAATATACTATGAATCAAACTAGCGGTAGTGCCTTTGCCCTTCGTGCCCGTCACGCCAATAATTGGCGTTTGGCACTGCATCAAAAATTCGTTCGTTCCCGACCAAACTTTTCCATTTGTTCTAATTTTGTGCGGCGCAACTCCTGCTGATCGAAGAACAATATCGAAATCTAAAAGTTTTTCAAAAGCGCCAACTCCGAGAATCGTCATGGCGCCTTCTGGAATATCTTTTGCGACCTCGCGCTCGTCAACAATCGTTATGTCACCGCGCGTTTTATAGTAGTCGTAGTTCGCTCTTCCTTCAATTCCGTAGCCGGCGATGGCAATTTTCATGGTTACTCTTTCGCAAATAGTGATTCAAGTTTATCGCTCAACTGCGTAATGTCGTCTTTTTCACCGCTACTCACACCAGCTAGTACCCACGCGCCATGCTTTGTGAACTCTTGTGCGGTTTCGATGATACATTTTCGAGTCGTTTTTGTAATGGCATCAGGAATTTTTTCGTATTCCTTGACGATTCCATCTGCAAAAAATCGTCCAGTATAAAAGTTACTGATTTGCGCAACGGTTTGCGCGCCCATTTGATAACGACCCAACGCGTATGATTTAGCCGCATTTAATTCTTCTTCAGTGATTTTACCTTCTAACACCAACCCAACTTCACGAACGATAATATCGAATAATTCAGCCGACGTTTCAAGATTAACCTGTCCGCCAAAATCCCAGCTACTGTCGTGAAATCCAACTGACGTGTCGGAAAACACACCGTACGCCAAGCCTTTTTTGCGAGCTGCTCCGTAAATACGCGAATGCATCGTGCCAGTCAAAATGTGGTCAAGCACGTTCATTGCTTCTGCTTCATCATCGCTCAATTCTCGCGGTAGAACCATGGAAAATCCGAATGTCAGGTTCGAGGATTCTTTACGTCGTATCAGTGTCGGATTACCCTTTGTCAGTTCGTCTTTTGGAACTTCAAATCGTTCGCCTTTTGGAATTTCCCAGCTTTCAAGCTGGCGAACTATGTCACTTTTGCGGCCATTCAGCTTGCCGGCAATCACGAAACTAAGATTCTTAGCGGTGTGAGTCCTCGTGTGATGCTCCTTGATATCAGCAAGTGAGACGCTAGGTATGGTTTTGATACGCTGAGCAAATGTTAGGATATCTTCGCCTAGTAGTTGTTGAACTTTTGGCCATAGAATGCGGTTGTGATTATTTAAAAATCCCGTCAACTCGCTTCGCACATTACCCTTTTCCGCCTCGAGCTCAACATTGTTGAACTTCGGATGACAAATTGCCAAACGCTGCAAATCGAGAATGCGATTCCATTCAAAATCGGCACAATCCGCCACATATACCATTGAGAGATCGCTCGTGTAGGCGTTATGGTACGCACCATTTTTTGTAAACTCGGCCTCATAATCATGTTCACTTTTAAAGTCATCGTTTGCACCAAACGCCATGTGTTCCATGATATGTGCCGTTTCATAAATAGCTTGGTCTTTGACGTAGCGGCTGCCCGCTCGAAATTGAAATTGGAAACTCATAACGGTCGCGCCAGGAATGTCTATAAGGAGACCCGTCGCGCCATTTTTGAGCTTTACCTTGGTGGCAGTATGTTTCATATGTCGATATCTTTCTGCCGCCGCTATTTACGATTTTTTTTGCGATTTTGACGTTGGCTTTTCTTCTTTTTTCGTGCATCATTTTTTTGCTTGTTTAGATCTTTTTGGGACGTATCTTTTTTCACAGTAAAATCACCATCGCGATTTTCTTCACCGCCCGTCACCTCGTTAACACCTTTTTCAACTGCTTGCTCAGCTAAACGAGTCAACTCTGTATCGTAGTCATCAACGCCATCTTGTGTGAAAGCGTCGTGCTTATGAACATGCATAATTGCACGGATGACTTCATCGCGCAATGTTGCTTGAAGACTCTCGAACAGTTTTTGTGATTCGCCGCGATACTCAACCAACGGATCTCGCTGCCCGACACTGCGCCAATGAATACCTTCACGAAGATGCTGCATGTTTTCAAGGTGCTGCATCCACAACGTATCGAGAACCTGCATGTAGACTTCGCGCTCCACACGGCGCATGTTATCTGTACCAATCTCGCTTTCTTTATCGGCGTATAGTTTTTCAACGGCTTTTTCAGCTTGCTCTCGGCGCAGTTTGTCTTTTTTCTCAAGACCAATCGTAGCAATTTGTTTGTCTTCTATTGGAAAGTTAGCTTCAAATTCCTCAGCATAATTCTTGTTATTCTTAGCTGGCAGAAGCGTTAGTTCTTTGACTTTTTCATCGATAAGTCGCTTGATCTCAGACTTAATATCATCGCCATCAAGAATTTTTCGGCGCATCACATAGACAACGCGTCGGTGGCGATTGATAACGTTATCGTATTGAACAACATTTTTACGCGTATCGTAGTTGTAACCTTCGACACGTTTTTGCGCCGCTTCTAATGTTTTTGAAACCTGGCGATTTTGAATGGCTTGATCGTCATCAACGCCGAGCCGATCCATCAAGCTGGCTATGCGCTCACCTTGGAAAATACGCATGAGATCGTCTTCGGTCGAAACATAAAATTGCGTTTCACCTGGGTCACCTTGGCGCCCACCACGTCCACGCAGCTGGTTATCGATACGACGAGATTCGTGTCGTTCAGATCCAATCACGACGAGTCCGCCAAGTTCTACAACACCTTTTCCAAGCTTAATATCAGTTCCACGACCGGCGATGTTGGTTGCTAGCGTAATAGCGCCTTTTTCTCCAGCTCGCTCAACAATCGTCGCTTCTCGTTCGTTGTTTTTAGCGTTTAAGAGTTCATATGGAACTTTTTCTTTATCGAGCCATTGCGCAATTAATTCATTCTTAGAAATCGACGCTGAGCCAACCAATACTGGACGTCCTTGGTCATGGTACTCTTTAATAGCGTCGGCAACCGCCTTCAGCTTGGCTTTTTCTGTCTTGAAGATTAAGTCTTCGTGATCAATGCGAGCGAGCGGTTTATTCGATGGAATCTGAATAACATCAAGACTGTAGATTTGCTGAAACTCTTCAGCTTCAGTGAATGCCGTTCCGGTCATGCCAGAAAGCTTAGTATACATGCGGAAATAGTTCTGGAAGGAAATCGTTGCAAGCGTCATGCTTTCCTGCAAAACAGCTACGTTCTCTTTAGCTTCAATTGCTTGATGCAGTCCCTCGTTGTAGCGACGACCTTGCATCAAACGGCCAGTGTGCTCATCGACGATAATCACCTCACCATCACCGGTCACCACATAGTCTTTATCTCGCTTGAAAATCGCCTGCGCTTTCAGCGCCTGATCCATGTGATAAACAGACTGGATATATTCTGGCGTGTATAAATTTTTTATTCCAAGCAGTTTTTGAATTTTTTCCACACCATTGTCAGTAAGCGAAACGCTGCGACGCTTTTCATCGAGGATATAGTCATCTGGTGTCAGCTTTGCGGCGACTTTAGCGAATTGGTAGTAGCTATCTGGATTTTCTGCTGCTGGCGCACTAATAATAAGTGGCGTTCGGGCCTCATCGATTAAAATAGAGTCGACCTCGTCGACGATAGCGAAGTTTAAGCCACGCTGACGCAAAAGCTCAACGTCGTCCACCATGTTGTCGCGGAGATAGTCAAAACCAAACTCGTTGTTCGTGCCATACGTGATGTCCGCTGCGTACGCCTCTTTGCGAGTGATTGGACGAAGATGGCGCATTCGTGGATCACTATGTGCTTCATTGTCGAAATCAAAATCAAACTGCAGCGATGCATCGTTGATAATTACTCCAGTCGTCAGGCCAAGAAAGTCATACAACTCACCCATCCAAGACGCGTCACGTTGTGCCAAGTAATCGTTGACTGTCACAACGTGCACACCCTTGCCGCTTAAGGCATTAAGGTAAGTAGGCAATGTTGCCACCAATGTCTTTCCTTCACCAGTTTTCATTTCAGCAACATTGCCCTCGTGAAGTGCCATACCACCAATCAGCTGCACGTCGAAATGACGCATACCAAGTACGCGGTCACTCGCCTCGCGGACCAACGCGAAAGCATCTGGCAAAATTTGATCGAGGGTTTCGCCTTTTTCCAGTCTTTCTTTCAAAACTGCTGTCTGCTTTTTAAGCTCGGCCTTTGTAAATTTCTTATACTTGTCAGTCAGGTCGTTTATTGCACCGACTTTTCGCTGCAACCCTTTAAGAAGTCGAACCTGCGGATCGCCAAAAACTTTCGTCAGCGCTTTTTGTCTACTTACCATATCCCTACACTCCTTCAGTCACTGGATGTTCTGTCAAAACTAAAATACTACCTACGTATTATACGCTGTTTGTCGGTGATAATAAAGTGTGAGCCGGCACAAACCTACTTAAAGTTCGCGGGCGTAGCTTCGTTTAAATCGACTAAGCATACCTCGTCGCCCAACGTGCGGGATCGAAGTTTCTTTGTATTTATGAAGTTGAGCAACAATTTTGGCCTCAACAATATCAATCGCTGCAAGTGCGTTGACTGTAGAATCTTTCGCGGTTAACTTTTTATCCGGCACGTGAAAAATAATTTCGGCTTCATATTTGTTGCCATTCGCGCGATTTACTTGCTTAATTTTTACTTCTGCACTGACGCTTTTTCGAGCGTGCTTCGGTAGATATCTGTCCAAACGGCCGATTTTCTTCATGACATAGCGCCGCGTGTTTTCGTCAATGTCGTATTTGACTCCATTCAGTGAAATTGCTTCAATCATCGTGCTTGTGCCCTCCTTATGTTAGGATGTCCAGCTTTCAGTATAGCGCGATTTAGAGGATTTCGCGACCAGCCATGTACGGCCGAAGTACGTCTGGCACAACAACATCACCGTCTCGTGTCTGGTAATTCTCAATAATTGCCACCATCGCCCTTCCCAGCGCAAAGGCAGTTGCGTCATTCGTGTGAATCAGCTCAAGGCCACTTTCTGTCCGGACTTTCGTCTGCAGTCTGCGTCCCTGATAATCAGTCATGCGTTTCACGATATTTATCTTGCGCTGGTAAATAGACTTCCATATCAACGCCACGAGCATTTGGCTTACCGATGTCAGCGGTGCATTTCAACAAAACGCGGTACGGCAAATTTAATTGCTGCAACAAATACTCCTGAATCGCTACAAAAAATAAATGCTCTTGCAGTCCATCATCAGGCGAAGTAAAACTCTCCATCTCAAGTTTGTCGAATTGATGCATCCGAATAATGCCTTCCATGTCTTTTCCGTAGGTGCCAGCTTCTTTTCGAAAACTCGTCGCGAATCCGACATAGCGCCGTGGCAATTCATCTGCTCGGAATGTTTCGCCGGCGTGCATACTTCCAAGAACATGTTCAGCGCTTCCCTGCAGCCATAGCTCTTCACCCTCAATTTTATAACGATCCTCTTGCGGCTCAAGCCGATCCATTTGATCATACAATTCTGTTCGGATCATAAGTGGCGGCAGTACCGGAACAAATGGCTTCGTCGAAACGTCCAGTCCTGCGCTTGAAGCAATCGACTTCAATATAGCTTCATTACCTAGCGTCGAAATCACGAAATGTTGAATCGCCATTTGAAGAAGCACCATGTCACCCAAAACATAGGCAAAGCGTGCGCCTGTAACTTTAGCAGCACGCTCTTTATCAAGCCAACCTTTTTTTTCGGCAATCTCATAGTGGTTTTTTGGTGTAAATTCAAAAATAGGCACGCCGCCAAGAACTTTAACTTCCACATTCTCATCTTCGCTCGCACCAACAGGAACATCATTATGTGGCATATTTGGCACGAGTTTATGAAGAAGCGTAAACTCTGCTATGGCACTATTCAAATATGCCTCACGCGCAGATAATTCAAGCTTAATCCGCTTGCCTTCATCAATTGTCGCTTGATCTGGCCGGCCGCCTTTCATGTTTGCGGCGTTGGCGTTTCGAGATTCTCTAAGATCGTCAACTTGCTTTTGCAGCTCACGGCGATTGTCATCAATAGCGATTAATTTTTTAATATCAACTGAGTAGCCTTTTTGTTCAGAAGCGCGCTGAACGAGTTCGGGATTTTCACGAATATAACGAATATCTAACATACACCTATTCTACAGAGGCGCTACTCAAAGAGCAATTATTGCTTTCCTCGGCCTATAGTCGAAAGTACAAATCGAGTGACTTTTGCCATACGGCCAATTCCGTTAAATTTATCTAGAAGCCCTTTGTTTACCTTATTTAAGCTTAATATCTCTAAGTCTCTAACTTGAAGTTCATCGTCTCGATCCCCGCAGGTAAATTCAGGTGATAACGGTAGGCGCGCTAGATCTTCGCGCTCTCTGCAAAGTCTTAATATAGTTTCATTATTTTTTGATATTTCTAAGAATAATCGAGCTAATTCTGTAAGTGGTATATCAGTATTGCCAGGAGATCTTTCACTTGGTCTTTCCATAAACTACTATTATAATGTCATTTTATAATTCTGTCAACATTATTCTGTGCGCAGAGCTTCTATGGGATCAAGTTTTGCAGCTTTTCTCGCTGGGAAATAACCAGCAAGCACCGCTATCAACATCAATACAAGAATCAAAATAATAATTGGAAGCCACTGGAATACCAGGAGTGAATTTCCTTCACCAAGACTTATTTTTTCGCTTATCCACGGGTTAAGCGCTGTTCCGGTAATGAACGCCGCGCCAGAACCTATTACACCTCCCAAAAATCCAATCCATGCTGCCTCATAGCGAAAGAGTCGTGCAACTTCGCGTCCGCGCATACCGAGCGCTTTCATTAGCCCTATTTGCTGCGTTCGCTCAAGAACACTAATATACTGTGTGTTTATGATGCCGAACACGCTAGCGAATAACGCCAGAATGCCAAACCCTGCTACAATACCCTGCAAAATATTTACAATTGTAAAAAGTAATTGCTGCAAATCTTTTGCAGTTTGCGCAGAAAAACCATCATCTTGAAGGCGATTTTTTACAACCTCAGGCTCAGCATCTTTTGCGAGCGCAGAAACAGCCGGGTACTTTTGATACTGGTCGGTTCCCTTTGTCGTATATTCACTTATTGCTTTCGCTTGACTGCTTGCAATCTGAAAACTGGCGTTATCGACAAGTGTGGTGGACGATTTTTTGGAGATTGCCGAAACAGTATAGGCAAAATCCTTCGTTTCGCCGTCGGCGAGTTTAAGGAGTCCATCCGGGCCGTCACGGGCAATAATTTCCTTGATTTCATCTTCGGTTGGTGCAGAGTTTGATTTTGCAGCAGTCAGGATTATTTTTTTCCCAATTAGATCATCGACTGACGAAACCAGTTTTTGGTTCACAAATGACTGTGCGAAATCTTCTGGTACAACGATTTGCGTATCACCTATTGCCTGGCCGAGTGGTGGCAGATCACCATTCAGCGATTCGCTCCGCAACGTTGGATCATACGTCGAAACACTTCCCGATAATTTTTTATCTGAACCTTTCAGCCGCAAATATTGTATAGACAACTGATACAGTGGCTGGACGTTCTCTAAGTCATCTCGCTCTTGCAACGCGCTAATGTCTCTTGCTGTCAGTTGCTTGAGGTCGCCGAAACCCTGATTGATTGAATTTTCATCGTATTCAGTTAAGCCTGACGATTGATTCGGTCCGTTAAATGCACTATCGTCTTTGGTAATAAAAATACTTTGTGGATTGATGTTGCTGCCAATCAGATTATCAGCGTACTGACGAGCGCCCTCGCCTGCAGCAATCGCTAGCGTCAGCGTAAACGCACCGACAGCGATCGCAAAACTTGTCAAAAGTGTTCGGACTTTCGCTTGCTTTAAGCTGCGGCCGGCGCGTCGAATAATATCACGTGATTTCATGCTTTTGACTCCGATTTCTGTGTCGTTTTATTTTTTACAGATTCAATAATTCCATCTTTAATCCGAACTTCGATATCACATTTTGCGGCAAGCTCTGCATCGTGCGTCACAATAATAAGCGTTGTGCCATTTTCTTTGACGTACCCAAAAAGCAAATCTTCAATCGTTGCACTCGTCACGCTATCAAGATTTCCCGTTGGCTCGTCGGCAAATAGCACCTGCGGATCGTTAACAATTGCCCGTGCCACCGCGAGTCGCTGCTTTTGTCCGCCGGACAGGTTCTTGGCTTTCGATTTAATCTTATCGCTAAGTTCAACTTCCTGAAGTGCTTTCTCGACTTTTTTGCGACGCTCGCTAGCGGTCAACTGTGCGATTTCTAGTGGCAAACTGACATTATCGTAACAGGTCTCATTAGCCTGAACAAAAAATGATTGAAAAATAAAACTCATTTTCGTCGCTCGAAAACGATCGACTGCTTTAGTCTTCATTTTCAAGATATCTTCGCCATCAATGATTACCTCACCGCTATTTGGCATATCAAGACCGCTCATCGCATGCATCAACGTAGACTTGCCGCTACCAGATTTACCCAAAATGGCAACGCTAGAACCGCTTGGAATAGAGAGACTCACACTGTCAAGCGCCGTAAACGCGGCGTTCTTTTTTCCGTACACTTTACTGATGTTTTTTACTTCAATCATTTTTTATCCATCCTACTTTGTACTTTTATTCTATCAGCTTATATCGAATCGTAATACGGCTGGTCCTGTCTCACCCGTGGCGCTGATTCGTCAGGGAGAGTGTACCTTTCACCCCAATAAGGGACAAATCCAGCCGCTGTAAAGGTTGTGAGACCAGCGAATATAATGACGCCTCCCGCAACCAGCAACCTTCTTGATACTTTACGACTCAAGAAAGCGTACGACAATAACATGAAAAGAGACGCCAGTAGTACTCCACAGAGGGCCATCAACCAAATCGCAAGCTCAATCGCAAAATCATTAGCGTAGTCGCTGCCTATGCCGTCGTTTAATAGATGCATAACAAACAATAGCGTCAATCCGAGCGTTACAATAGCCGCGCCAGCGCTGGCTATTCCACTAACAACCAACATGACGCTCCTCACAACCCGCAACTGGTTTTCAACTGGTTGACGTTGATCTGCCTCCTCATTGTAATTTCGAATTGTGTCGACAGTGACTGACTGTCCGCGTAGCTCTACTTGCTGGGCGGACGTTTTTGCAACCGGCAACGCAATCCATAAAACGATATACGCAAAAGCCAGCGTGCCGCTCGTTACAAAAAACCCTACGATCATAATCAGCCGAATCCAAAGAACATTGATCCCGTAATATGCGGCAATCCCGCTCGACACTCCACCAAATAAACCACGCGGTGTATCGCGATACAAACGACGACGCAGAGGCGTTCCGTCATCAATAGATGTACGTTTTGCCGACTCGATCTCATCAATCGCAAAATCTTTTGGCTCGCCTAATATTCCACGAATCGCCGAGACATCCGCACTAGTAATAACCCCGCCTTTTTGCACGCCACGTTCAGCAAGAAGTTCTGTGACTCGTATTTCGACATCAGCTTCAAGCTCTTCATCTGCGTATGTTTTTACAGTCTGTAAATACTCTTCGAGCGAAGCTTTGGCATCGAGTTCGCTATCGTAACTAACTCGAGCGATGTGAATTCTGGTTATTTCTTTCATGGAATCTCCTTACAACTCTCTCGCCGTTTTCGTCAGCTTAGTTATTTCTGCCTGTAAAAGTAGTTCAACACGATTACCATAATCAGTCGTTTTGTAGTATTTACGCGGTGGTCCCTGCTCCGACTCTCGCCATTCGTACTCAAGGAGGCCATCACGTTGCAGTCGATTCAGAAGAGGATAAATTGTTCCTTCAACGACCACCAATTCCGCATCGCGAAGCGCCGCAACAATATCGCTCGTGTACACCGGGGTTGTTCTACAAATCTTCAAAACACAAAAAGATAAAAAACCCTTGCGGAGCTGTGTCGCCACAAGGTCGGCATATACTGAAGCTGTGTTATTTTTTTGCATAGTTCTATGTTATACATAGTACTTTGTAATGTCAACATAAGAATAGAGTGCCCTCGCGGTAACACTCTATCTCTAAAAATCTGTGCGACTATCCTTCGTTTTCTACCCAGGCTACAAGTGTCGTTACGTACCCTTCGAGTAGTGACGCGACTTCTTCGTTCGGATTGCCCTCTTCATCAAAGGCTAGATGCGCAGACGCAAGATATAGTTCAGGCTGGCTCATTATTTTTGCCCCTAGATACGCCATACTGTGTCGCAAATCAGACTGAGCAACCGCTGTGCCGACAGGACTTGGTGACGCCCCAGCCATAGCTACTGGTTTTCCTACAAAGAGTTGCGAGCCGTACGGTCTTGATAACCAATCAATCGCGTTCTTGAGCACACCTGGAATGCTGCGGTTGTACTCTGGTGTTACAATTAATACTCCGTCAGACTCGGCAACAACTGCTTTTGCTTTCTCGACAATTTCCGGAACATCACTTTCTAAATCTTCATTAAAGAGTGGCATCGAAATATCAACGTATTCAAACGTAGCTCGATCTCCAATTACCTTCTCCAGATTGTTCGTTAATGTTTTATTAAACGATTTTTCCTGTAAGCTTCCAACAAGTACTGCAATTTTCATATTTAACTCCTTTTTTTACTATACTTAGTATAGTACTAGCAAGTACGTAATGCAACTACTAGCGTATACTGAAATTGTAGTATAAAAAATATACGGAGATCCAGCTATGCACCAGCAATTCATTACCGAAGAAACTTTGACTGACGCCAATATCGATCTGATTCATCTCAACGACATGCTGCAAGAGCGAGTCGGCGCGGAAATAACTGATACGTTTAGCGAAAGTCAAATTCAAACACTAATCGACATGCAGGAAAATGCGAGCGATGATGAACTGAGTGTGTGGCTCGAACAAAATGTGCCGAATCTTCAAAAACTTGTTCAAAGCGAAATAGATGCAATTCTCGATGAAATTAGCGAGGAAGACGTCGACGATGCAGATGACCAGACTCAAACTGGTAAGTTATAAAATTCCAGTTTGAGATTCCTATTAAGAAAGATGTGGCAGACATATCGCCTCAGTTACGTATTGTCACCCCGAGCGTCGCAAACGCAACCACCATACAAAAAAATTACTGTGTTAAAAACTAATCAAGTATAGTATTGGAGTAAATCGCACGGGTTGTTGCATCAATATCGCTTTTCAGCTGAGGAAAAGGTACACCCTCTCGAGCTGTTACACCTTCGAATATCCAAAAAACTCGCTCTGAAAACCCCATACCGCATGTCGGCGGCATCCCATATTCAAGCATCTCGACGTAATCAATATCGAGCATCATCGCCTCGTCGTCGCCACTATCGCGAAGCTGCTGTTGTTCCTGGAAACGGTTGAGCTGATCGATGGGATCGTTGAGCTCAGAGAACAAATTGCATAGCTCAGACCCCGCGATCACAACTTGCGCACGTTGTGTCGTCTCAGGTCGATCACGATTGACTTTTGCAAGCGGCGAAATAAACGTTGGTGTATTGATAAGCCAGATTGGCCCAGCAACATCCTTGCGAATATTTTTCCACAATTTATCGATCCCGCGTGATTTATTTTCGGTTTGCTCAACTTCCAGATTGTTATCTTTGAGCGCTTGCTTCACCGCGTCGAGCGTGCAATCGAATGGATTGACTCCATACTTTTCCTCAATAACCGTCGCATAATCCCAACGTGGCCAGTCGCCCGTTAGATCAACATCGAAACCACCAAGCGTAAACTGAAGCGTTCCAAATGTTTTCTCTAGCACGAACTTAAACAGTTCTTCCTGGAATACGATTCCCTTTTCCCAATCGGCGTATGCCCAGTACCACTCCATCGCTACATGCTCCGGGAGATGCTCATCAGAGAATCGTGGACCAAGATCGTAAACTTTTTCAAAGCCAGCACCTATCAAACGCTTAAGCGGCAGTTCGTGACTGATCCTCAGATAAAAATCTTGATCATCGAGTGCCGACATTTTCGTCACGAATGGGTTCGCATCAGCGCCACCTGTCGTGTGTTCAAGCACTGGTGTATTGACCTCATAAAATCCATGAGTATCAAGAAACTCTCTGGTTGCTTTCCAAAAATTACTGCGACGGATGAATCGATTGCGAACCTCAATATTGACGTTCATATCGACGTAGCGGCGACGGAATCGCTCTTCTTTATTCGTTAGTTCGGTCGGCATTGGTCGCAAGCTTTTACCGAGGAACTTTAGCGACTCCACTCCAACAGATATTTCACCAGTTTTTGTTCGAATGACCGTGCCACTTGCTTCGATAAAATCTCCACTATCGAGCAGGTTTAGTTCTTTCATACCAATTCTGTTCAACGTCGCGTCCAGATCAGCGACTGCACTTGTCTGCAAAAACAACTGCAAGTTCCCTGACATATCACGCAGCACAATGAAAGCCAGCTTGCCAAATTTCCGCAAACTCACAATTCGCCCTACAACGGTAACTTGGTTTCCTTCATGTTCATCGAACGCATCGGTAACACTACGCAAGGAATGCGTACGCTGTGCAGTTGCTGGATACGCGTCGATTCCAATCGCCGTAAGTCCATCTAGCTTACGTAATCGCTCGTTTCTATAATCTTCAAGTGTTGCCATATCGGTCTATTGTACCTTATCAACCCCTCCGGCGGTAGATGATTGCTATACGTCAGTTCGTCTGTTGCAAATATATCGAACAACCCCACCGATTGCGCCGAGTGTTGCAAGAAGTGTCATAAGAATCGAAGCAACTGACAGAGCGGAGCTTGCAGATGCGAATCCAGTATTCGGCGTACCAACGGCCGGCACTCCTGCAATTTTGCTGGCAGTCGTTGTAGATACATCGGTATCCCTCGTAGCTGCATCATCTTGGTCTTCGGTGTCGGCTGCTGCTTCAACTGTGAAGCTGCCAATCCTATATGAACCGTTGGCATCTCGGTCTTGCACGGCCAAATTCATTGGAGCGTAGGTAAAAGTATTTGTCGCTCCAGTCTTACGCTCTGTCCAATCTACTTTCGTTCGTAAGCTATACACGCCAGAAGCTAATCCTGTGGTTTCGATCGTAGGCGAATCACCCACTGTCTTTGTCATTGGATCGTCGCTCAGTGATTGCATATTTTGCTCAGCATAGATCGTCTTTAAGTTGAGATCAGAATCGACTGTTCGTACGATGTCGCCGTCGCTATTTACCACGTCGTATAGCACTTGCCAGTTATCGTAGGTTGGCGCCACACCAAAATTTGTCCAGCTTATTGATGGTCTGAACGCCGCACCAGAAACAACTCGATCGGTGACAGTTGCCGCAGTTGGTGCATAACGATAGCCACTATATTTGTTCGTTCGAGACCATAGGCCATATAAGTTAGCTGGCATTTTTGTCGATGAGTTTTGATACGTAAATCCAGTACTCGCCATCATCGACACACCTTTATTAACAGAATCCGTCAATGCGTTCTCGTAATATTCCAGTTCAGTCTGGCCGTTGAGAAAGTTGCACCATTCAGTAATAATTGGCGCAGACTTTGATCGCTCGTTAAAGATAGAAAGAATAGGATCGTTGTTCTCGACGTAATATGAGTACTGATTGCCCGCCCATGTCGGTGTTGCACCATAGACACCAACACAATCTGATCTATTACCAACTGGCTTTTTAATGTTAGCTAGCTCGTTGCTGTCGCGATATAATTGCTTCACTATTTCGGCGTTGCCGGGTGCGGCAATTATTTGCGTATCCGGAAAAGCTCTAAGCGTTGCATCGACTAGCTCAATAATAGAACTCTTTGTAATGTACTGATCGCCGTACTGGCTAACGTAGCCAAGCTCTGCCATCGAGTTTTCTTGACTTGGTCCCGGCATGTTCAGCTCATTACGCATAAATGTATTGTGGTTTTCGCTAAAGTCGCCATACCCCGACATTTCATACACAGCAACGCGTTCATCCTTGTTATAACGACGCCCCATTGCAGCGATCAAATCTTTCGTGTAGTTAAGGTATTCCCTATCATTCCAGTTCGGAATAACATGCGTATTGCCCTCGTAGACATAGTCACTTGTCGCACCGTTAACCGTCCTGAGCCACGCCGGTACAGAGATATTGGTATTTGCTGGATACGACGTTGAGCAGCAAGAGTTGAACGATGTCATGCGAAAACCAGATCGCTTTGCTTCGTTGGCGTTTCTCGCGATAAATTCGTCAATTACCGAAAAATCATACTTCTGATCATCAGATGCATCTGAAGGTAGCGTTCTAGGATCTACTGGCTGAACTTGCTTCCACTCAAATCTCTGATTAGCATCTTTTGCATCTGGCCAGTCTTGGTAATCAAACTGAGCAGCATTGGACTGTGGAAATAGGCCGGTATCCAGGTTTTTATATTGCCCGCGCATCGGATTGGCGATATCAGGTTCGCTGAACGGGATTGTTGCTAGGATGTTTGATGCAGCACTCGCCACAAGTGGCTGCGCAAAGTTGCATAGCGCAGCGACCACAAATGCTGCAACGGTACTATTAATCTGTACTTTTTTAACCCTCATTATTTCTCCTTTTTGTGTTTCTCGTGCCCTTATGCTTATTTATACAGGTACTGCTGCTATATTGCAATCATAGGGGCAGTATAATGCTTGCATATTAACTGGTAAAGTGATAATATCGAAACAAATTAAATCTACAGCATAAAGGTTAATCGTGAAAATAAACACAGAGCCAATATCAGTATATTCCTTTATCCCTGAACCGAAACCACCCACCGATAAGCACCTCCTCGACCCAATTGGCGCCAGTGAGCTGTATCTTGTTGATGGTCGCTACAAAGATTTCGAAGAATATGACAATTATGAGAAATCCGATATTTCAAAAAAACCGGCCGCACTTTACGAATTCCCTGATGGATTCAGCGGCTTGTTCTCCGCTCAAACGATCATAGATTTTCACGCGAACAACCCCGACTCTCCTCTCGATGTCACCAATCCTGAGCACGCAGAGTCTATCGCTTTATCTCTCCATGCAGGCAGCCCATACAGGGATTACGCGCTCTCCAACCTTGCGCTTTACAATCTATATGACGGCAATTACCAAGAGGCTAACCGCCTTCTTCACCTCATAGAAGACAAAACGCTCGCAACAGATGTACTGACAAAAATCATAACTGAGGAAACCAAAGCTCAGGTATTAACCCCGTCCCAGGACGACGAACTACGAAATGAGCTGCGAAGAGTGACAATTGAAGTCTTGTCTGAACTTGAAGATCTTTCTAAAGCTAATATACTCGGGCGAGCAGCGATTCTGCTCAATGACAGTGGGCTGGAAGCCATGGCAGTGGATAGCGGAAAAGTCCACTTTTCCGCACCCGTGGATGGAGCACTCGAGACTGTCAATTCCCGGCGTAAATCACGCGATCCAAAAGACGACGCAAAACGAATCGATATGGCTGAGCTACTAGAAAGCTAGCTGATCTTTACGATATCGTAAACAATCGTGCCTTTTGGCGTCGTAATCGAGACTTCTTCACCAACTTTTTTACCCATCAACGCCTGACCAATTGGTGATTCATTGCTAATCTTCCCTTCGATCGGATCAGCCTCAACAGGTCCAACGATAATGTATGTAGCGTCTTTACTACCTGTTTTCAAATCTACTCGGCTACCTAAGCTCACTTTAGTGCCCTTGCTAGCGCTAATAACGTCAGCGTTGAGCAAAACGTCTTCGATCTCAGCAACTCGGCTTTCGAGCAGTCCTTGTTCTTCACGAGCACTGTCATACTCTGCGTTTTCTGAAAGATCACCAAAGTCGCGAGCTTCAGCAATTTTGTCGGCGATATCGCCGCGGCGGCTCTTCAATGTTTCAAGCTCAGCTTCGAGCTCTTTTTTTCCATCTGCAGTAATTTGATATACTTTTTTCATATTTTTCCATTCTTCGTACCAATTATCTGGTGTTTATTATACTATTAGCACCCTATATGTGGTGCTTAAATGATGATACCTTCTTCAGTTAACCCAGTTTATCAAGCAGTTCTTGACGTGTCAATAGAGTCGTTTCACCACTGATACGAGTGGTTAATTCATACTGATTTTTTTCCATCAAACGATCACTCACTGTCACACGATACGGAATGCCGAGTAATTCAGCGTCAGCGAACTTAGCGCCCGGCCGTTCATCGCGATCATCGTATAGCACTTCTGTACCCCGGCTTTGCAATCCGTCATACAAATCGTCGGCTTGCTGGCGCGAGGCGTTGCCAATCTGAACTAGGTAGACCTTGGCTGGCGCTATATTTTGTGGCCATACTAGTCCTTTATCATCAGCCATTTTTTCGACAATAACGCCCATAACGCGAGTAATGCCGATGCCATATGATGCCAAATAAACTGGTCGCTGCTGCCCGTCTTGACCAGTCACCGTGATATCCATTGACTCAGATTTTTCGGATCCGAAATTAAAAATGTTTCCGACTTCAGCACTTTTCACTCGCTCTAGCTCACTTTTATCAATCCCGAGTTCTGCAGTTGCCTCATCAAGCACTTCCTCGTTGACGGCAATATTTTTTTCGCGATGAATGTACAAAATATCCTCTCCAGCATCGCAGATTGTCTGAAATTCATGGCTAAATTTCGTGAAAGCCCCGCCACTCGCAAACGTCACATACGTTTCCTCGCCGATGCCAAGGCGATCGTAGACCTTTTTATAAGCTTGAATTACCTTTTGATAGTACTCATCTAGTTCTTCGGCTGAGATATGTAGTGAATACATATCTTTCATAACAAACTCTCGTCCACGCATGATGCCGCTCTTAGCGCGCAGTTCGTTGCGAAGCTTTGTTTGGAATTGGTAAACGCTCGCCGGCAAATCCTTATAGCTCTTAACGAATTGCTGCATCATTTCCATAATCGCTTCTTCATGGGTCCAGGCAAGGCCAAGCTCTGTGTTGTCCTTAAGTTTTGTCTTAAACCACACATCGACAACATCATCGCTCCAGCGGCCGGTTTTTTCCCACGTTTCTTTTGACTGAAGGTTGGTCATAATAAGCTCTTGGCTATCAATCGCGTTCATTTCTTCGCGCACAATTTGCTTAATATTCTCAACAACGCGTAGGCCCAGTGGCGTGTAGACATAAACGCCCGCCATCACTTTGTAGACATAGCCCGCTCGAATGAGTAGTTGCGCATTTTTTGCGACTTCGCTTGATGGTGCCGTCTTGCTTGTTTTTGTAAAATTTTTACTGAGTCTCATAAAATACCTGCCATGTTAAATATTGATGGGTTTACAAATAATACGTAGAACGCAATGCCATTTTTCATCATATGAAGCAAAATCCCCGCCCAAATACTTCCAGTGACTTCACGAAGTCCGCACATGATTAAACTGAGCGCGAATACGTTGATGCCAACGTTCCACTGTAAGTGCATGATACCAAAAATTACGCTAGTAATCACGGCAGCCGCGGCAAACGGAATCAATTTACGTAACTTTCCATACAGATATCCGCGCAACAATACCTCTTCGGCAATCGGTGCAATTACAACCAGTGTCAAAAAGGCAAACAAATATTGATACCTGCCAGAAAGATTGTCGAATCCAACGTCCTGCGCCTGTGTTCCATTGAATCCTGGCCAAACAATTACCGCAAGATATGCAAATATCGCCGCCAGTAGCGCGTACAAAACAAATCCCGCTGGTGCAAGCAGTATATCTTTCCAGCTTGGCAATCGTGTCAAACCAAGTTCTTCAAGCGTCACTCCAGTTTTTCTGACGAGCCATGGTACGGCAATTGTAATACCAATTGTCAACGCATAAATTATAACACTAAGAAGTGTTTGATACGCTGGTTGTTGCAAATTTCCCACTAGGTCCGCGTTGATAAGCCGCATGAGCGACAATATCGCCACAAGGACAACTTGAGCAACGGCGAAACTTCCGAGTACGAGAAAAGAATACGCAGCAGTTTTAACCCATCTGTTTAGCGGCTTTTTTTCGTTTATAACGGGCTCAGCCCGCGTTGGTTTAGAAAAGTTTCCCGACATCGGCAATTGTTACCACGACGACCAGCGCCATTAGTGTTAAAAATCCCGCACCCTGAATCTTTTCTTCGCGTTCTTTCGTGAGCGGTTTTTTCAGTAGTCGGAAAACCGCCATCGTAAACCAGCGGCCGCCATCAAGTGCTGGAATCGGTAAAAAATTCATTACGGCTAGTGTCAGCGAAATAATAGCAGTCAAAAATACTAGTTGCGTTGCACCAGCTTGCTCTGCAGCTGGAAATATAACACCTAAGATTCCAACCGGTCCAGCAACGCTCGCTCCGGCCGTCGATAGATCCTTACTAGCCTGCTGACGCGTATCTTGATCTGGACTAAGTTGCAGCACCAATCCTGTTACGAGATTTGCTACCAAATCACCCAAGCCCTGAAGTGTCACCCATGTAAATTGCGCCGTTGTCGCTACGCCAACGATTGGTGCCGACCATGTTGCTTTAATGGTCTCGCGCTGGGCTGGACCGACACCAAGGTACCCCTGGTTATTATCGTTCGTTTGGTTTAGCGTCAGCGACGTGCTCTTTTCAGCACCTTTACGGTTATAGATAATCTCAACCATGTTTCCTTTTTGCGCGGTTGTTTTATCAACCAATCCCTGCGAAGTATCAACAGGCTGGCCGGCAAAGCGCACAATAGTGTCGCCGACTTTAAGGCCAGCGCGAGCAGCTGGTGAGTCGGCGCTGATGTTAGCAATCTCTACTGGCTTCTTCACTATCGCCGTGTCGTTGGCTACACTAAACTGATTTGGTAAAATTTTCGGTAGACCAACGAGCGCGAGAATTGTTAGAAGTATCGCCGCAGCAATCCAGTTGACGAATACACCAGCAAGCAAAATTTTTGTCTTTTGCCAGAAGCTTGCCGCGCCATAATCACCTTTTTGATCAGCAGCATCATGCTCGCCTTGTAGCTTCACAAAACCACCGAGTGGCAAATAATTCAACGTGAATAACACGCCATTTTTTAATTTCTTACCCCAAGCACGCGGCGGAAATCCAATTCCAAATTCTTCGACAACAACGCCGTTACGTCTTGCAACAATCGCATGTCCAAGCTCGTGAATTACAACCAAAAAAACCAGAATTAGCAATCCTGTAATGACACCAATCAGCAGTTCCATCTATCCTCCAAATCGTCGGCCGCGCCGTAAATATTCTTCTAGTATAACCGGAACATCGTCTTTTGTCATGTCTGGCCACATTTTATCGATAGTCATAAATTCGCTATAGGCCGCGCGCCATAGCATGAAGTTCGACAGTCGCTGTTCCCCGCTCGATCGAACAATAATATCAATCGGCGGAATTTCTGGTGCATACAAATGGTGTTCGATAAGCTCTGGCGTGATGTCTTCTGCTTTCGTACCAGCCGCAATAATCGACTTCATGCTATCTACGATTTCTAAATGTCCGCCATAATTAAAACAAACCGCCAATGTCCCTCGAGTATTTTCTTTTGTCCGCTCCTCTGCATTGTCGATGGCCTTACAAATCTTTTCGCTCACACCAATGCGTGAACCAACAATTCGCAACTTCACATTCTTTTCATCAAAGACATGTAGGTCGGATGTCAATAATCGCAGCACGAGCCCCATCAACTTACTGACTTCGCTCTGACTTCGCTTCCAATTTTCCGTACTAAAAATATAAATCGACATGTACGGCACGCCTTTGTCAAAGACTTCAGCGGCGATATCCTGCAGTTTATTGTAGCCGGCCAAGTGACCCTCGTAACTTGGAATGCCGTGTTGCTTCGCCCATCGACGATTTCCATCGACGATAAAGCCAATGTGGTGCGGCAGTGAACTCTCATCATCCATAGTATAATTCTCCCCGCTACACCGTAAACATAATAGTAGCGTTAACTATACACCATGCAGACGGTTTACGTCGTAAGAATGATTACGCGCCAGGTAAAATACCTAAATTGTAAGAATGTCTTTTTCTTTTGCCTTGAAAGCTGTATCAATTTGCAGATTATATTCTGCCATAGCTTTATCAATTTCTTTTTCAACACGCTTTACGTCATCATCACCCATCTCTTTGGCTTCTTTGCGGCGCTTCGCGTCTTTGAATGCATCTTGTCGTATCGAACGAAGTGCAATCTTAGCGTCTTCAACTTTTTCGCCAGTTTGCTTCACCATTTGCTTGCGTCGCTCTTCAGTCAGTGGCGGAACAGGAACGCGAATAATTCTTCCGTCATCGCTTGGATTGAAACCAAGACCTTGGTCAGCTCGAATTGCCGCAGTAATAAGCGTCACGTTGCTCGGGTCGAATGGAGTAACTTGAAGCAACTGCGGTTCTGGGGCAGTAATGTTCGCGGCTTGGTTGAGCGGCATTTTCGTGCCGTAAACTTCAACAGAAATTCCATCAAGCATACTCGGGTGCGAGCGACCAGTCCGGACTTTCTTCAATTCTTCTTCAAAATGCGCCACAGCGCTTGTCATCTTTTTTTCGTAGGGATCAGTGTCAAACATATATTTCTATCATAACAGAAGTAGCAGCCGAGCTGCTACTTCTTGAGGCGATTTTATAGGTACACCTTATTTCTTGCGCTTAAAGAAACCTTGTAATTTTTCGGTAATTTTTTTTCTCTTAGGCTTACCGTCTTCACCCAACACCACAAAATCACCAGTGGGTTGACGAGGCTTAGAGGGAGCAGCCTCCCCAAATGGCACGCCCGTGGCTGGTTTGGCTACTTCTACATTTGGCGAGACAAGATCTAATCCGTAAGCTTCATCGATCTGTTTTCTAGCGTCTTTGACTTCTGGATCGATGGGCGGTTTCGAGTCACCGCTTAAGCCACGTTCAAATGCTTCTTGGTCCCTAGCTTCTCCGTACTGTTGATGGCGCACTGTATTCGCATTGCGTAGCTCTTTTTCTCTTTTTTCTATAGCCTCATCGCTCGTATATTCGGAGAAATCGAAGGAGGGGTCTGGTTGTGCATCAGGTAGGTCTGCGGGCGCTACGTCCCATGGTGACGCTACGAGTTCATCGCTTTTTTCTGTTTGATTTAGAGTTTCGCTCATAATTATTTTTATTCTGCTTTTTCTGCTTTTTATATTAGTGCTGATTTCATATTTATACTACTACACTTATGCTTGATTGTCAATAGCTACACATTATAAAATGCTTTTCCCGATGCAATTGCCGTTTCGCGAGCAAGAAAAGCTGCTGTCGTACTTGGACTAAGAGCCGTCTTAACGACCTCTCGACCAAATTTAAGCTTCTTATCGACAGTTATGTAGCGTTCTTGCTTGCCGTTACCGAAAGAGACACCGTAATGATCTTCTACAGTCCTTTTAGCAGCTTTACCAGCTGCTTTAGACCGCGGATTATCGGCTACTTGGCGAGCAAGGCGAAGCATATTGGCACCAAATTTACTGACTCTAGATCCACTGTTTGGCTGCTCTTTCTCGTATCTAGAATCAGGAAATGACTGTTCGATGTAACTATCTGTTGCGATGGGTTCTATGCCGTAGCCTGAACCTAAACCAAATGGATCAATTTCATTAAACTGTTGTACGGGTTGGTGATTTAGCTTAATCTCATTTGAACGGGTGCTTGCACTGTAATTGACATATTGCTCATTCGCACCACCGCGTCTTACAGTTTTGTCTAATACAAAATTTGCTAAGCGCTTAATTTTCGGGCTAAGATGCTCGCCAGATTTTTGATCTTCGATTGTTGGTAAAGAGTAAGTACTTGGACTATAATCTACCTGACCAGAGCCAAATGGATCAGCTCCTGGTTGTTCATAATTGCTTGGACTGTAAGTGTTCATGTTTTGCATTTTTATTTTGGGTTGAGCTATTTGTACACAAATTATCATATTTTTGCTATTAAGTCAATAAGATAGTTGCATTCTCACAAAAAAAGTAGCCGCTAAGTGCGGCTACTTTACTATTCTAAAGCTATTTATTCGCTTATACCAAGTTCGATGCGTCGAAATTGGCTGACGCGGATGTTTTCACCACTCTTGGCAATTTGCTGTTTGATCCTATCTTCAACCGTCATTGTGTCGTCAAGCACAAAAGTCTGGCTGGCAAGTACCTGTTCAGCAAAATGCTTCTTAAGTTGGCCTTCAACAATTTTTCCGGCCATTTCAGCTGGCTTTTCTTTTAAAGAATCGCTTGCAAGAAATTCAGCCTTTTTCGCTTCATAATCTGCTGCTGGAATGTCATCCTCGGTAGAATATTGTGGGTTCATGGCTGCAATTTGCATAGCTAGCTGGTGCGCTAACTCTTTAAATTCTGGGAGACGAGCCACAAAGTCCGTCTCGCAGTTCACTTCCACAATAACGCCGATTCGATCACTGTGAACGTAGCTTTCGATAAGACCTTCACGAGTTTCGCGGTCACCTTTTTTCTCGGCTCGCGTCAGACCTTTTTTGCGCATTGCCTGAAGCGCCGCGTCAAAGTCTCCATCGGCTTCCGTCAATGCAGTTTTTGCGTCAGTCAACCCAACGCCAGTTAGTTCTTTTAGTTTCTTGATGTCATCGATTGTCACGCCCATCGCTTATTTCTCCTCTGTTTTATCGGCTGGCTTGTCAGCGCCTGCGCCTTGTCGAACTGCTTCGACGAAGTAGTCCAATAGCAGCTGAACGCCTTTAATAGCGTCGTCGTTCGCTGGAACAACGTAGTCAATGCCGGTTGGGTTTGCGTTTGTGTCCGCAATACCAACAACAGGAGAGCCGAGCGCTTTCGCTTCTTTCACAGCGTTTGCATCGGTGATAATGTCAAATACAATTACAACACCTGGCTTGCCGTTCAAATCTTTAATACCGCCGTATTTATGGTTCAACTCATCAATTTCTTCTTGAAATCGTTGCACTTCAAGCTTATTGTAGCGCTTTTCAAGATCACCAGCTGCCATGCGCTTTTCAAGATCTTTGAGCTTTTTGATCTGCTGCGTCATCGTGCCAACGTTTGTTAGCATTCCACCAACCCATCGCTCAGTCACGAACGGCTGATTCACTGATTCCGCTGCTTCACGAACAATGTCTTTCGCTTGCTTCTTTGTCCCCACAAAAAGAACTTGCTTGCCACTTGCTGCAGTTTTGCTAACGAAATCTAATGCTACATCAAGCTTTTCGACTGTCTTTGTTAAGTCAATAATGTGACTTTCTTGTCGTTTGCTGTGAATGTATGGCGCCATTTTTGGGTGCCAGCGGCTCGTTTTGTGTCCGAAATGAACACCAGCTTCGAGCAAAGCTTTTATGTCGACATCAACTGCCATAATATCCTTATCCCTTCCTACTTGCTGCTTTCGATTATTCGAAGGATTTTCCCAAGTAGTGCTTCGTTAAAAATTAGTACTACACAATAATATCAAAATTGAAACTTATTTTCAATTACTGCGGCAAATTATAATAGCAGGTTTTTCCATTTGTAAGGTTTGACCTGTCATAACTTGCGCCGAGTCCGCCTATGTCTGGACATGTACTCACGTTAAGCAGTGTGACAAATATTTTCTCCGTGCCTACTGATTCGCGATAATATATTGCGCCTCTATGTTGATTCACATTAGTATATGCATTTTTATCGGAAGGAGATGGAAAACTTTTAATGTAAGGTGTCATTTCATTAAGAAATGTTTGTTGTACTATCCATGTGCCGTCTGTTTCAGATCCGTAGCACCTACCGCTAAACGAGCTCGTGTACGTATTTGTACCGCCCAAACACGAATGCATAGTTGGGTAATTACCCTTGTCAACTTTATACATCTGTAGTGCTTTTGCCCATGTCGAAACCGCATGTACAGTTTTTGTATTCTCCGCCCGAGCTTGAACACCGCTATACGCCACAGTAGTTATCGCAGCGAGAATACCGATGATAACGATAACTATAAGAAGCTCAACAATTGTAAAACCAGCTTTTTTTGTGTGCATTAGAAATATTATAGCATTAGCGTCATAGTGGATTGACAAAAAAATTTTTGTTGATAAAATATTACTACAACAGTTCAAAAACAAACAATATGCAAAGCATACCACGAAATACAAAAATCATCGTTTTAAGTACGGCTTCTCTCCTGCTCTTCGCCTCCGGAGCCGCAGCATTCTACGTTGCTAAAAATAGCAACACCGCTGGGGTTAACCAACCTTCATCAGATCGTACGACTGACGACAATGGTGCGACTGAGCCGAAAAATTCTTCTTCCGGTAAAGCCTCTCGCCCATCTGAAAACAAAGCCAAGAACACAGACAAGAACATCGCCTCGAAGAAAAGTTCCGAGCGATCCACAACAAAAAAATCCCAAAAGCCGTCGCCATCTAATGAAAAACCAACCAACTCAACTACGCCGTACTCATCGAATAGCCCAAAAAACACTCGCAAACCAACGACTCGTCCACCAGATCCATCGCCTAACCAATCGCCGTCGCCTACTAATCCAGGAGCTACGCCGAAACCGCCGACACTTTCTTCGTATGATTCAAGTGTTCTCGCCGATAGTCCGTCTCATTTCTATACATTGAGTGACGGAGGCCAAAATGCCTCCAATTCTGCTGGCGGTGGAAACGCGCGATTTGTAAACTCGCCGTCAAAAACGCGACTTCCAAATGGTGACATCGCTTCGGTATTCAACGGTTCGAATCAATACGTCGAAGTGCCAGATTCGAACAGTCTCAGCGTCACAGACACCGGTGCTTTAACTGTCGAAGCCTGGATTCGCCCAGATACATTACAATTCTCAAGACAAGAAGGAACTGGCTACGTGCACTGGCTCGGTAAAGGCGCGAGTGGTCAGCACGAGTACGCTGCGCGCATGTATTCTTATAATAATTCAGAAAACCGGCCAAACCGCATATCGGCATACGCCTTCAACCGCTCCGGTGGACTCGGTGCAGGAAGTTATTTCCAAAATAACGTTGTAGTTGGACAATGGATCCATGTCACAATGGTCATTAATGCAAAAGCAACGAGCGGCAAATATCCGTCTGGCTACACGAAAATTTATCAAAACGGCACGCTGCGAGATCAAGATAGCCTTAGCCAATATTCAATTCGTCCAGAAAATGGCTCTGCTCCACTCCGAATAGGAACGCGAGATTTCAACTCATTCTTCAAAGGCGGAATTGGAAAAGTAGCTGTTTACAACTACGAACTTTCACAAAACGCCATCGCCACTCATTATCAAAAGATGCGATAATTCTAAACTTTTGACATCAGCACTGTAATTCGCTATAATTAGTAGCATTATGAAAAGCAGTTTACACCCCACAACCTATCGCCCAGTCGTATTTAGCGACGATGTGGCGGGTTTTGCGTTTTTGACACAAAGCACAGCGCAAACAAACGACACTATTAAATGGGAAGACGGAAACGTATATCCGCTCATTAAGACGCACATTTCGTCGGCCTCTCACCCGTTCTTCACCGGCGAAGAGAAAATTATTGACACCGAAGGTCGTGTTGATCGATTCAAAGCTAAGTTCGCAGCAGCTGAGGCCCGCAAAGAACAGCTTGCTGCAAAAGCTAAAAAACAAAACGCGAAAAAAGCTGCGAAATCTAGCAAATAATAAATCGCATAAAAAAGCTTACGACTATGTAAGCTTTTTTATTACAATGAAAAAGTAAAAATATTTTCTCATAACAATCGGAGTTTGCCATGGACGAAAATCAAAATAACAGTTCCTATACCCAAAATTCACCGGAAGCGACAAACAATCTCGCTCAACCACCTGTCGCGCAAAAGAATAGAAGCTTGAAGTTGCCACTCTTTTTGATGCTCTGGCCTATTGTTTCAATTATTTTTACTATCGCCCTTTATTTCTTCGTAGCAAATGTTTTGCCGAGCGAGCCAGCGAACACCGGCGATCTTTTCGAGCCACAATCACCTGTCAAAGCTGTCGTAAACGTATTAATATATCTCGTAGGTGGTTTATCAGTACTAGCTGGGCCAATTAGCTTTATCGTTGGACTCGTTTTACTCGTTAAAAGAAGAGCTGCTTAGCACTG
>Ga0209195_1000404_pt1 | contig 33138 bp, 30 predicted proteins | sample COGITO_mtgs_1004_3_FD_184788 | JGI IMG/M metagenome (GOLD analysis project Ga0209195, IMG submission 184788) | Pelagic marine microbial communities from North Sea - COGITO_mtgs_100420 (SPAdes) (version 2) | ecosystem: Environmental > Aquatic > Marine > Epipelagic ...
GCTTGATTCGCTGCTATATTATTAATAATTTCAATTTCACCAGTTGCAGTCCAGGTAACTTTTACATAATCAACCTCAGTAGCGTTACCCATTCCAAAAAACTCATAAAAAGAATTTTGAGATAAATATCCCTCACCTGCTAATGTGTATCTATATTGTGATTGACCATCAATATTTATTTCTATGGTATTTCCTATACCATCTCTGTTGGAAATAACTCCCTCCAACTTCACTTTTAACCAATTATTTTCATTTACTGTTGTATTAGCCCATAAAAAATTTGGTTCAATGTCATTTCCTACTACAATATCTGGTTTTCCGTCATTATCAATATCACCTATCGCATTTGTATAACTTTTTCTCGTATCATCTTGAAAGCCTATATTTTCAGGAATAATAAAAGTTTCATTATTTTGTTGGTGGTAAAAAGCAGCTGATAAAAATGAACCTACACTACCATCAAAATCACTGCTAACATACAAATCTAAAAGCCCGTCACTATCTGCATCTAAAAAAACTGCCCCCCAACCAACACTGTTAAATGTTGTTGCTGTAGCTTCTGCTACGTTGGTAAAGGTTCCATCGCCATTATTTCTTAATAATTCATTTCCCTCTGGTGTATTTGTAATGTAAATATCAAACCATCCGTCATTATTATAATCTCCAATTGTAGTAGTCATGGCGTTAATTCCTATACCTGCTCCACTATATTCAGAGACATCATCAAAAGTTCCATCCCCATTATTTTTGTATAAAATATTTAAATTATCGGGTTTATCGTTTGAAATATAAATATCTTGAAAACCATCATTATTATAGTCGAAAATGATACTGCAAAATGAAAGATGACTGCTCATTGATAAACCAGCTGATGCTGTTATATCTATATAAGTACCCTCATCATTTCTATATAAATAATTTCGTTGATCGTCAGCTACTCCATCTCTATTTGAAATAAATGCATCTAAATCTCCATCATTATCCATGTCTGCAAAAGAGACACCATAGGTAAATAAATCGGTTTGAAAGAATCCAATGGTTGAGGAAATATCTGTAAAATTCATATCACCATCATTCTTGTAAAATTTATTTACTCCTTCAAATCCAGTGACAAAAAAATCTTGATCTCCATCATTATCATAATCAACCCAAATCACTTGTTTTGTCTTGAAAGTATTTGAAATACCATTAAGAGAGATGGAATTAAAGATTCCGTCATTGTTTTTTAAAAAATAAATTTCAGTGCCCTCCTCAGATGCAAAGGTTAAATCATCCCAGCCGTCATTGTCAAAATCTGCGAAAGAAACTCCACCACCCCATGTAGATGTTCCATAACTATAAGCTGTCCCAATTTCATTAGCAACATCTTCAAAAGATATCTGGGCGTTTACTGTAGAAAAAAAGAAAAGAAAAACTAAAAAAAATATTTTATTCATTACACTAAGTTAATACTATTATTCTTTGAATAAAGGCCTGTGACTCATCAAATTGTGTACTTTTTCTTTTACTGAATTTAAAATATCCTCATTTCCAGAATTATTAATGACTTCGTCAATTAAATCAACGATCACAATCATATCGTCTTCTTTTAAACCTCTTGTTGTCACAGCAGGAGTTCCAATTCTTATCCCTGAAGTAACAAAAGGAGACTTATCATCAAAAGGTACCATGTTTTTATTAACTGTAATTTCTGCCTTTCCAAGAGCTGCCTCAGCTTCTTTACCGGTAATGTTTTTATTCCTAAGATCAATTAACATCACATGATTGTCTGTACCACCAGAAATTAAATGATAATCTTTATCAACAAAAGCTTGAGCCATTGCAGCTGCATTTTTCTTTACTTGAATTTGATAATGTAAAAATTCATCTGTTAGCGCCTCAGAAAAAGCAATTGCTTTGGCAGCTATGATATGTTCTAATGGTCCACCTTGATTTCCTGGAAATACACCACCATTAAGAAGAGCAGACATTTTTTTTAATTTTCCATTTTTTAATTTTAAACCAAAAGGATTGTCAAAATCTTTACCCATTAAAATTAAACCACCTCTGGGTCCTCTCAGTGTTTTATGTGTAGTTGTAGTTACTACGTGACAATGAGGTAGTGGGTCGTTTAAAATTCCTTTAGCGATCATCCCCGATGGATGAGAAATGTCAGCTAACAATAAAGCATTTACACTATCTGCAATTTCCCTGAAACGTTTAAAATCTATATCTCTTGAATAAGCTGAAGCTCCAGCAATAATTAATTTTGGCTTAACTTTAAATGCAATTTCTTGAATGGTATCATAATTTAAAACCCCTGTTTCTTTTTCAACTCCATAAAAATGAGGAGTATAAAGTTTACCAGAAAAATTTACGGGAGAGCCATGAGTTAAATGACCTCCATGCGACAAATCAAATCCTAAAATAGCATCTCCAGGTTTTAGGCAGGCATGAAAAACAGCTGTATTGGCTTGCGAACCAGAATGAGGTTGAACATTTGCATATTCAGCACCATACAATTCCTTTGCTCTATCTATAGCTAATTGCTCTACAATATCTACAATTTCACATCCGCCGTAATATCTTTTTTGAGGATATCCTTCTGCATATTTATTTGTTAAAACAGAGCCTGCTGCTTCCATTACTTGGTCACTAACAAAATTCTCTGAAGCAATTAATTCTAAGCCATTAAGTTGTCTATTTTTTTCAGCTTTTATTAATTCAAAAATCTGTGTATCTCGTTGCATTGTTAAAATTTAATTAAGAAATTCAAATGTACTCAAAAAACGTTTTTAAGATGATAACTTTCCATTATATTTGATACAAACTTTATTAACAATTTTTAATGAAAATAACAGCCAACAACCCAAAAAGAAAATCTTGGTTACAAGTTTATGATAACTCTGATTTTCCAATACAAAACATTCCTTTTGGAGTATTTATCACAAAGGATGATATTATTACAATTGGAAGTAGAATTGGTGATTTTGCTATTGACTTAGGAGCAGTACACCAGCTAGGATATTTTGATGGCATTCCACTTACAGATGATATTTTTTTACAAGATAATTTAAATGATTTTATTGCAGATGGTAGAAAAACTTGGCGATTAGTAAGAAATAGAATTGCTGATATATTCGATGTTACTAATGGTGCTTTAAGGGATAACCCTACGCATAAAGATAAAATTATTTTTAGGATGGATGAAGTAGAAATGTTATTGCCAGTAAGTATAGGTGATTATACAGACTTCTATGCGAGTAAAGAGCACGCTACAAATGTTGGAAGTTTATTTAGAGACCCTGAAAATGCCCTATTACCAAATTGGCTTCATATTCCAATAGGATATCATGGAAGAAGTTCTTCTATAATACCCTCTGGAACTAAAATAAGAAGACCCTTCGGACAAACTAGACCACCAGAGGGGTCAAATACACCAGGGTTTGGACCTTCTAAATTATTGGATTTTGAATTGGAGATGGCTTTTATTACAACTGCCTCAAATAATCTAGGTGAGAGAATTCCTATTGAAGAAGCTGAAGAATATATCTTTGGATTAGTTCAGTTTAATGATTGGTCTGCAAGAGACATTCAAGCATGGGAATATGTTCCATTGGGACCTTTCTTAGGAAAGAGTTTTGCATCAACAATTTCACCTTGGATAGTAACTTTAGATGCCTTAGAGCCTTTTAGAGTAGAAAATCCAAAACAAGATTTTGAACCACTTCCATATCTTAAAAATAAACAAAAGGGAAGTTTTGATATTAATCTTCAAGTAGGAATTCAACCTGATGGTGAAAAAGAAACCATTATTGCTAATTCAAACTTTAAGTATATGTATTGGACTATGGCTCAACAATTGGCTCATCACACAGTCAATGGATGCCCAGTGAATGCTGGAGACATGATGGGAAGTGGAACAATATCAGGTCCTACTAAAGATAGTTATGGGTCAATGTTAGAACTTACGTGGAAAGGTCAACATCCAATTAAATTAAATGATGGATCAGAGCGAAAGTTTATTAATGATTTTGATACCGTTATAATGAGAGCTCATTGTAAAAACGAAAGTGTTAGAATTGGTTTTGGTGAATGTATAGGGCAAATTATACCTGCAAAATAACTCCTTATAAACTCAAAAAATAAAAAGCTTTCTGAAGTACAGAGAGCTTTTTTTTATGTTTATTTATTACTCCTCAATTGGAGGATGTCCGTGAATTTTTTCATAATCATCATCAAAATTTGCTCTTAAATATGCTTTTAGTTTTTTCCGATAATCCTCTTTTAACCACGTAATGAAGTTGTGCGTACTTTTTGATATACATTTAGAGTATCTATTGATACGATCATCTATTTCTTCACCTAACATTTTTACTAATGCTAAAGAATCATAAACATCTTCGCTATTCTCAATACAAATTTTAGCGTGATGTACAATAGACCTTTCAAGTACTTTTTTTGAGGATTCACCTGCTCTAATAGTACTTAAATACTCTTTTTTTATGTCAAAATAAAGTTCAGTAGACTTTGAAAATTCTTTTTTAATCTCACTAGGAAGTTCAAATCTAAATGTACCTTCAATCTCTTCGTCAGATAAAATTGCATCTAAATAATAATCTGGGGCTCTAAACATTCTTTGCCAATCTAAATCTGCACCCCAAGGACCAAACCTATGGAAGTTATTTCCTAAATCAACAACATTAAAGGTTGTTTTATTATCTAAAATTCTTGAACCACGTCCTATCATTTGATAATATAAAGTTAACGATTTTGTTGCTCTATTTAAAATAATGGACTCTATTGTAGGTTCATCAAAACCAGTAGTTAAGATACTTACAGAGGTTATAATCGCATTTGGTGTTTTTTTAAACCATCTTAAGATAAAATCACGTTCTTTTTTTGTATTGGTATTATCTAGATGTGCAATTGGATATCCAGCTCTTTTAAAGGCATGAAACACCTGTATGGAGGTGTGGATACCATTATTGAAAATTAGTGTCTTTTTTCCTTTTGATGTCTCCTCATAAGCACTTACAAGTTTTGATAGCATATCAACATTAGTATATAAATCCTCTGAAGACTTAACAGTATAGTCTCCATTGGCCCCAACTTCAAGAGAGGTTAAACCAACATTATAAGAATACATGTTTGCACTCGCTAAATAATGATTTTCTATTAAATGCTCAATAGTTTCTCCAACGTATAACTCTTTATAGTTTTCATACATTGGGAGTTTTATATTGGAACTTAATGGAGTGGCTGTAACACCTAGTATAAAAGATTCATCAAAAAATTTAAAAATTTTAGTAAATGAATTGTAGTGAGCCTCATCAACAATAACAAGGCCTATGTCAGAAATATCTAACTTATCATCTGTTAATCTATTTTTTAAGGTTTCTACCATTGCTACAAAACAATGGTAATTATCTTGATCATCTAAATTCGCTGTACTGTTTATAATTTTATTAGGTACTCCAAATTCACCAAGCATGTTAGAGGTTTGTTTACTAAGCTCAATCCTGTGAGTTAATACCAGTACTTTTTTATTGAACTTGGAAATGTAACGTCTTACTATTTCAGAAAAAATAACGGTCTTACCTCCTCCAGTGGGTAATTGATATAATAGGTGGTAATCTTCAGCAGCAGTATCAAATCGCTGAAAAATTTCTTCTATGGCGATTTTTTGATAGTTGTAAAGTTCTTTTCCAGAGGTATTTTTAACTGTATTTATTTTGGACAAAATTTAAATAATTTTATTGTAAAATTCATTAAAGAAATTCTTTGATGTTTACTGAGGTGATATCATGATGTGATGCATCTTTAACTGCTACTTCATTTCTAATAATTAATAATTGAGGGGATTGATGCTGTACGTTAAAGCTATCCCCTACTTCGTCTGAAATGGATCTAAAACTTAGCAAGTCTAAGTAAAATACTTTGACATTTTTCATTGAAATTTCAAATAAGTTTTCAAAACGTTTTATTACCATACTGCTAATACCGCACCGTGTTGAATGTTTGAAAATAAGGATAGTTTCAGATTTAGATAACGCTTTAATCGTTTTAATTTGATCTAAAGAATTTAGTGGTATCCAATTAACAAAAGATTCTTCTTCTACTTTCAACTTATTTCCCAAAATTCTATTAAATAACCCCATTGAAATATTTGTTTCACAAAAATACAATCTAAATATTAAAAAATAGTAATCAGAGTAGTATAAATACACGAAAAAAAAGAACATTTTTTGCAATAAAAATTGTCTAAAATATTTATGCTTCATTCTATTATGATTATATTGGTTTATCTAAAACACAACTAATGAAAAAACTATTTCTAACTCTTATCTTTTTTACCCTTACCATTATTTCCAATGCCCAAGAGGTCACTACATATTATTTCATTCGTCATGCCGAGAAGTTACGAATTGACAAAACAGATAAAAACCCGAATTTAAATTACAATGGATATAAGAGAGCTGAAGCCTGGAAAGAGATATTTTCCAATGTTGCCTTTGATGCTATATATTCTACAGATTACAATAGAACCAAACTAACAGCAAAACCAACGGCTACTAGTAAAAACTTACCTATTTTACTTTACAATCCAAACAATATGTATTCCGAGGCATTTCAAAATAATACAAAGGGGAAAACTGTACTAGTTGTTGGACATAGCAATACAACTAATGTATTTGCAAATAAAGTTTTAGGCATTGAAAAGTATAAAGAAATTAATGACAATAACAATTCAAATCTTTATATCGTAACTATTTCTGATGAAAAAAGTTCCTCTATTTTATTGAAAATTAATTAAATATAATTTTAATATCTTCTAATTTAATTTCAGAAATTTTTTTCAAGCCTTTATTTTCAAAAATCTTGTCTAGTTGATTTAGCCTAACATTTGGATTTTTTGGTTTATAATTATCATAATCTGCAAAAAAGATTCCATTTGTAAAAAATTCTTTACGAACCTTTCTAAAACGCATACCTCCCCCATTGGTAGTGTACTTATATGCTAAATAACCTAATTTAAAATTATCTTTTTTAATCCAATAAATAAAAATATCATTATAATCAACTCCACCATTTTCTTTTGAAAAGGTAATTTTAATCTTATAAAATTCTTTGCCTTTAATTTCAACTTCACCTAATAAAGTTTTTTTTACGGCTCTATCATTTAGACCATAAGGTAAAACAGAAAAATAATGAACCGAATTGACAGATTCACTATACTTAACTGCCATAGAGTCCTGTACCTCAATTCGTTTCGAATTCTTAATTCTTTCAAAGCCAGAATTAGATAAAATATCTTTAATGGTATCATTACCTATGGTGAAAACTCTAGTTAAATTGTACTCACCATTTTTTCTTTTTGCCGAATAAAATTTATCTCTAAAATTAAATGTCAATCTAGCGTTTGATATTTTACTTGCACCAGAAACATCAATACAAGTATCTATAATATCCTGTGCTGAAAGTTTCTTTTCAGATGGTTTACAGGTAAACATGAAAATTGATATACAACATAAAATAAATAATGATCTCATATACTAGTATTAAATGAACACAGTTTTAAATATATACACCAAAATTACAGCTATTAAAGCGTTCTAAAAATGTATCTTTGTAAAGATTTATATAAAAATTCAATTTTTGAATTATATTTTCAATGGCTATTCAAAAAAAAATAAATATACAGAATAAAAAAGCTCGTTTTGAATATGAGATTTTAGATAAATATACTGCCGGTATTCAATTAACTGGAACCGAAATTAAATCAATTCGTGAAAGTAAAGCGAGAATTACAGAAAGCTTTTGTGAGTTTAACGATAAAGGAGAACTTTTTATTGTTAATATGTATATTGAAGAATATTTGTATGGACATCACTTTAATCATAAGACTACTAGTGAACGAAGGTTGTTACTCAATAAAAAGGAATTACGTAACTTAAAAAAGGATGTTGAGGCCAAGGGAAATACTATAGTTCCATTGCGTCTTTTCTTAAATGAAAATGGTTGGGCAAAACTTGAAATTGCCCTAGCTAAAGGAAAAAAAATACATGATAAAAGAGAGACTATAAAAAACAGAGATAATAAACTTGATTTGGCTAGAATAAAAAAAACATTTAATACCTGATTTTTTCAACAAAAATATATTCTTTAACTCTTTTATGACTTTTTATATTTTCCAATAATGTTACGAGAAAAACTTTCAAATTATAATTTAATTCTGGCTTCAGGTTCTCCAAGAAGACAACATTTATTCAAAGAATTAGATATTCCTTTTACCATTGACATTAGAGCAGTGGAAGAAGTTTATCCTAAGCATTTAAAAGGAGCTCAAATCACAGATTATTTAGCAGATCTTAAATCTAAATCTTTCAAAAATTTACAAGCCAAAGATTTGTTAATAACATCGGATACTATTGTTTGGTTTGAAGAAAAAGCTATTGGAAAACCGAAAAACAAAAAAGATGCATTTGACATGCTAAAAAAAATGTCTGGAAAGGAACATGATGTTTTTACATCTGTGTCTATTAAAGGGAAATCCATACAAAAAATATTTAATGATAAAACCATGGTATTGTTTGAAGAGTTTACGAATGAGGAAATTAATTATTATATAGATAAATGCTCTCCATATGACAAAGCTGGAAGTTATGGGATTCAAGATTGGATTGGTTTGATCGGTGTGAAAAAAATTACTGGAAGCTATTTTAATGTAATGGGATTACCTGTTCATAAATTGTATAAAGAATTGCTAAAAATTGCTCAATAAGGTTTAATTAATAGCTTATTTTTACTTACAAATAACAATACAAATAATGAAGAGATATACATACACAGAAATGAAAGACACTCGCTCTGGTTTTGGTGATGGTTTAACAGAGTTAGGAAAAATAAATCCTAATGTAGTTGCACTATGTGCAGATTTAATAGGGTCATTGAAAATGAATGATTTTAAAGACAATCATCCAGAACGTTTCTTTCAAGTAGGAATAGCAGAAGCTAATATGATGGGTATAGCTGCAGGTTTAACCATAGGGGGTAAAATACCATTTACGGGTACGTTTGCTAATTTTTCTACTGGTCGTGTATATGATCAAATACGCCAATCCATAGCCTATTCAGATAAAAATGTAAAAATTTGCGCTTCTCATGCTGGATTAACATTGGGGGAAGATGGTGCTACTCATCAAATTTTAGAAGATATTGGTTTAATGAAGATGTTGCCAGGAATGACAGTTATTAATACCTGTGACTACAACCAAACAAAAGCAGCAACTATTGCCATTGCTGAACATCATGGTCCTGTCTATTTACGTTTTGGTCGCCCAAAAGTACCAGTATTTATGCCTACAGATCAGCCTTTTAAAATTGGTAAAGCAGTCACATTAACTGAAGGTACAGATGTAACTATAGTGGCTACTGGTCATTTGGTTTGGGAATCTTTACAAGCTGCTGAAAAGTTAGAAGCTGAAGGGATTAGTGCTGAGGTTATCAATATTCATACAATTAAACCTTTAGATGAAGAAGCAATTTTAAAGTCTATAGCTAAAACAGGATGTATAGTTACTGCTGAAGAACATAATAAGTTCGGAGGTTTAGGGGAAAGTGTTGCGAGATGTTTAGCAGAGAACTTACCTACTCCACAAGAGTTTGTTGCTGTTAATGATACTTTTGGTGAATCTGCTACACCAGCTCAATTGATGGAGAAATATAATATAAATGACGAAGCTGTTGTTAAGGCAGTAAAAAAAGTCTTAAAAAGAAAATAATTCATTTAATATTTTAATTTAAAATAAATTATGAAAAAAATAATATTTGCTTGTTTTTTATTAACTCTTGTAACTAAAAATTCGCAAGCTCAACTACAATTTGGATTAAAAGGTGGGGTTAATTATAATTCAGACTCTTTTGAAAGTGTTTCAAATGATGTATTGAATGGTGCAAAAACCAAGACTGGAATTCATACAGGATTATGGCTCAGAGCGAAGTTACCTGTGATAGGTTTTTATATAAGGCCAGAAATTGTATACACTGAATTAAATAATAGTGTAAACTATGAAAGTCCATTTTCAGCTCCAAAAACTACTGACTTTAAATTTAGAAAAATAGATGTCCCTGTATTAATAGGAAAGAAGTTCTTAGGTATTGGTAATGTTTTTGCAGGCCCATCCTTTCAATATATCTTATCCTCAGATTTTGAGTTAAATGATTTAAGAGAGGTTTCTACTGAAAGTTTTTCATTAGGTATTCAACTAGGTGCCGGAATAGAATTAGGGCGTTTAGGTATAGATTTAAGATGGGAAAGAGGTTTGTCTAAAACTGAAACTGTTTTTGTTGACAATACTATTTTTGATAGTAATTTTAATTTTGATAAAAGAGTGAGTCAAATTATTTTTGGAATTTCTTACAAACTAAGTAAAGTCAAAAAAGATTAAAAAAAAAAGCTCTTGAATTATCAAGAGCTTTTTTTTAATATAAATTTTAATTAATATCTGGATTTAAATAATCAGGTAATGTTGGATTATTTGGATCATTAAAGTCATTAGTTGGATCACCATCAGCACCACCTTCATCTTTTGTTGCAACCCCATCATTATCATCATCTGGGTCTAAGAAATTGGGAAAACCATCGCCATCAGTATCGTCATTTCTAGGATCTCCATCTCCATCAGGATCTTCTAATATTGACGGAACAGAATCTAAATCGTGGTCTGTATTTTCTACTACATCATACAATTCTATATAAAACATTAAACTCGAACTTGGAGGAATTCCAGCAGTTCCAAATTTACCATAAGCTAATCCAGAAGGAATAAATAATACACCTTTACCACCATTTACATAGGTGATTGGTCCATTATTGGTAATATTTTCACCACCTTTAAAATTAGTGAAACCGTGAGACCAGCCTCTTATTACAGAATTTAAGGTAAGCCATAAAGGATTCACTGTACGCTCATCAAAATCAATTAATTCTACTGTAGAATTAAAATATTGACCTTTATATTTTACTAAAACTGAATCTACTTCAGTTGGATAGCCTTTTTCTGGCATTGGGCTTCCTTCATTTTTTACAAAAACATATAGTTTGTAGTCAACATCAAAATCAGTTACGTCCTGAGTTAATAACCTAGAATCATTAATAAGTGCTGTAGCACCTGTAACAAGAGGTTGAACTGAATCTATTGCATCGTTATAATAATGATTTTCTAAAAAAACAAGAATAGAATCATTATCAATCAATGCTTGTCCTTCGTAATCAAAATCATCTACTGGTACTCCAAAAGTGTCATCATCACAGGCATAACCTATAAACAATATTGATAAACATAAAAATAATAGCTTTCTATTAAACATTTAAATTAATTTAGTGCTGCAATTTACCATTTTTATACCTTTGTAGAAAGTGAATTAGCTTTTTTTAACTTTTTTATGAGAATAGATAAATATCTTTGGTGTGTTCGTATTTTTAAAACAAGAAATATTGCAACTGACTCTTGCAAAAAGGGTCAAGTTAAAATTGATGGTATTAATTGTAAACCCTCAAAAGTAGTTTATGGTGGAGAAATTATTTCAGTTCGTAAGAATCAAATAAATTATAAAATTGAAATACTTGCTGTCCCTGAAAGTAGAATTGGCGCCAAATTAGTTCAACAATTTTGCAAAGATATTACTCCAAAAGAAGAGTTTGAAAAATTAGATTTACTACAATACTCCAAGGATTATTATAGAAAAAGAGGAACAGGAAGACCTACAAAAAAAGACAGAAGAGATATTGATGATTATTATGAATCTCCAGAACAATAAATAAAATGGAAAAAACAACTATTATTTTAAATCACATTCAAATAAATCAAAAAATTAAGAGAATTGCTTATCAAATTTATGAAGCAAATAGCTCTGAAAAAGAAGTTATAATTGCTGGTATTCAAGGAAATGGTTTTTATTTTTCAAAACTACTAGCCAAAACCTTAGATAAGATTTCCTCTTTAAAAATTATACTTTGCGAGGTATATATTGATAAAAAAAATCCTTTAAATAAAATAACTACAAGTATTAAAACTATTGATTATGAAAATAAACCTATTGTTTTGGTAGATGATGTTTTAAACTCAGGAACTACATTAATGTATGGTATAAAGCATTTTCTTGATGTTCCTTTGAAGCGTTTCAAGACTGCTGTATTAGTTAATAGAAATCATAAAAAATACCCTGTAAAAGCAGATTTTAAAGGAATTTCTTTATCTACGTCTATTAATGAACATGTAGAAGTTGTTTTTGATAAAAAAAATTCAAAAGCTTTTTTAGTGTAGTAAGATTCTTATTTCAGCAACTATAGCGTCTATATCTTTTGAATTAATTGAAATACAATATTTTGCTTTTTCGTAATATAAGCTTCGTTCAAAAAGGTGTTTAGCTATGTATTCAATTAAGCTTTCTTTTGTGTGTGAAGCTAGTAAGGGTCTTTTGGAACTGTTATTTATTAACCTTTCATATAAAGTTGTAACAGATGCCTTAAGGTATATTGAATGAAGATCATTTTCTTTAGTAATAATATCAATGTTATTGGCATAACATGGAGTTCCACCGCCTAGGGATAAAACATATGAATCATTTTCTTTAATAAATTTCTTTAAATAGTTATGTTCTATTTTTCTGAAATATATTTCCCCTTTTTCTTTAAAAATTTCTGTAATGGTTTTATTTTCTTCTTTTTCAATATACTCATCTAAATCAGTAAAATTTTGATAAAGCTTATTTGCTAATTGAGCACCAATTGTAGTTTTTCCACTACCCATATATCCCAAAAGAATAATTTTCATACAAACCTAATTTACTTACAAATATCGATAAAAAATAAAGTAAAAAAAGTGCTTTTCTGTTTGAATGCGTTTATATTTGCATTCTTTTACTAAAAAGTAGACCTGGTAGCTCAGTTGGTAGAGCATCTCCCTTTTAAGGAGAGGGTCCTGGGTTCGAGCCCCAGCCCGGTCACTAAAGAAATAGTTTATACTTTAAAAGCGCACGTGGCGGAATTGGTAGACGCGCCAGCTTGAGGGGCTGGTATCCGTTTAGGATGTGGAAGTTCGAATCTTCTCGTGCGCACTTTTAATGTAGTTTTTTCACAAAACATTAACCCTCCTTTTTACCTTTTAATCATTACTTTTGTTGCATGCGCAGTAGAAAACTCATTATACTATTCTTTTTTTTCCTTTCCCTACAGGTTTATTCACAAACCGATAGTTTAGTTGTTAAAATTCTAAAAGGACAAGTAATAGATTCTGAAACAAAAAAATCATTAAGTGCTTCCCATATATTAAATCTTAATTCAGTGACAGGAACTATTACTGATGACAAAGGATTTTTTGAAATAACAGCCAAAACAAATGATACGGTAATGGTGTCTTATTTAGGACATTCTTCTATTAAGATAAAAGTAACAAATGATTTATTAAAAGGAAATGAATTATTAATTGCTTTATATGAGAAGTCTGAGGAAATCAAAGAAATTATTATAAGGTCCAGTAAATTAATAGGTGTGCTAGAGGTAGATGTTAAGCAAGTACCCAAAGATAGATTTACAAGAATTAAAATTAATGGTATTAGGCAAACCTACGAAATTGCTAGACCTAGAGCAGGAGATTTTTCCTCACCGATTGCAGCCTTATTTCAACCTGTTGATTTCTTATACAAACTCTTTGGAAAAAAACCTAAACAACTTAAAAAACTTCAAAAAATTAAAAAAGAAGATAATCTTCGTAAAATTATGGCTGGTAAATTTGACCGTGAAGTAATGATGGAATATCTTGAAATGGACAGAAATGACCTTATGAAGTTAATTTCAGATTGTAACTACTCAGAATATTTTGTCAAAAATGCTAGTGATTTACAAATGATTGAAGCCGTTCTTGATTGTTATGAAGTGTATAAGGCACTTAAAAATGGTAAAATAGAACGAAGTAGATTGCCTACAAAAAAAAATAATTAAATATTTAATTGATTTTAATATCAATTAATTTAAAGTCTTTATGTAATAAAAAAAACCAGCTTAATAGCTGGTTTTTTTTTTGAAGTGAGTTAAAATTATTGATTTCCTAATATTATAGGCATTCCATTTTTTCCAGAACCAATAATTACTACTTTACTATTAGGTGATTGGGATAATTTAATAGTAGCTTCAATTCCTTTATCCTGTAAAATTTTATCATTTAATGAAGCGCTTAGAATCCTGTTGGCATCTGCCTTACCTTGAGCTTCAATAATTTGCTTTTCTGCTTCTTTTTTAGCAGTTACCAATCTAAACTCGTATTCTAAAGATTCTTGTTCTTGTTTTAACTTACGTTCAATAGCTGTTTTAATTGTTGGAGGAAGTGTTACATCTCTAACTAATACCGAATTTAATTGGATATATTGAGGACCTAATATCTTTTTAGTCTCTTCAAATATCTCTGTTTGTATTGCATCTCTTTTTGTAGAATATAATTGTTCTGGTGTGTAACGTCCAACAACACTTCTAGTAGCAGATCTAATTGCAGGAATAATTACATCGTCTTCATAGGCTTCACCTCTAGTTTGGTGCAATAAGGCAACTGTAGCTGTTGTAGCTTGGTATAAAACAGAAGCGTCTAATTTAATTTCTAATCCGTTTGATGATAATACAGACATCTTTTCTTCAAATAACTCTTGTTGTCTAACATTGTATTTAAAAACCTTGTTCCAAGGCATCACAAGGTTAAAACCTTCATCTAAAGGTGGTACATCAGTTACTACTCCTCCAATCCATTCATATAGGACACCACGTTCTCCTGAACCAATGGTTACTGCAGATTTAGAAATCACTACAATTGTTGTTAAAATTATTCCTATAGTGAACAAAGCTCCTTTTGGAAATTTAAATTCAATTTGATTATTTGCCATTTTTTTTATTTTAATTATTTATGCTAATTTACAACTTAATGTTCTCTTTCTAAGCTGTTATCTAAAATTATCTAATAAAATCAATTGAAATTTATACTTTACCAAAGTATTTTCTAATAAACCATTCTAATGATAGTAAAAAGATAACGAACAACATCATCCAGATCTCATTTATAAGACTTGTTGAGATTACTTTAGATTTTTTTTCAATAGTAAACCTTTTATCACTTACTAATTTATCAAAAAGTAAATTATAATTATCTTCGTAATACACCTCCCCTTTTGTGTTTTTTGCCAAAAGTCTTAATTTATGACTATCAGCCCCTGTAAATTGTTCTTCTATAAAAAAATCATTTACTATAAAACTACCTTTTTTTTGAATATTTTGTCCCTCTACACTAAGTGTATATTCATATTCTCCTGAATCAAGTGAATTTAAATATAATTGATATGAAGAATCAGATAACGAAAAAGGGAGTATACTTTTTTCATTTGTATTTTTATTAATGATGGTAAATAATAGTGAAGATCTAGTATCAAATTGATAATTTTCATCTACATAAAAAGCACTAATTAGAATTTTTGAATTTATAGGATAAGAAGGATTAATGTCTATAGATAATCGATCTTTGAACGTCTTGTTTGAGGCATATTGAATAATACTCCCTATGAATTTGTCAAAATTTTGGAAAGAATTATCTTTTTGAAAACTACTCGATCTCCATTTCCAGAGACCTTCACCAAATAAAAATATTTTTTTATGATTACGCTCCTTTGCAGTAATTAATAATGGATTTTGAGAAGAAAATCCTTTAATATTTTGAAATAATAATGTTTGATGCGGTATCGATATTATTAATTCTCCATAATAGTCTAATAAGGGTGGGAAATTTTCAAAACCAATATTTTTTTGAGAAAAAGTTAAAAACCTATTGTTAAATGTTGCTGAATAATTCTCCAATTGATTGATATTCTTTTTATTAATTCCTAAAGATTTACTATTAATGAAGGACCAATCTGTTTTGGAACCTGTAATCAATACAAAGGAAATTTTTTTACTATTTAATTCATTTAATAATTTATTAAACTTTTCATTCGGTTGATACAATATAACTGCTTGATAATTAGTAATGTTTAATTTTTCATTATCAATGATTTTTATTTTCACCTTTCGTTGTTTATCACTCTCTATAGCTTTTTTTAAAGTACCTAAATCTGGATGGTAAAAAGAACTTACAACTGCAATTTCAGATTGCTTATTAATAACTTCAACTGAAAAGTTCTTAGAATTATTAGTTGTATTTTTTTCATTTTCTAAATATTGTATTTTTGATTTAAATAAATTTGGTCCTTCTTTAGTTGCTTTGATGAAGGTTTTAAGTATTCTAGAATTATTAGTTTTAGTGAAGTTAATTCGTTTGTTAAAAACAACTCTTCCATATTTTTCTATGGTGTAACGAAGACTTACAGGTTGAACCCCATCATATTGTAAAATTGTTTCAACTGGAAATTTATTATTAATAAAACTATATCTATTTACATTTATTTGTGAAATTTTGACATCTTTATATGTACTAGTATCTCCAACAACTATAGGGAATACAGGTTCTTTAATTTTGACATATTGATAATCATTTCCTAGGGTTTGATTACCATCAGAAATTAAGAGTATTGGATTGGTTGTATTTTTTTGAATCTTAGAAATTCTTTTCAATGGAATAGCGATATCTGTTTGATTCTCATCAAAACTAAAAGTATCATTCAATTGGAATTTATTTCCAAAAGAATAGTAATCAATATTAAATTTTTTATTTAGTTTTTGGTCATTTTTTAAACCTTCTAATATATGACTTACTAGACTGTCTTTTTTAAAATACTTAATCGATGAAGAATTATCCACAAGTACAGAGAGCTTTGGCTTATGGGAAATTAATTCCTTCTCAGGTATCGTCGGATTTATTAATAATAATATAATTAAAAATAAAGCAAGAGAACGAACTATTGCTAAAAGTAAGTTTATTTTAGTAGGCTGTTTAACCTTATAGTAATACAAATAATAACCAAAAAAACTACTTAAAAGTAAACCTAGAAGAATCCATATGATTAAATACTTTCCCAAAAAATTATATTTGTGTGAAAGATATAAAAAAACCTAGACAGCAAATGTATCTAGGTTATTTTAATAAATATATATTATTGGTTACGTTAACATTCCTCCGTCAACAGATAAGGTTTGACCTGTGATATAACTACTCATGTCAGAAGCTAAAAACACACATGCATTAGCGATGTCTTCTGGACTTCCTCCTCTTTTTAAAGGAATTGCATCTCTCCAACTTTGTACGGTAGCTTCATCTAATTTTCCTGTCATTTCAGTTTCAATAAATCCAGGAGCAATCACATTGCTTCTAATATTTCTTGATCCTAATTCTAAAGCGACAGATTTAGAAAAACCTAAGATTCCTGCTTTAGATGCTGCATAATTCGATTGTCCAGCATTTCCTTTTAACCCAACTACAGAACTCATGTTAATAATTGATCCTGCACGTTGCTTCATCATCGGTCTAATCACAGCTTTTGTCATGTTAAATACCGATTTAAGGTTTACTTGAATAACTTTATCGAAATCATCTTCAGAAATTCTCATTAACAAATTGTCTTTAGTAATTCCTGCATTGTTAACCAATACATCAATACTGCCAAATTCTTTCAGTATTTCTTTTGCTAATTCTTGAGCAGTATCAAATTCAGCTGCATTTGACTGATATCCTTTAGCTTTGATTCCTAAAGCGTTTAATTCAGTTTCTAAAGCATTTGCTGCATCAACAGAAGAACTATAGGTAAAAGCTACATTTGCTCCTTGTTTTGCGAATTCAACTGCAATTCCACGTCCAATACCACGAGTCGCTCCAGTAATGATTGCAGTTTTATTTTCTAATAATTTCATAAATTAATAATAGTTTATTTTCAAATATAATTCTTTTTTTAACAAAAAATCCTCGTATCAAATACGAGAATTTTTATTAGAATAGCTTTAATTCTAGTCGTTATTTTAATACACTTGCAATCATTTCTCCAATCTTAGCAGGAGAATCAACTACATGAATTCCATTTTCTGCTAAAATTTTCATTTTTGCTTGTGCGGTATCATCTTCTCCTCCAACAATAGCTCCTGCATGCCCCATAGTTCTTCCTGCTGGTGCAGTCTGACCTGCAATAAAACCTACAACTGGCTTTCTATTCCCATCAGCTTTGATCCATTTTGCAGCTTCTGCCTCTAATTGACCTCCGATTTCACCAATCATTACAATTGCTTCGGTTTTGTCATCATTCATTAATAATTCAACAGCTTCTTTTGTTGTCGTACCAATAATTGGATCTCCTCCAATACCAATTGCTGTCGTAATTCCGTATCCTTGTTTTACAACTTGATCGGCAGCTTCATAGGTTAATGTTCCTGATTTAGAAACGATTCCAACTTTACCTTTTTTGAAGATAAATCCTGGCATAATACCAACTTTTGCCTCATCAGGAGTAATTACACCTGGGCAGTTTGGACCAACCAATGTGCAATCTTTACCATCGATGTATGCTTTCACTTTTACCATATCAGCTGTAGGAATCCCTTCTGTAATACAAATGATTACTTTGATTCCAGCATCCGCAGATTCCATAATTGCATCTGCAGCAAAAGCAGGTGGTACAAAAATTATGGAAGTATCTGCTCCAACTTTCTCTACTGATTCTTTAACCGTGTTAAATACCGGCTTTCCAAGATGTTCTTGACCTCCTTTTCCTGGAGTAACTCCTCCTACTACATTTGTTCCGTAATCAATCATTTGACCTGCGTGAAATGTTCCTTCACCACCTGTAAAACCTTGAACAATAATTTTTGAATCTTTATTTACTAAAACACTCATGTTATAAATTTATCTGATAATTTGTGCAAAAATACTTTATTGTTTGAAGCAAAAAAAGAAAATTATCTTTTCTTTTCTTCTCTCATTAATCTCTTTAAATACGCTAACTCTTTTAACTTTTCTCGTGATTCTGATATAGGTGTTCCAAAATAAGTCTTACCTCCTGGAATTGATTTTGTTACTCCTGTCTGGCCTAAAATAACAGCACCTTTTCCAATGGTAATTCCACTGTTGGTTCCTACTTGTCCCCAGAGGGTTACTTCGTCTTCAATGGTTACACAACCAGCAATACCGGTTTGTGAGGCTATTAGACATTTTTTTCCAATCTTAGTGTCATGACCAACATGAACCTGATTATCTATTTTTGTTCCATTCCCAATCGTTGTATCTCCTGTAACTCCTTTATCTATAGTACAAGAAGCTCCAATGTGAACGTTGTCTTTTAAAATTACTCTACCTCCTGAGATTAACTGATCGAAGCCCTCTGGTCTATTCTTGTAGTAAAATGCATCAGCACCTAAAACAGTATTTGCATGAATCACTACATTATCACCAATAACGGTATTGTCATAAATCGTAACATTTGGATGAATCAAGCAAGCTTTTCCTATCCTCACATTGTTTCCAATAAAAACATTTGGCTGAACAATCGTTCCCTTTCCTATACTAGCAGAAGTAGCTATACTTTCTTTAGAATTTTTAAAAGGGTTAAAATGATTTGTAATTTTGTTAAAATCACGAAATGGGTCATCTGAAATCAACAATGACTTTCCTTCTGGGCAATCAACCTCTTTATTAATTAAAATAGTTGTTGCAGCAGATTCTAATGCTTTTTGGTAATACTTTGGATGATCAACAAAAACAATATCTCCAGATTCTACAACATGAATTTCATTAATCCCTGAAATTATGAAATCTTGTTCACCAACAAATTTTGCATCAATTAGAGTAGCTATTTTTTGTAAAGTTTGTACAGTTTTAAATTTCATTCAAAATCTTTAGACTTTAATTCTTTCTTGATAAGTTCCTTTAGTAGTTTCAACTTTAATTTTATCTCCTTCATTAATAAAAAGAGGAACATTAACGGTAGCCCCAGATTCTACTTTTGCAGGCTTGGTGGCATTTGTAGCTGTATTCCCCTTAACTCCTGGTTCTGTATGTGTCACTTCTAAGATAACACTTGCAGGCATATCAACAGATAACGGCATATCATCTTCTGAATTAATGATAATTGTTACAATTTCGCCTTCTTTCATTAAATCTGGTGAATCTAATGTGTTTTTTTGTAATTCAATCTGACTGTAGTCATCATTATTCATAAAATGATAGGTATCACCCTCATTATATAAGTATTGAAACTTATGTGTCTCTACACGAACATCTTCAATTTTTCTTCCTGCGGGAAAAGTATTGTCAACCACCTTTCCATTGGTTACACTTTTAAGTTTTGTTCTAACAAAAGCAGGCCCTTTTCCTGGTTTTACATGTAAAAATTCTATAATTTTATAGATGTCATTATTATACTTAATACACAATCCGTTTCTAATATCTGATGTAGTAGCCATTAATTAATTTTTATATTTATTAGTTTGCTTTATAATAACCTTTCATAATTCCTCTGTGAGAGTCTTTTATAAATTGAATTATTTCATCTCGTTCTGGAGTAGCCTCCATCTCTGCTTCAATAATTTGAATAGCTTGAGAGTTATTATAATTTTTTTGAAATAATATTCTGTATATGTCTTGAATTTCTCTAATTTTTTCTGATGAAAAACCTCTTCTTCTTAATCCTATTGAGTTAATTCCTACATACGATAGAGGTTCTCTTGCAGATTTAACATAAGGTGGTACATCTTTTCTAACAAGTGATCCACCAGTTACAAAAGCGTGATTTCCTACAGATGCAAACTGATGAACAGCAACCATTCCCGCCAATACTACATTGTGCCCGATAGTTACGTGACCAGCTAATGTTGAGTTATTAGAAAATATACAACCATCACCAACAAAACAATCATGCGCTATATGACAATAAGCCATAATTAAACAATTATTTCCAATGACTGTTTTCATTCTGTCTGCAGTTCCTCTATTAATGGTAACGCACTCTCTAATAGTTACATTATCGCCTATTAATACCGTTGTTTCTTCATCATCATATTTTAAATCTTGAGGAATCGCTGAGATAACAGATCCTGGAAATATTCTACAGTTTTTACCGATTCTTGCACCTTCCATTATAGTTACGTTAGAACCAATCCAAGTACCTGAACCTATTATTACATTTGCATGAATTGTTGTAAAGGGTTCTATCACGACATTTCTTGCAACTTTAGCCTGAGGATGAACATATGCTAGCGGTTGATTCATAATTATTTAATCTTTGAAATTTGTGCCATTAACTCTGCTTCAGCTACTAATTTTCCATTAGCATAAGCATAGGCTTGCATATGGCAAATACCTCTTCTTATGGGGGTTATTAATTCGTTTTTAAAAATCAATGTATCTCCTGGTAAAACTTTCTGTTTGAATTTAACTTTATCCATTTTCATGAAATAAGTTAAGTAATTTTCAGGATCAGGCACTGTGCTTAATACTAAAATACCACCACATTGTGCCATAGCCTCAACTTGTAAAACTCCAGGCATAACTGGTGATCCAGGAAAATGACCAACAAAAAAATCTTCGTTCATGGTTATATTTTTCATTCCCACCACGTGTTTATCAGATAATTCCAAAATTCTATCTACTAATAAAAATGGAGGTCTATGAGGTAAAATTTCCATGATCTGATGAATATCCATCAATGGAGTTTGATTTAAATCTATTTTGGGAATGTTATTTCTTTTTTCTTGCTTTATAATTTTAGCTAGTTTTTTAGCAAATTGAGTATTTACTTGGTGACCTGGTTTATTTGCAATAACTTTTCCTCGAATTCGAGTACCCGTTAATGCTAAATCTCCAATTACATCTAGAAGTTTATGTCTTGCAGCTTCGTTAGCCCAATGTAAATTTAAATTATCAAGAATTCCGTTAGATTTGACTTTTATATTATCTTTTTTGAATGCTTTTTTTAATTTATTCATAGTAGGTTCAGATAATTCTTTATCTACATAAACTATGGCATTATTTAAGTCACCTCCTTTAATTAAATCATTTTCTAACAACATTTCAATTTCATGAAGAAAACTAAAAGTTCTTGCATCTGCAATCTCATTTTTAAAATCAAGAATATTGTCTAATGTGGCGTTTTGAGTACCAAGAATTTTTGTTCCAAAATCAACCATAGTTGTAATTTGATACTCATCTGAAGGCATTAAGATTATTTCACTTCCTGTGATTTCGTCTTTGTACGAAATAATTTCTTTAACTATATATTCTTCAATATCAGCATCTAAAGTTTTAATTCCTGCTTTTTCTAATGCTTTTACAAAAAACTTTGATGAACCATCCATAATAGGTGGTTCAGATGCATTAATTTCAATCATTAGATTATCAATATCTAAACCAACTGCTGCGGCTAATACATGCTCTGAAGTTTGAATTAAAACTCCATTTTTCTCAAGGTTTGTACCTCTTTGGGTATTAACAACATATTCTGCCTTTGCTTCTATTGTAGGACTCCCTGTTAAATCAACTCTTCTGAAAGCAAATCCGTGATTTTCAGGAGCAGGCTTGAAGGTCATTTTAACCTCATTACCAGTATGCAGTCCTACACCTGATAAACTCACCTCATTTTGTATTGTTTTCTGTTTTTTACTCATCATTTAAGTTTTGAGTATTAGATTCTTTTTCTAATTTGTTGATTCTACCAATAGTTTTTGGTAGATTTTTAAAATATACATAGGATTTATTAAAATCAGAGTAAGCAAACGCAGGAGACCCTTGAACTACTTCATGGTCTTTTAAGTTTTTTGAAATTCCAGACTGAGCTTGTATCTTTAAAAAACTTCCAAGAATGAGATGTCCTGCAATACCTACCTGACCTCCAATCATGCACCCCTCACCTAACTTCGTAGATCCTGCTATACCAGTCTGAGCTGCAATAACAGTATTTCTACCTATTTCAACATTGTGAGCAATCTGAACTTGATTATCTAATTTAACTCCACTCCTTATGATTGTAGATCCAAGTGTAGCTCTGTCTATGGTTGTACTTGACCCTATATCTACATTATTCTCTATAATAACATTTCCAGTTTGTGGTATTTTAACAAACTCTCCTTTTTCGTTGGGTGTAAAACCAAATCCATCAGAACCAATGATAGCTCCAGAGTGAAATGTACAATCATTTCCAATTTCTGATTCTGAATAAATTTTCACTCCTGAAAAGATCAAACAATTATTACCAATCGTTACATTATCTCCAATATAAACATTTGGATAAATTTTCACATTTTCACCAACTACGACATTTTCACCTATATAACTAAATGCACCTATATACTCGTCTTTGCCAATAGTCGCTGAATTTGATATATAATTAGGTTCCTCTCTTCCTAGCTTGTTATTCTTAACTTGGTTATAGAATTCTAGTACTTTTGAAAAAGCTTTATAAGCATCTTTGACTCTTATCAAAGTTGTGTCAACATGTTTCTCCAATTTAAACGTATCATTGACAATAGTTATTGAAGCCTCTGTAGTGTATAAGTAAGAATTGTATTTAGGATTTGATAAAAATGTAAGAGATCCGTCTGTACCTTCTTCTATTTTTGAGAGTCTAAAAACTTCGGCTTCAGAATCCCCTTCAATTTCACCTTCTAGGATTTGAGCTATTTGAGTGGCTGTGAATTTCATCTTCTGCAAAAGTATAAAAAATTGTATGATTAGGCTAATTCCATTTTCTTAGGATAGCAAATAAAAAATTTTTTAACTGGTTTGGAGAGTGCTTGTAGATTCAATTGATCAGATGCTAGGACTATATCTTCAATATCACTATTTTTATTTAAAATCTTAATGGGCTGATTTTTGTTATAAGCTTGATTAGAAATATCTCCTTTAAACACAAAATATGAAGCTTCTTTTTTTGTTATGCCTGATGAAATCATTAATCGATTTGTAAAAGTTGAAAAATCAGTGTCTGAAACTACTTCGTCAAAGATTTCAATCTTTAAAAGATTCCTGTTTACTATCATTCTTGATAAATTAGAAATAATTTTATCAGGATGGTTAGTCCATTCTTTAATTGCAGACAATAAGTCATAATCATCTAAGTAAGAAAATAAAGTTAAAACTCTCGTATCAAAGTTATCTTTATTTATTTTGTTATATAAGAAATAACGCAATGAAGAACTACTGTATAAATCTATATTTTTTTCAGCTAACTCCTTTGCTCTCATAAGAACCTTGACTAACATATGTTCTGCCACTAAACTAGTTTTATGAAGATATACTTGCCAATACATTAACCTTCGCGCAATTAAAAATTTTTCTACGGAATAAATACCTTTTTTTTCAATGACTAACTCATCATTGATTACATTCATCATTGCAATTAATCTATCTGAGCTAATATTACCCTCAGCAACACCAGTATAAAAACTATCTCTTTTCAAATAATCTAATCTATCAATATCTAATTGACTAGAAATTAGTTGTTGTAAAAAAAGACGATGATATTTACCCGTAAAAATTTCAATCGCTAAATCTAATTTTCCATTAAACTCTTTATTGAGTTGTTGCATATATTTTAAAGAAATTTCCTCATGAGTAATTCCTGTAACTATACTATGCTCAAGAGCATGAGAAAAAGCGCCGTGACCAATGTCATGAAGTAAAATAGCAATACACAAAGCGGTTTCCTCATCTTTTGAAATCTTAACCCCTTTCATCGTTAAGACATTAATTGCTTTCTGCATTAAATGAAGACATCCCAAAGCATGATGAAAACGAGTATGATTAGCTCCTGGATATACTAGATTGGAAAGTCCCATTTGTGATACTCTTCTCAAGCGTTGAAAACTTGCATGCTCAATAATATCGAAAATTAAGCTATTTGGTATTCTTATAAAACCATATATAGGGTCATTCAATATTTTTAATTTGTTTGTTGATAGGTTATTCAAATCCTCTATTTTATTTTATGATTACAAACTAAAGCCTAAATTTACGCTTTACAAAGTATAATCTATATTTATTAGGAATATTTTATCATTTTCAAAGTATTCGAATCATAACAAATAAATACTTTTAACGTTTTAAAATTAAATAAATAACTTAATTATGAATAGTATTCAGATTTTATGGGTTGATGATGAAATAGATTTATTAAAGCCTCACATTTTATTTCTTGAACAAAAAGGTTACAATCTCACTTCTTGTACTAATGGAACTGATGCTATAGAATTGGTTAAAAATTCTAATTTTGATATCATTTTTTTAGATGAGAATATGCCAGGAATAAATGGTTTAGAAACATTATCAGAAATCAAACAATTACAGGCTAATTTACCTGTAGTAATGATTACAAAAAGTGAGGAAGAATATATCATGGAAGAAGCCATTGGTTCTAAAATTGCAGATTATCTCATAAAGCCTGTAAACCCCAATCAAATCTTATTAAGTATTAAGAAAAATCTTGATCATTCTAGATTAATTTCAGAAAAGACCACCTCAAACTATCAACAAGAATTTCGAAAAATATCGATGGATTTAATGTCTGTCAATTCACATGAAGACTGGGTTGAATTGTATAAAAAATTAGTGCACTGGGAACTTGAATTGGAAAACATTAATGACTCCAGTATGCTTGAAATTTTAGAAAGTCAGAAATCTGAAGCCAATAACTTATTCTATAAATTTATTAAAAAAAATTACCAAGAGTATTTAACGTCATCTAATCGACCTACGTTTTCACACACGATGTTCAAAAATTATGTTGTACCTAATCTGTCTGGTGATCAAGGTATTTTATGGATTGTAATTGACAATTTAAGATATGATCAATATCGAATGCTAGAACCCTTAATAAATAACTATTATAAAAAAGAAGAAGAATATTCATATTACAGTATTCTGCCTACCGCTACTCAATATGCAAGGAATGCTATTTTTTCAGGTTTAATGCCCTCTGAAATGGAAAAAAAATATCCAAAATTATGGAAAAATGACATAGATGAAGGTGGTAAAAACATGTTTGAAAATGAATTTTTAAGACATCAAATTAATAGATTAAATCTTTCAATTAAACATGAATATTATAAAATCACTTCTTTAAAAGATGGAAAAGAATTAGCCACAAATTATAATGGAACTAAACAAAATGATCTAACTGTATTAGTGTATAACTTTGTAGATATGTTGTCACATGCTAAAACTGAAATGGAAGTTATAAAAGAACTCGCAGGAGATGATAAAGCATACCGATCTTTAACTGTTAGTTGGTTTAAAAACTCACCTTTGTTTGAAATAATAAAAAAAGCGCAACAACTGGATCAAAAGCTAATTATCACAACTGATCATGGAACTATTAACTGTAAAAATCCAACTAAGATTATAGGTGATCGAAATATAAGTTCAAATTTAAGATATAAAACAGGTAAAAGCATTTCATATTCAGAAAAGGATGTTTTTGCTGTTAAAAACCCAAAAGATATATTTTTACCTAGTATTAGTTTTAATAGTCCATTTATTTTTGCAAAAGAAGACTTGTTTTTTGCTTACCCAAATAATTATAATCATTTTGTAAATTACTATAAAAACACATATCAACATGGAGGAGTTTCTCTAGAGGAAATGATAATTCCTTGTGTTGTATATAGCCCTAAATAATTTTCAACGTCTATGAATAAAAACTACTCGTTATTAAATTTGAACCAAATTGCGAAAGATATCATAAAAAATTCTAAGCATAAAGTTCTTTTGTTTTATGGAGATATGGGAGTTGGTAAAACAACACTAATAAAGGAAATTTGTAAAGAATTAGGAACTGATGACATTACAAGCTCTCCTACTTTTTCGATTGTTAATGAGTACATTACATCAAATGGTGATACTATTTATCATTTTGATTTTTATAGGTTAAATAATGAAGAAGAAGCTTATAATATTGGTGTTGAAGATTATTTTCACACAGACGCTTGGTGTTTTATTGAATGGCCCTCAGTAATTAAAAATTTACTACCTTTAATAACAAATAATATTTATTTAACGAAGTTAGATGATGACCAACGTAATATTCAACTTAAATAAATTATGAGTGCATTCTCTCCATTTAGTAAAGAGGAATTAATTCCTCAGACAGAAATGTTGGAAATAAAAAAACAAAAGGGGAAATTATATATTGGACTCCCAAAAGAAACTCTTTTTGAGGAGAGAAGGATTTGCCTAACTCCAGATGCTGTCTCTGCCTTAACCAACAATGGTCATAGAATTGTTATTGAAGTTGGTGCTGGAGAAGGATCTAATTATTCTGACAATGAATACTCAGAAGCAGGTGCCAAAATATCTTATGACACCAAGGAAGTTTTTTCCTGTAGTATTGTTTTAAAAGTAGCTCCACCTACACTAGATGAGATCGTTATGTTATCTCCTAAAAGCATTTTAATTTCAGCACTTCAGATTAAAACCCAAACCAAAAACTATTTTGAAGCGCTTTCAAAAAAAAGAATAACAGCAGTTGCTTTTGATTATATTAAAGATGAACATGGTGTCTACCCTATTGTAAAATCTTTAAGTGAAATTGCCGGAACAGCTTCTGTAATTATTGCTGCGGAATTAATGAGTAATCTAAATAAAGGTAATGGACTGCTATTGGGTAATATTGGAGGAGTACCACCAACTGATGTCGTGATTATTGGTGCCGGTACAGTTGGCGAATTTGCAGCGAGATCGGCCCTAGGTTTAGGGGCTAGAGTAAAAGTTTTTGACAACTCGATAACTAAACTAAGAAAATTACAACATTTTTTAAATACTCCTATTTACACTTCTACAATTCAACCAAAAACCTTAGCTAAAGCATTACGGAGGTGCGATATAGCTGTAGGGGCTATTAGAGGAAAAGACCGTACACCAGTAGTGGTTTCAGAAACTACAATTCAAACCATGAAAAAAGGTGCAATTATTGTAGACGTTAGTATAGACAGAGGTGGCTGTTTTGAAACCTCTAATATAACCTCTCATTCCAATCCTACTTTTGAAAAACACGGAGTTATTCATTATTGTGTGCCTAATATACCTTCTAGGTATGCTAGAACTGCATCTTTTGCCATTAGCAACATGTTTACCCCTTACCTTCTTAACATTGCTGAGGAGGGAGGTTTTGAAAATGCGGCTAGATTTGATAAAACCATTAGAAATGGCATATATTTTTATCATGGCGTTTTAACTAATAAAACCGTTTCTGAATGGTTTGATTTGCCATTTAGAGACATTAATTTAGTATTTATATAATACCCCCAAATATCGGTAGATTGAAATTTCATTATTTCTGATGATTGTGTGTTTACCCCGAGCTATTTAACTTTATAGTATTGAAATTTCAAATACAACACTAATAATTGTAAGTTAATATCGTTTGAGAAAAAAATTATTTTTTATTTTAATGTGTAATATTTACATCTGTAATTCTCAAGGAATTATTGTAGATGATGCTGTTTTCTCTTCTGAATTATTAGTAGATTTATTACTCAACAATTCCTGTGCAACGAGTTCAAATATTAGTGTTTCTTCAAATCAATCCGTAGCCTATTTCAATAGTAATGATTCTACTTTTCCAATTGATGAAGGCATAATTATTAGAAGTGGTATTGCAAGCAACTCACAAGGAAGCTATACAGGAAATAATCTTAGCAGTCAAATAAATACTAATAGTGATTCGGACTTAGAGGAAATTAGCAATCAAACCGGTCAATCAGTTAATATAATAGATACTGCCTTTCTTGAATTTGATTTTATTCCATACGCCTCTAACTTTACTTTTGATTTTTTATTTGCATCTAATGAATATGGAGAATGGCAATGTGGTTTTAGCGATGTGTTTGCATTCATATTAACAGATTTAACTACTGGTGTAAAAACTAATTTAGGAGTTATACCCAACATTAATTCACCCATATCAGTAAAAAATATTAGAGACAATCAATATAATTTATCTTGCAACTCTGTAAATAAAAATTTATTTAGCACTTATAATGTAAATAATCCTTCCAACTCTTCTCTAAATATGAAAGGCCATACTGTTGTGCTATCTGCATCATCTGAAGTGATACCTACTAATCAATACAGAATTAAATTAGTTATTGGAGATTATAATGATACCGACTTTGATTCTGCAGTATTCATAAAAGCTGGTAGTTTTAACACTCTCTTAGATTTAGGTGTAAATGAAGAATTATGTTTAGGAGATGAAATAATTATTGATTCTAATTTTACTAATACCAACGATTTTATTTTTGAATGGAAAAAAGATGGCGTTTTAATTGAAAACGAAACAAATTCGTATTATACTGCAACTGAAGTTGGAACATACGATTTAAGCATCATAAATTTAATTAATGGATGTGAATTAACAGGTCAAAAAATTATAACCCAATTACAAGTAAATAACCCTGAAAATTTATTTGAATGCGAGAGTGAGACTACACCAAATTTTAATCTATTATTTAATAACCATAGCGTATTGGGTTTAAATCCTGACACATACGATATTCTATATTACAATTCACAAGAAAACCTAAATAACAATATACCTATTGATACTTCATTACTTTCAGCCTATCCTTCATTAGGGGATGAAATAATATATGTTACCTACATCAATAATGAAAATGGTAATACATGTTCAAATATTTTAAATTTTGAATTGAAAATAACAAAATTAAACCCCGGCATAGCAGAGGATTTTTCAGCTTGTGAATCAGACCTTGCAGTAGATATCGTTTCTCAAGTATCAGATCAAATATTAGAAACCTTGAACCCCTCAGACTTCTCCTTGAGTTACTTTCTTACAGAAATAGATGCTGAAAATAATGTAAACGAAATTGAGGATCCTAGTAATTTTATTTTACCCTTAGCTCCTGCAAACTTAACTATATGGGTAAGGTTTATTGAGTTAAATAATCTTAATTGTTTTGAAATTATTTCGTTTCAAATCTTTATCTATTCTTCACCTAGAGTAGATATTCTTGAAGATGTCTATGAATGTGATAGTTATGTATTACCAGAACTTACAGATGGAAAATATTTTACCGAACCCGGAGGTAATGGTACTGAATTATTTGCAGGAGATATCATAACTGAAAACTCTACCATATATATTTATAACTCAAATACCGACGGATGTTTTAACGAAAGTAGTTTTAGTGTTTTTTTAGCAACCGAATTTTCAATAGAAATAGAACATTGTGGAACTTTTGTTGTTCCATCCTATCCAAATGGAACGTTTTATACATCAATAGATGGTCCTAATGGTTCGGGAACGATAATACCTAGTGGTACAATAATATCAGAAAGTCAAACCATTTACTTCTACGTTTCTATTGAGGATTTATTTTGTTTAGATACTCCGTATGAAATTACGATACATCCATTACCACTAGTTGAGGAAAGAGAAAATGTAATTACTTGTGATAATTACACCTTACCAACTACCATTAGCGGAGAACAGTATTTTACAGAAGCGAATGGAATTGGTATTGAACTTTTTCCTGGAGATGAAATTTCATCTAGCTTAACAATTTATTTATGGAATAAAAACACAATTACAAATTGTGTAAATGAAAGCTCTTTTAACATTTCAATTATAGACTTAGATGCATTTCAAAATATTGACAATTGTGGAGATTATATTATACCTAGCTTAGAATTTGGTAATTATTTCTCAGATATGGGTGGTAATGGAAATCTCTTAGAAGAAGGAACCGTTATTAGTTCATCCCAAACTATTTATTTCTATTCCGAGGAAATAACAACATTACCAAACTGTACAGAGAATTTTTCCTTTGAAGTAACTATTAATACAATCCCTTTAGTAGATGAGTTAAGTGATGCTACATATTGTGAAAATAATTTACCAATTTTAGGACCGCTTTCACAGGGTAACTATTTTACTGAATCAGGAGGTAATGGGAATCAATTATTTCCAGGAGATATCATTTATAATACACAAACAATTTATATTTACAATAGTAATTCATTTTGTGATAATGAGTCTAGTTTTACTATAGAAATAAGAGCGATAGCTCCTGTAGATAATTTTACAGATATCTTTAGTTGTAACAATTATACATTACCAGAATTAAATAATGGAAATTATTATACTGAAGCAAATGGACAAGGTTTACAGTTAAATGCTGGAGATATTATTGATACTACTCAAACTATATATATATACAATTCTTTTGATGATCTTGAAGGTTGTAGCACTGAAAATTTATTTGAAGTGAATATATTAGCTGTTACAGTAGATGAAGTAATGGATGTAATCACCTGCTCAGATTATGAGCTTCCTGTATTAACAAATGGAAAATACTTTACGGAACCCTTTGGCCAAGGCTCAGAATTATTTGCAGGCGATTTTATTACTACATCACAAACTATTTATATTTATGATAGGGTTGGAGAAAGATTTTCATGTTTTGATGAAAATTCTTTTTCAGTTTCTATATCTGAAAAGCCAAACTTAGATGTTTATGAAAATATTGAAGGCTGTGGAAGTGTTTCTTTGCCAATAGTAGATATACCAGGAGTTATAATTGAATATTATAGAAGACCTAATAGGATTGACTTAATAGATCCATCAGAATATACAATAACAGATCTAGGTTCTAGAATTATTTATGTTTATGCATATCCTTCTGGAGATTCTACTCTTCAAAGTATTCAAGGATGCTATACTGAAGCTTTATTTCAAGTGACTGTATACGATTTATTGGATTTAGAAATTAATGGTGGTACTTTGTGTATAGATTCAGATACTGGAAATGTTATCAATTCTGTTGTATTAGAATCTGGCTTAAATTCTGACGACTATTCTATCAATTGGTATTTGAATACTAATTTAGTAGGTACAGGTACTAACTATATTGCTGAAGAACCAGGTGAATATACAGTTGAAACCATTAAATTAGATGAAGAAATTGGTGCAGATTGTAATTATAAAACTACTCAAGTTCAAGTAGAGAGTTCAAGTCCTAGTTTTGAGTTACAAATTTTAACAGAAGATTTTTCTGATTCTAACACAGTAGAAATTAATATTGTAGATCAAGGAATAGGAACTTATGAATTTTCTTTAGATCATCTTCCTTTTCAATCATATCCTAGATTTTATAACCTAAATCCAGGAAACCATTTTATTACAATTAGAGATACCTCAGGCTTATGTGTTTATAAAACCATAGATTTTTTAATCTTAAATTATCCTAAATTTTTTACTCCAAATAATGACGGCATAAACGATACATGGAATATTACTGATCTACAGAGTGACTTAGATTCCAACATAATAATCTATGATAGATTCGGTAAAATGGTTTCAGAAATTAAACCTTTTGAAGAAGGTTGGGATGGATACAACACTAATGGAAATAAATTACCATCATCAGATTATTGGTTTTTAGTTACCTATAACAAAAACAATGTTTTAACGGAGTTTAGAGGTAATTTTAGCTTATTAAGAAGATAAATTAGTATCAATTGTTTAAAAAAATACTAATTTTGAATCATGAATTTATTTAAACGTTTTTTTTACTATCTGATTGGTGTATCCTTTGGAAGTATTGTAGTTTATTTTATTTGGAAAGGAAAAGACGTCTCTTTTGATTATGGAATGGATGCTAGGACTTTGAAGACAATCAGAACTAAAAAACTTCATTATTCTGAAGATGTTAAATTAGCTATGGAAGCTATAGCAATTGACTCTTCAGCCATTCTTTCAATTCTAAAAAATGGTGATGTAGATTTTGGAAAAAGCAATCAACATAAAAAACCGTGTCCAGAATATTCAATTAGCGGAAAATATTTCGAAAAAACAATTGAACTTTGGATTAAACGTTGTGATTCTATCGCTACGATTGAAAAAATCACTGTAAATAAATAACTTATTTGGTTGAGATAAATATCTAGATCTGTCTAATTACCTTTTAAAAAATGTTCTTTTATTTTACCAACATTTTTTATTGTCTTTTCAATCCAATGAACATAAAGGTTTTCCTTTTCTTCGGGTGTTAAGCTCCAATCAACTGTACTTGCTCTTAATTTATAGGTAAGGTTTTCAAGAATTATAGCAGCGGCAACTGAGATGTTTAAACTTTCAGTAAATCCAACCATAGGAATTTTTAAAATCCCATCTGCATTCTTGAGGACTTCA
>Ga0209195_1000406_pt1 | contig 33073 bp, 29 predicted proteins | sample COGITO_mtgs_1004_3_FD_184788 | JGI IMG/M metagenome (GOLD analysis project Ga0209195, IMG submission 184788) | Pelagic marine microbial communities from North Sea - COGITO_mtgs_100420 (SPAdes) (version 2) | ecosystem: Environmental > Aquatic > Marine > Epipelagic ...
GTTTGGCGTCGTTCTGACCGATGATAAAGCGATCAAGTTCTGAAACAATTTCTCTGGGTGTAAGATCGGTCAAAGGGGCATCCTGCGTTGAAAGATTGTTAATTTATGTAAGCGCGGGTCATCGAAACACAACCAAGAACGCAAAACGATATGTCTAAGGCCTGTTATGGTAAAACTCGGTTGATCAAGACTTCGCCCTAATGGCCTCAACCGTCAGTTTACCGTTGGTATAAACACAGATATCAGCGGCAATCGCCATTGCATCACGCGCAATCTGTTCTGCGTTACGATCACTGTCCATTAATCCACGCGCTGCGGCCAAGGCAAAGTTACCACCGGACCCGATGGCTGCCACATTGTGTTCTGGCTCAAGGACATCACCAGCGCCGGTAATCACGAACAACTCGGTTCCATCCGTAACAATCAACATGGCTTCGAGCTTTTGCAAGTACTTGTCGGTGCGCCAGTCTTTGGCCAACTCAACAGAGGCCCGCGCCAATTGACCCGGTGTCGCTTCTAGTTTGGCCTCTAACCGTTCCAGCAGCGTAAACGCATCGGCGGTTGATCCCGCAAATCCAGCAACAACATCAAATCCACCTGGGGACAAGCGGCGCACTTTACGCGCAGTGCCTTTGATAACGGTTTGTCCCAATGACACTTGACCATCGCCTGCAATCACAACTTCACCGTCTTTTTTGACGCCGATGATTGTGGTTCCATGCCAACCGGGGAATTCGTTCGTAGCCATGATGTTTACTCCTATTGTGATAGTATATGAAAACTGTCAGCCTATTTCGCAAGTTGGAAACAGAAAAAGAGGGCGCTGTGCCTAAAATAAATGGTCTTCGCGCTTCCGCATCCGGATGCTTTTCTTCCCTTGCAGCATATGCCGGTCTTGATGAAACTTCATATTCTTGCGGTGCTGAATGGATCAAAAAGGAAGAAAATCGTTTACATATAGTTCAACGTTATGAAGCTGATGGGGCGGCTTCTGTTGTCTTGCAACACGCATTTTCACCCACTGACCCCACCGTATTTTCGCAAGGGGTCACATTTTAGACCTGTGTCGCAGGGTTGATGATCATGGCACACTTTTGTGCAAAGTGGGATCTGGTGATCCGGTTACTAGACATGCTCAATAATTTGAGTCAGCCGCCAAAAGTTTGTATTCACCAAACGGATCGCGGTTTTTAACACTGCTCCAAAGGGTATTAGCGCGCTCGTCACAGCATGTTTATAAGCTATCGATGAGTGGAAAAGGTAATTGTTTCGAAAATAAAAACGGGCGCATTTTTTGATGCGCCCGAAATTTTTTCATCAAACTGTGTGTTGTTTAGAAGTGCGCGGACTTAGCGCCCGCTGGCTTTTCGATTGGCGGGGCGAACTTGGTGAGGTCGATGCCCTCAACCGCGTCTTTGTACTCGTCCAAAGTTGGGGTGCGCCCGAGGATCGCGGAGAGCACGACGACTGGGGTTGAGGCCAACAAAGACTCGCCGGTTTTCTCAGCGGTATCTTCAACGACACGGCCTTTGAACAGACGCGTGGAAGTTGCGAGAACCGTGTCACCTTTGGCTGCCTTTTCCTGGTTACCCATGCAAAGGTTACAGCCCGGACGCTCGAGATAGAGAATATTCTCATACTCCGTCCGTGCCGTGTTCTTTGGCGCTGCATCGTCAAACTCAAAACCAGAGTACTTTTGCAGCACGGTCCAGTCGCCTTCTTCCTTCAACTCATCAATGATGTTGTAGGTCGGCGCGGCGACGACCAGCGGCGCTTTGAACTCAACCTTGCCAGAGTTCTTTTCCAAGTTGCGCAGCATCTGAGCGACGATTTTCACGTCACCCTTGTGCACCATGCACGACCCAACAAAGCCAAGATCGACTTTCTTGTCTGCATAGAAGGAAATCGGACGGATGGTGTCGTGGGTGTAACGTTTTGAAACATCTGCATTTTGCACGTCTGGGTCTGCGATCATCGGTTCAACGATGGTGTCCAGATCAACGACCACTTCAGCGAAGTACTTGGCGTTGCTGTCAGGCTGCAATGTCGGTTTCCTGCCAGAATTTATCCCGGCGATGCGCTTGTCGGCCTTTGCAATCAAACCGGCCAACATGCCGTTTTCATGCTCCATTCCTTTGTTGATCATGATCTGGATACGGGATTTTGCCACCTCAAGCGAGCCGATCAGCGTTTCATCGTTGGAAATACAAACAGAGGCCTTGGCCTTCATTTCCGCTGTCCAGTCAGTGAAAGTGAACGCCTGATCCGCCAGTAGCGTGCCAATGTGGACTTCAATCACGCGGCCCTGAAACACGTTGTCGCCGTGCTGTTCCAGCATCTGCAACTGCGTTGCATGCACCACGTCACGGAAATCCATGTGATCGGCCATTTGGCCTTTGAACGTCACTTTGACCGATTCAGGGATCGGCATCGATGCTTCACCCGTGGCCAGAGCCAGCGCAACGGTGCCCGAATCTGCACCAAAGGCCACGCCTTTGGACATACGTGTGTGGCTGTCGCCGCCGATGATCACGTCCCAGTCGCTGACGGTCACATCGTTCAGCACCTTGTGGATCACGTCCGTCATGGCGTGATATTCGCCTTTTGGATCGCGGCCGGTGACCAGACCAAAATCATTCATGAATTTCATCAGACGAGGTGTGTTTTCCTGCGCCTTGAAGTCCCAAACAGAAGCTGTGTGGCACCCGGATTGGTATGCCCCGTCGACTGAGGGTGACACGATCGTCGCGGCCATTGCCTCAAGTTCTTGCATGGTCATCAGACCTGTGGTGTCTTGCGACCCCACAATGTTCACGCCAACCCGCACGTCCGATCCGGCATGCAGAACCGTGCCCGGCGTTACACCACGGGCATTGGCGTTAAAGATCTTTTCAACAGCAGTCAGGCCTTGACCCTCATGGCTGATTTCTTTGGACGGCGCGAACACCAGCGGCGCCTCAACCCCAAGGGTTTCCGCCGCAAACGTTTGCAACTTCTTACCAAAGACGATGGCATAAGACCCACCCGCCTTCATGAATTCCATCTTTTGCGGCGTGAAGGAGCTGGACATATCCACCAGCTCGTCGCCATCTTCGCTGTACAGCTTTTTGTCTTTGGTGTTGATCTTCAACACGGTGCCCGTCGCGACAGAATACTTTTCCTCAAGGACAGGATTGCCGTCGTTGTTCAGGATCGGATTGCCGTCCTCGTCGGTTTTCTTAACCCAGTTCTTCAGATCGACACCGATGCCGCCGGTCACGCCAACAGTTGTCAGGAAGATCGGGGAAATGCCGTTCGTGCCCGCGACAACAGGGGCGAAGTTCACGAAGGGAACATAGGGCGACGCCTGCTTACCTGTCCAAAGCGCGACGTTGTTCACACCTGACATCCGCGAAGACCCAACACCCATCGTGCCTTTTTCCGCAATCAACATGACGCGCGCGTCAGGGTGTTGCAGCTTAAGATCCTGAATGTGTTTTTGGGCCGCCTCGTCGATCATGCATTTACCGTGCAGTTCGCGGTCCGCACGCGAGTGCGCCTGATTGCCCGGAGACAGCAAGTCGGTGGAAATATCGCCTTCGCCAGCAACAAAGGTCACAACCTTAACCTCTTCTTCAACGTCCGGCAGCTTGGTGAAGAATTCAGCCTTGGCGTAGCTTTCAAGGATATCTCGTGCGACAGGGTTGCCCGCGTCAAACGCCGCTTTCAGGCGGGCCATGTCTGCATCGTACAAGAAAAACTGGGTCTGCAGCACGTCGGCCGCTTGACCAGCAATCGCAGCATCATCACCCAGCGCGAGGTCTAGCAGAACGTCCACAGACGGGCCGCCCTTCATGTGCGACAGCATTTCAAAGGCGAACTCAGCGGAGATTTCTGGAACCTCAGCGGCGCCCAGAATGATGTCTTTCATGAACTGCGCCTTGACGCTCGCAGCGCTCGTTGTGCCGGGGAGTGTGTTTTGGATCAGGAAGTTAAGCGAAGCGTCCCGATCGGCGTGGCCCACATCCATGATCTGGGCGATGATTTCCTGCGTCAGCTCAGCACCGTCGATCGGCTTTGGGCTAAGTCCCTGCTTTTTGCGGGTTTCAATTTCTTCAAGGTATGCTGCATATAAGTTCATGTTAATCTCGATTTTCAACTGTTTATGTGGCGAGAAGTGCCCAGAGTAAGCTGTCAGCTTACGCGAGCGAAATGGTTGTATGCAGCGGTATACCTAAACGAGTGAAGGTGCAAGATGTTGGATCGATGTTGGCCCCGAACGCTACAAACCCGTCGCTCAGAAACCTTCATCTGACTGCGCATGAGATCAATACAAGAACGGCGACACGAAGAGCTTAGAAGTTTCTCGTTGCAACCTCTTTTAGGATTAGCTTGTCCAGCGTGAGGTTCGATACTGATCGCCGCAGACGCTCGTTCTCTTCCTGTAACCGTTTCAATTCCTTGAGTTGTTCTGTGCTCATTCCGCCGTACTTTTCCTTCCAACGGTAATAGGTTTGTTCAGTTAAACGGATCTGTCGGATCACGCCAATCTGGGGCATACCTTGCCCCATAAGAACTTCAACCTGCCAAAATTTTACGACAATCTCTTCAGGCTTGGGTCTCTTGGTGGCCATTTATGGTCTCCTGTTCCTGACTATAGGGGCGGACCAATTCAAAGTGGGAGGCTCAAAAACTCAATGCGCTTTGAGCGGATCAAAAAAAATAGCGCGCCAAGCATTTGCCTGGCGCGCTCTCTTTAAATCTATGGCCTGCGGTTTTAGAGGGACTCTTCGATCCAGCTTTTCAACGCAGCCTTTGGTTTTGCGCCTGCCATGTTTGCAATAACTTGGCCGTCTTTGATGACGAACAGAGCAGGGATGCCACGGACACCCATTTTAGCAGCTGAATTTGGATTGCTGTCTACGTCGACTTTGACAATTTTAACCTTGCCACCCAGCTCTTCAGACAATTCTTCGAGGGACGGACCGATTTGTTTACAAGGGCCACACCATTCTGCCCAAAAATCAACAACAACTGGGACGTCTGAATTTGTGACTTCGGCTTCGAATTGTGCGTCTGATACTGCAACGGTTGCCATTTGGCTTCTCCTCAGGGGCTAATTTGTTGGTTGGGAACCTATGTATACAGTGTTCAAAGGTCAAGATATGTTGATGTCTTTAACGCCTGAGACACAAGATCGTGTGTTAAAGGCATTAAGCTTTGTGTGTTGGTCCACAATATAGCTGTTTCGATCTCATGATCTGGATAAATTTCACGTAATGCACAGGTATAGGCACCCATTTGGCGAAGCAAACCAATTGGGCAATCCGCAGCTGAATGGGGGATTGTGCGGTTAGTTTTAAAATCGATCGCGGTGATCTTATTGCCGGTGATCAACAAACGGTCAATCGTGCCATGAATGCGCTGTGATCCGATGGGGGCAGTTATCGAAACCTCCGCCAAGGTGCCGGGTGCAAAGACATGGGCCAATTCGGGCTTATCCAAAATGGCAACTGCCTCGGCTTTCGCTTGGGTGCGCAAGGTGCCTGACAACCCAAAATCCCGTTCAGTGGATTTATGCGGGTGTTCTAGATGCCAGTGCACCAAACTACCGTACGAAAGGGCTGTATCCTCATCCATTCCCAACTCACCTGCAAGGGCTTTGGCACCACTCAGATCAGATGGTGAAAGGGTTTTAACTGCCTCAATCGGATTGGCGAATTTTTGAGTATAAAGCGTCTCTAATACAGGGGCATTTGTCGAATTTATCATCTTTTGTTCAAAATCGGGGGTATCCCAGTCGCCATGTTCAACCCGCAGGATCGGGCCAACCTCGGGTATGGACACATCCACCGCACCGGCATGTTCCATCGCGCCCTGAACAGTGTGGTACCATGACGGTTCACTCTTACCTAAATCACCTGCCGCGGCCACAATCAGCCATTTCTCTGCGCGGCTCAACGCCACATAAAGCAGGCGCAGCTGTTCATTGCGCTGGGCTTCTTTCATCTCTCCCAATGCGTCCTGCATTGTCTTGGGTGTTTCACCGTCGCGCGCTTTCCAAACAGGCACTTCACCCATTTTTATTATTTCGCTTTTGACCTGAATGTTGCGTTTACCAGTGTCAGGCAAAATCACGATGGGCGCTTCAAGACCCTTTGACCCATGCACTGTCATCACGCGAATTTGATCTGACGCGCTGTCGATTTGGCGTTTTATGTTCAGATTATCGGCCTTCATCCAGACGATGAACCCGGTCAGGCTCGGCACCGCTGTGCGTTCATATGCCAGCGCTTGGGACAGCAATGCATTAATGCCATCTTCGGCCTCTGTGCCCAAGCGACCTAATAATTTGCGCCGCCCATCGTGGCGGGTCAAAATACGTTCGATCAGATCATAAGGGCGCAAGAAATCAGCATTGTCGCGCAGATCGCGTAGGACGGGTACGGTATCTGGGAAATCATCTGCGCGATCACGCAGGTTTTGCCATAGGTGCTCTTGGGTTCTGCGATGTGCCACGTCGAACAGTTGTTGTTCGCTCCACCCAAACAGCGGGGATTTCAATACGGTGGCAAGGGACAGGCTGTCTTCGGGGGTCGCCAAAAAGGACAGTAACGCACCAAGGTCACGCACAGCCAATTCAGCGCCAACCTTTAGTCGATCGGCACCTGCTATGGCCAGTTTCTGAACTTTGCAGGCGCGAATGATCTCAGAAAATAGGGCAGAGCGGCGTTGCACAAGAATCAGAAAATCACCGGCCGTAATACGGCGCTTGATTATTGTACCTTTTGGTCCGTCATCAGGGATAGTGTGTTTGTCGTTAATCAGTTTGGCGATGGAGCGGGCAATTTGATCCGCCAAAACCACTGTGTGGTGCTGTTCGCTGCGCCGATCAATTGGATCGAACCAATCGCGTTCATCATCGTCTTTGATGGGTTCGATTACAGGCCATAAATCTACGCGACCGGGTAGGTCGGATTTAAACGCGATGTGTTTTGAATCCTGCACAAACCCAGCTTGGTTTTTGTTGTCAAACGTCTGATCCACCATACGCAAAATCGCAGCAGAGGAACGGAAAGAAAAATCCAATGTTGTTTCTTGGAAGGGCGCGCCAATAGCTGCGAACTTTTCCTTAAACTCATTCTGCATCCGGTCAAATTCACGCGGGTCTGCCCCTTGGAATGAATAGATGGACTGTTTTTTATCTCCAACAACAAACAAGGTGCGTTTGACATCTTCGCGTGCACCATCCCCGCTTGAGAACTCCTCGGCCAGTTTGCGGATCACATCCCACTGGTCCGGGCTGGTGTCTTGTGCCTCATCCACAAGAATGTGGTCGATCCCGCCATCAATGCGGAACAACACCCACGCCGCCACTTTTTCATCATTTAAAAGGTTCCGTGCCTTTAGGATCAGATCGTCAAAGTCCAACCAGCCGCGCACGAGTTTAGCCTGTTCGTATTTCCCAACGAAGGCATGGGCAAAGTCGTGTAAAACCTGTGTTCGACGCGCAGACTGAAGGGCCAAACGCCTATCTCGCGTATCTTCGATCCGCAGCATGAATGCCTCTAACTGGGGCATCAATGCTTCAACAGTGCCTTGGGTCGCCTTGGTCGGAAAGGTCCCTAACTTGGCTGAAAACGGATCTTTAGCACTGCCACCAGTTAGAAAAACACTTTCCAAAATGGGCAATGATTTAAGGGACAATGTGCCCAACATCTTCAGCTTTTCACCAGCCTTACCATCATTGCCACCTTTGGAGGTCAAAACGGGGATCAGTTGATCCAGCAGCTGCCGTTCACCACCTTGAAACGCCAAACCTTCAATCCCTGTCTCGTCCAATCCTGCAGCTTGACCAAACAGCGCTAGGCAATCGTTCCACGCCAATGGATTTGCAAATGCAGCACGGTGGCCCACAATCTCTTGGGTCAATCGCAAGAAATCTTCGCCTAAGTATTGGTTGGCAAGTGCTGCAACCAATCTAGCTTCTGGTCCGTCTGCCATCATATCCACGATCTCACCGCGCAGCATATCAGCTGCGCGTTCTTCGATCTCTTTGAATTGTGGGCTTACGTCGGCTTCCAACGGAAAGCGGCGCAGAAGTGAGGCGCAGAACGAGTGAATAGTTTGGATTTTCAATCCACCGGGGGTTTCAATCGCACGGGCAAACAGCGTGCGTGCATCGCGCAATTGATCGCCATCCGGATTGTGACGGACACCTAATTCGGTCAGGGCATGGCGCAATTCTGCATCGGGCAACATGGCCCAATCGCCCAGACGTTTGAAAAGACGGTTTTGCATCTCTGATGCGGCGGCCTTTGTGTAGGTCAGGCACAGGATATGTTGTGGCTGGACTTGGTCCAAAAGCAGGCGGGCCACGCGGTCCGTCAGAACGCGGGTCTTGCCCGAACCTGCATTGGCTGCAAGCCATGTAGACGTGGTTGGATCTGCCGCGGCCAATTGGCGGCGCGTAGCTTCATTCGGTGTCATCATGTCAGATCCTCTGGCACAGGAATATCGGTGCCGTCCCATTCCCCAAACCGCGCAAGGTGATCGTAATCACCACGCTCCCGTTCGCTTTGGATTGTGCGTTGCGAGGTAAAACCCTGCTCAATGGACAAATAGGCGCGGATCAATTGCGCGAGTTCATCCAACACCTTAGCAGGCGGTTCTTTTTGCAATGGTGCGCGCACCTCAACAGGCTTGCTTCCCAGACCGATAAACACAGCTTCCGTCACCGTGTTCACACCTACATGTTTAAAGCTACCTTGTTCCATCATTGCCGCTTCGATCAGCAATTGTTTGTCGAACTTGGCCTGCTGTTTTTCAGTCGGGGGTGTCCCGGTTTTGTAGTCAAAAATCGCAACGCTATCGGGACCGGTTTGGTCAATCCGATCCGCATATCCGGTAAGGGTGAAGTCTAGTTTGGGCATACTCATGACACCCTTGGCCTGCTTTTCAAACGCAATTGGTGTGCTACGGGCTTGGCGCTCTGCTTCTCTGGCGACAAACCAATCTGTCACGCGCGATAGCTTTGCCAACCAAAGCGCACGGGTCGCAGGCCAAGGCACGTCGCGGCCCAGCACGTCTGTCGCGACTTTCATCAAGTGTGTTGACGTCAGCAAAGACGGATCTGCCATTATGTCCTTAACGAACACCTCCATAACGGAGTGGATCAAGATACCGCGCATAGGTGCGTCTGGGGATTGTACGATTGGATTCAGGGCACGCAGTTTCAATGTGTGCTTGGCATAAACTGCGTAGGGGTCGCGGATCAGGCGCTTGATCTCTGTCACGGACAGGGCATGTGGGCGCGCAGCGATTGGTGGACGTGGGGAAGGGCGATGGGCACGATCAACGGTTGTAGGTTTCTCTAGCACTTTAGTCTTGGCCAACCATTCGTCGCCTTTTGCGATCATTTCCTTCAACACTTCAGGCCCATCAAGTGTGGGCAAGCCGCCCAACAAGTTCTGCAAGCGGTTTAGCCAGCGTGAGGGTACAGTTTCTGCATCGTCAGACCGTACAGACCGCGTGATCCAGACCTCTTCTGCGGCAACGGCCTGCTGAAAATCGTGTGCAGACAGACCAATGCGCCGCTCGGGCAGCAGCAAACCCGCCTGATTGCGCAGGGCGCGGTTCAACCACGGATCGGGTTTGGGGGCTTCGGGCCATGTTCCCTCATTCAACCCGCCCAAAATGACCAAATCAGCCCCTTGAACTCGGGCTTCAAGGGTACCCCAAATCATGATGTTTCGATGAGGCGCGTCGCGGTCGCGCACTTCTTCGCCCGATAGCAAAGCACCGACCAGATCAACGTAGTCAGAGGCAGACATTTCGCCACCGTACTCCCCGTGCTCCGTCAGGGTGTCCATCACTTTGTGGGCCTTTTGACCTGCGGATTTCAACCACAATTCACCCGTGGTTTCGCCCATAGGCCCTGATGCTATCGCTTCGGCCACTTGGATGTGCAAGGCGGTCCAATCAGCCAAGGTGCGGTCGCCTGCGAAATGCAGATTGCAAAACGTCTGGCCAACCCAATCTGCCCAATCGGTGAGTGTGGTTGGCGGGTCCAGTTTGGCTGCTGCCTTTTGCGCGATCTCTGACACCCCTTCAGCAGTGGGATAAGGCAGCCCATCACGGCGAATGCGCAGTTCGATCCGTTGAGTGTTTAATTGGTGTAATCCGCGATCATTACCGCTGTGGGTCATCGGATGTTTTAGCAATGTCAGCAAGGATTCAGTATCTAATAAACGGGAAAACAACCCACCTACATGGCGCAGAAACCGCCCGGGTGGGGATAGATGTAGCGGTGAACCCGCACTGTCATCTGGCAAAATATCCCAACGATCCAATGCGGCAGACACTTGTCGCGTTAACATTCGATCAGGCGTAATAAGTGCTGCGGTTTGGCCGTCTTCCGCAGCCTTCCGCAGCCGCATCGCAATGGCCAAAGCTTCATCGCGCGGCGTTTCAGCCTGCAGCAGCGTGACGCCTTTCAACCCTTCAGCAATACCAGCTAAATGGGGGCCTTCAGACAACCACGCATCTGTGACAGGCGCTGGTCGTAGAGCAAGGGAAACCAGTTTATTACGGGCAGGGGCGGCAGGCGCGTCATCGGCCCATGGGATCACGTCATCTGACGACTTTTCCAACGACAGTAGTAGTTTGTGAAAACGGAATTGCGGGTGGTCTTCCGATAGCATCGCGTCAGACAGGCTGGCCCAAACATCTGATGGCATATCAAAATCGAAACCGGGGAGGATCACCGCCCCTTGTGGCAGTTTCGCGATGGCTTGCATCAGCATCAATGTCGTGCCGCGTGATCCTGTTGAACCCGCAAGGATAATGGGTTGCTTTGGTGGGGTGTGTTCCCAACGCTCAACCAAATTTTGCACAATGATCCGTTGGCGTGCTTCGGTGTCAGGTGTGTCTTGGGACAAATCGATGTAGGATTGCGCAATATTGATGAACGTCTTTGCGCGCTCCCAGTGGCCCGATTGATCTGTGACATCAAGGTTCGCAATGGTTTCGGCAGAAACACCTTCGCCCTGCATCTCGTCCATTAAAGTGGCAAGGCTGTCAGCAAGGTCATAAAGCGATGCGCGCGCGGCAAAGCTTTGCTCGCGTTCCAGCAGATTGGCGACAAGCTGTACCAATTCTAAACGACGCTTAAGTGCGGAATTGGATTTAGGTACATCAAGGTCTGGCAGCAAATCCTCGATCTCGTTCAGCATTCGAATGCGGGGCAATAAAAGGGCAGGGCCCGCATCAAACAAATCCCGCATACGGCGTGCCATACGACGGGTGTTTACGATGATTTCGACCTGTGCCATCTCGTGGGGTGTGCGACCCTCCATCCGTTTGATCAGGCCATTTACCAGCGATTTTGGGAAATCTACGCCGTTGGGGATGCCAAACAGATGCGAAGGGTTTTGGGGGTCAAACATTCATCATCTCTTCTGCCTGTGTAATGCCTTCTGGGTGTCCAACGTCGCACCAGTTGCCGTCATACGAAATCCCAAAAAGACGATCGTTCTTTAGCATTTTGTTCCAAATGACGTTCAATGAGAACGATGGTTCTTTGATCGTTTTGAGAAGGTCAGTTTTAATGATCTGGATACCGCCATAAACAGCACCCGAACCGCGCGTCAGGCGGCCATCGGATGCAATTGTGAAATCGCCATCACCAGAATAACCAATAGTTTGCGCGACAGGGACACATACCAAAAGAGCATCCATTTCAATCGGGTCCCAAACGTCCAAAACCTGTTGCAAAGGATTGGCCCCTTTCCAAATAGCGTCTGTATTCATGGTAAATACCGGATTGGTCCCAAGGAGAGGCAGGGCATTGCGCAACCCTCCGCCGGTTTCCAATACATCAGGTGTTTCGGTGATGGTCTGAACCTCTGTTCCATTCAGATGATCAACCAGCATATGAGGAAGGTAATGTAGGTTTGCGACAATGTTTTTGGGGGTGATTGCGCGGGCCAAATCGATTGAGTGATCAATCAGCGCCTTACCTCCAACCTGAACCAATGGTTTGGGTTGATGGGCGGTCAAATGTTTCATCCGCGTGCCAAAGCCCGCAGCAAAAAGCATTACAGATGTGGTACGGTCGCGCATTTTGATTTCAACTTGGCTAAAATGGTTTCATCTGGAAATGGAAGGTCGTTTAGAACCATCTCTGCAATCGAAGATAATGCAGGATGGGCTAGGTTAGTCTCAATATGTGACCAAACCCGTGGAATAAGATCAACGTAATGTGCTTTGCCATCACGCATACAAAGACGGGCAAAAACACCCAATATGCGTAGGTTGCGTTGCGCACCAAGCAGGGCATAGGCCGTCTCGAATTCATCGGCCTCCAGATTGTTTTTCGTGATGTAGCGGGCCTTCATCTGTGACTGAACTTCAGGTGACACATCGCGGCGCGCGTCTTGCAAAACAGACACCAGATCATATGCAGGATGGCCCAGCATTGCGTCTTGAAAATCAAGCAAGCCAACCTTTTTAACCCCGTCTCGTTTCGGCATCCAAAGAAGGTTTTCAGCATGGTAATCGCGCTGGATCAAAACTTGGGGTGCGGATTCTAGGGGGGTAAGAAGCTCACTGAATTTGGTCGAAAACGCAGTGGTTTTAGCAGGGTGTATTTGACCAGTGGAACCCAGAACATACCATCCATAAGCAAGCGCAGCCATTTGCGTCATGACCTCAGCGTTATATGGGGTAAGCGGCGGACAGGGTGCTTTGCGCAGATGGGTTAAGACATCAACGGCAGCCTCGTAAAGCGGGGCTTCAAGATGAGGTGAAACCTCTAAAACCCGCGCAAACAGGTCATCACCAAGGTCTTCCAAGATTAAAAAACCTTGATATTCGTCTTGCGCATAGATTCTGGGTGCGTTCAGTCCGATTGCATCCAAGTGCTGCGCAATTTTAACAAACGGACGGATATCTTCGCCTTTTTCTGGCGGTGCATCCATCAAAATTGCGGTAGCGCCATCGACATGCGTTAAACGGTCATAACGTCGATTGGATGCGTCGCCGGCCACTGTAACGCGCTGGGCATTGCTCCACTGGGTTGTTCCCAGAAATTCGGACATGGCTGCTTGGCGATCAGTCATTGCGCCATCCCTTGGTTTTTGCATCCCACTTTGGGTCATCCCATTGCGCGATCAGCACACGTGAATCTAAGGTGCTTGAAGGTGTCAATTCGATATGAAGCGCATCAGTTGGGGTATAGCTTCCTAATCTGTCAGGCCATTCGATCAGGCAAACTGCTTCGATCATGGCATCAAACAAGCCAAGCTCTTCGATCTCTTGTTCTGCGCTTAACCGGTAAAGATCTGAATGCCAAACTTCACCAATCACAGTGTCATATGTCTGCACAAGCGTGAAGGTTGGAGAGGGTACGTCTTCGTCCACAGTCAAAAGAGATTTGATAAACGAACGTGCAAAATGAGTTTTGCCAGCACCAACCTCGCCCAACAGTAAAACTGTGTCACCAGATTGCACATTTTGGGCAAGAATACTTGCAAGGTTTGCGGTTGCCTCCGCGTCCGCCAGATGAATTTTCAAGTTGCTGTTTGCCATAGCGCCTATGGTGGCGTGGGTGTGACCTCGCTGCAAGTCAAATTGGTCTTATTCCTGCAGTTCTCGGCTCTTTTCAGCGGTACCATGGGTAACGGCTGGTTCGGTTTGGAAAATCAGCATAGTGGCACCCAAAGCAACGGGCTTTAAAGAACAAGAGAACACATCGCCGTTTTTCCATTTCATTTCGCGGGTAGAAGGCGATTGGGGGCCAATCTTCATAACAAAATCACGGATGTCAGCCCATGCGGGGTTAGGTTGGCTTTGGCGTTGCCAATCTTTGAGCGCGTCCAAAATAGTTACATCAACAAAAGCGATCTCGGGGTCGAATTTCCACATTTCGCGGTAAGCCTTATTGCAAAACTGGAGAACCCCAATTGAGGAAAATACAACCATTCCAATAACAAAGGTGTTCATCATGGATTGACCAATAGCCAACTCAGCGCGAAAACCACGCGCCAATGAAACTTCAGCGCTGATATCTTCGATAAGAAATGCGATTGCCCCATCGGGGTGAGGTCGCCCCGAAATTCGATAGGTCTGCCCTGTTCCTAGGCTCCAGTTTTCTTGATAACTTCCATCAGTTGCGGCCTTGATAACATTTGCTAATTCTTCGCGCCATGAGTGGTAGTTCTTGGGTTCTGGCATGACTTGATTGTCGCGTAATCGGTCAAAGAACGACAAGAGGTCAGGCCGTGTCGATAAAACTCTACCGGTAATTTTGATAAATCAACAAGTGCAGGATTGAACAAAGCCAACTGTCCATTTCGGTTAAAAATTGCCAATCCAGTCGACAAGTGCGCAAAGGTTTTGGCAAGAGTTTGAACAAAATTGCGTTGGGCAATTTCCGCATCAATGACGGCGTTGATATCAATCGCATGACAAATAGTGCCGACGTCCGATTCAACACAAGAAATGTCGTACCAAAGTTGTTTTTCATCGATAGCAGAGGAAATTGATGTCCGCCTACTTTGGAGTGGGTTACTGGTCTGTGCTTCAATATCAAATAGGGGCTGGATAACTGAGGGGTCTTTTTCAAATATTCTTTGATAGAGGTGCTCATAGGCATTATTATGCCAGAAAACTTCACCCGCCTTATCGATCTGCCATATCGGATACGGTGCGGTAGTGCCTGCCAAACTTGTCACCATCACTTCAGCTTCGAGTGATCTGATTTTATGCTGGGCCTCAAGTGGCAAGGTTTTTTGGTCGATGATCTGAACATGGGTAGCATCATCAATTTGTCGGATTTCGAGCTTCGCAAGATCGGTGTCGCTTTGCTATGAAATCGTAACAGTATTCTTATTTTTCGTGGGTTCTGCGGGAAAGCTGGGAAATCGCTGCGCCAAACGCGCCCTTAGTGCAGCCCACTCGCTGCCTACTCCGCCAAATCGTTCAATTCGAAGTCCCGCTTCTGATGCGTGCTGTAAGGTTTCGCCCTTGAACAAAAACGAGATCTCATCTGACGGATCGCTTCGAGGGTTTTCCGAGGTCCCAATAAGGGTTTTGTTCAAATACCAAAGAGCAATAGCCGTACTGATCGAAGCGGTAGCGAAAATTATAAGGACATTTACAAGTGACATTCGAACCAAACCCCAACACGCCTTCTCCAATATAGTGTCGGCGTAATTTGTTAACGGTTCGTTAATTATTTAACAGTGCGAAGGTCTTAATCTACTATTTTCTGGTTTTCGCCAATCGGGATAGCGTTGCTTCCATGATGCGCATCAATCGCTTCACGTGGCCACTTTACCTCGACAATTGCACCAGTGTGTACACCCTGTTCTTGCGTCATCATGTATGGATCAGATCCGTTTGCAAAACTTAGCTCTGCACCAGAACGCTCCAACAATGTTTTGGCAATAAAAAGACCCAAGCCCATGCCTTCATACCCTGGTCGATCCTGACCTTCAGTTGGCGTTTTGCGACGCCCAACAAAGGGATCACCAATGCGTCCAATTAAATGAGGTGGGAAACCTGTGCCATCATCAACGATCCGGATTGAAATGGTGTCTGCAGTCCAATGCCCTTCGACCCATACATTCTTGCTGGCGAAGTCGACCGCGTTTTGAACCAGATTACGCAACCCATGAATGATCTCTGGTTTACGCAAAATTGCGGGTTGGCTCATCTCGGAGCCTGCCAGTGGATCGTGTGAGAAATGCACAGATTTTCCGCGATGTTCATGGGGTTCTGCTGCCTCCGCGATAACTGTCATCAGGGGTGCTTGGCGCAAGTGCAAATCGTCTTTTCCTGCCTGACCCATATCGCGCAAAATATCGCGACACCTGTCTGCCTGCTCACGGATCAATGCGGCGTCTGCGCGTAAATCTTCGCGATCCTCCAATTCGTCCATCAATTCTGAACTGGCCAGTTTGATCGTAGCAAGAGGAGTGCCCAATTCATGGGCCGCAGCAGCGACAACGCCGCCTAGATCAGTCAACTTTTGTTCGCGCGACAGGGCCATTTGAGTGGCGGTTAGCGCATCGGACATAGAGTGCATTTCAGACGTAATCCGGCGTGAATAGGCCCCGATAAATACAATGGCAATGACCAATGCGATCCAGTTCCCAAACAGGAAAATATCGGGCACGCGCAGGATAAATCCTTGGTCAGTTTTAAGGGATAGATGGAACTTGGACAGCAGCGTCACCATGGCAATTGCAGTGCCACCAGCCAGTAGAGTTGATCGCGTTGTAAGAACCGCGGCTGACACAGTAACTGGACCCAACAGTAGCAATGCAAACGGATTGTGCAGGCCACCAGAAAGAAACAACAAGAATCCCAATTGCAGCAAATCGAACATGACCATGGATAGGTTTTCGCGCTCAGACAGGCGCTTGTTTTCTGGAAAGACAAAGGCAGCGACCAGGTTACCGATGACTGAAAGACCCACAGCAAAGTAACAAAGGCCCAATTCCAACTGCAATCCGTAGACATATTGCCCCACTAAGATTGCGGTTAATTGTCCCACAATGGCGACCCATCGTAGGAAAATCATGGTTCTAAGCCTTATCCAGTTGGATCTTTGCTGTTCGGTGAAAACGCTAAGGTGGGGATCAGGCATGGGCTCACTATTTCTTTGATTGCGCAGGATAGGGGGACTGTTATCAATCCAGCATTGTTAAACAGTACTAACATATAAGGCGAATAACATGTCACGTATCATCGCACCAATTGCCGCAATTGCCGCAGCTGTTTTGGTTGGGGGCTCATGGTTGGCAACCCGAGACGCCAATCCAGATCAATTTGCACAATGTCGCGCATCCGCGGTTGCAGGTGGAACAGCTATTGGTGGACCTTTTGAGTTGGTGAACGCCAAAGGTGAAACAGTGACAGACAAGGATGTCATCACCGAACCGACAATGGTTTATTTTGGCTACACGTTCTGCCCAGATGTTTGCCCACTAGATGTGTCGCGCAATGCTGAGGCCACTGACTTTTTGGCGGAGGGTGGCCAATCCATGACACCACTTTTCATTTCCATCGATCCCAATCGCGACACGCCCGAAGTAGTTGGCGATTTTGCGTTCAACATGCACGAAAAAATGATTGGTCTGACGGGGTCACCTGAACAGGTTAAAGCGGCCAGCCAAGCGTACCGTACATATTACAAAGCGCACCCAGCGGACGACGAATATTACCTCGTTGATCACTCAACGTTTAGTTATCTGGTTCTTCCAGAACATGGGTTTGTCGAATTTTTCCGCCGTGAAATTGGGGCCGAAGATATGGCTAAAACGGTCGGGTGCTTCATCGACAACGCTTAATATTGTGACTTAATTTGACCAAAGGGTGTCCGCGACCCATATTAACTCTGAACAAGGAGACGATCACATGGCAGACCCAATCGAATACGACCTTGGTGAAGACCGCACATTGATGTTGCTGGATGATGACGAACCCTTTTTGCGCCGCCTTGCTAAAGCGATGGAGAAACGTGGCTTTGAAGTTGAGACCGGCGGTAGCGTTGCTGCGGGTCGCGCAATTACAACGGCCCGCCCACCAGCATATGCCGTGATCGATCTGCGTCTTGAAGACGGCAATGGTCTGGACGTGGTCGAAGTGCTGCGTGAAAAACGCCCAGATGCACGTATCGTTGTCCTGACAGGTTATGGTGCGATTGCGACGGCTGTTGCTGCGGTAAAAATTGGCGCGACAGACTATTTGTCCAAACCAGCGGATGCGACCGATATCATGAATGCGTTGTTGGCCTCGGGCGATGATCTGCCACCACCACCGGAAAACCCGATGAGTGCAGATCGCGTACGTTGGGAACACATTCAACGTGTCTACGAATTGTGTGATCGCAACGTATCTGAAACAGCCCGCCGCCTGAACATGCACCGCCGAACATTGCAGCGTATTTTGGCAAAACGTTCACCGCGCTAAGCGTTTAGATGTCGTAGCGCTTGCTGATCTTGTCGACGATCAAACCGCTGTCCAACTTGACGTCTTTGTCGATTGTCCACGTGCGAAAACCGCGCGATTGATAATAGGTCAATCCGCCCTCATTGTCGGCGCGGATAGTCGCGTTGATCCAAACGTATCCCAAGTTTTTGGCTGCCTTTGAGGTGGCCGAAAACAGGGATGACCCAATGCCCAACCCCGTACGCCCGACCTGAACAAAGGTCGCGACATCGCACGCCTCTGCCGGCAATTTTTCGTGCGGGGAAATCCATTGAAATCCGATGACCTGTTCAGCGTCATCCAATGCGACATGCCATGCAGATTCTTCTGGGGCAAATGACATCCATTCGTTGATGTCGTCCCCTGTTACGGTTTGGGTCTTGGCCGTGGTGCCACCCTTTTCAATGATAGCATTCAACAAGGTCGCCATTGACTTGGCGTCCATCGAACTGGCGCGGCGTACAGAGGTCATGGCATTTCCTTTAGCAGTGCGTGGTGACGGGCGGTAAAGTCGTTGCGCGTTTCAACAGGGGTGCGCAAAACGATGGAAAGTCCTTCGATCAAGCCTGAATCTGGTTTGCCAAACAGCTTGGTCGCTTCTTCGTGTGAAAAGCCTGCGATTTGGACGGCTTCCATCCATGCGCTAATACGGTCCGCTTTCTTTATCTGCTTTTTGACCGTAACAGGGATCACCGCAGGCAGGCCAAAGCGAATGTGGATTGCAGCCGTCAAGCGATCATCCAATTCTCCATAACCCGGACCGACGGCGGCTTTAACGGGGGAAATCATATCACCAATCACGTATTCAGGCGCATCATGCAGCAGGGCCGCCAACCGCCACTTAATCGGGGCATTGGGCGATATACGACCATATAGGGTCTCAACAAGCAGTGAATGTTCAGCCACAGAATAGGCGAAATCGCCGTGGGTTTGACCGTTCCAGCGCGCAACAAAGGCAAGGCCGTGAGCAATGTCTTCGATCTCAATATCCACAGGGGTGGGGTCTAGCAAATCCAGCCTGCGACCAGACAGCATACGTTGCCATGCACGTGGTTGTTGCGCCATTTCCTGATCCCTTCCTGTGTTAATTACTACTGTTTGTCACAGGATGTTGATCCCGACAATTGTATCGAAACGATTTCATCCTTTTCTTTTATGCATCGCAGCCCCATCTAATAGACAACCAACATGAAAGGACACGCCATGACCACCTACACAAAAAATCCAGATGTCATCGCCACCCTCTCACCAGAGGAGTTCTATGTGACGCAAGAAAGTGGCACAGAACGTCCAGGTACGGGCAAACTGCTGGCCAACAAAGAGCCAGGCCTTTACGTCGATATCGTATCGGGTGAGCCATTGTTTGCCTCAAGCGACAAATACGAAAGTGGATGCGGCTGGCCCAGCTTTACCAAAGCGATTGAGCCAGCAAACGTGGCCGAACTGAAGGACGCGACCCTTGGCATGGTCCGCACCGAAGTGCGTTCTATGCACGGCGACAGCCACCTAGGCCACGTGTTTCCAGACGGTCCACGTGATCGGGGCGGATTGCGGTACTGCATCAACTCGGCCTCCCTACGTTTCGTCCACCGTGACGATATGGATGAGGAAGGTTACGGCGCATATATTAACCAAGTGGAGGACGTCACATGACGATTGAACGCGCAGTTTTAGCAGGTGGATGCTTCTGGGGTATGCAGGACCTGATCCGTAAAATGTCGGGCGTCACGGACACCCGTGTGGGGTACACTGGTGGGGACGTTCCAAACGCAACCTACCGCGATCACGGGACACACGCGGAAGGGATCGAAATCATGTTCGACCCTAACAAAATTACCTACCGTGAGCTGTTGGAATTCTTCTTCCAAATCCACGACCCGACCACGCCTAATCGCCAAGGCAACGACCGTGGTTTGGGCTACCGTTCCGCCATCTACTACGCCAACAAAGCGCAGTACCAAACGGCGCTTGATACTATTGCAGATGTCGAGGCATCAGGCATTTGGCCGGGCAAAGTTGTGACCGAAGTAGACCCAGTTGGCGATTTCTGGGAGGCAGAGCCAGAGCATCAAGATTACCTTGAGCGGATACCAAACGGCTATACCTGCCACTTTGTACGACCCGATTGGATATTGCCAAAACGGGCAGCAGAATAAGAATACGGGCGGGCCTTTGGGTCCGCCTTTTTTATGTGTGAAAGGAATTTAAATGGATCAATTGATTTCAGACGGTATTAGCAATGCGATCAAAGAGACTGTCGAACAGATCGCGCCCGACGTGCGGTTTGTGCCTAAGTATGGCGGCGAAGTTCTGGCCCACGATCCTGACAGCGACAAGAAATTTGTTGGCGGGATTTATGTCTACAAAGACCATGTGTCGTTAGAGTTCTCTCAAGGCGCGTCGTTCAATGATCCTGATGGGAGGCTTGAGGGCAAGGGCAAGAACCGTCGGCATTTGAAATTTGAAGCGGTTAACGATGTAGCGGATAAAGGCGCGGAAGGTTTTTTGAAGCAGGCGTTGAGGTTCTCCTAGGAGTTGCCATACCATCAAGTTTGATGGTTAATCCGCCATGTTCATTCTTGGTAAGCACCCTCCACACGTTCATAACTGTCGGCCGTGATGTGATAGGTTGTTGGATGATACGTCTTGATTTGGCCCAAGGATACTTTCGATTCAAGGTTTTTTAGAAAATCTATAGGCATGCCAATACCCAATCGCTCCACATCCGAAGGATGGTATTCCCACCATTTAGAGGCCAAGAGTGCAGCCCGAAGCCCTGCATCTTCAAGCCGGAATTTTTTGTGTCTTGCTGGGTTTCCTGCAACAATTGAAAAGGGCTCTACATCTTTTGTTACAATCGATCCCGATGCAATGACGGATCCTGTGCCAATCGTAATCCCCAAAGCCAAAATAACGTTATTTCCGATCCAAACGTCGTGTTTTATGACGGGCCAGGGCTTTCTGTCGCGTGCATGCCAACTTGTTTCCCGGACTGTTTTCCGAGTTGTAATGTCACTGCACAATGGATTTCTTGGCCTGAAGCCTAAGACGGAAGTTGTTACCCCGCCGAGTGGATGATGACTGTCAAGAAAGGACAAGCCATCTGAAATGGAGCAATACCTTCCAATTGATACTGGATCAGGAATGGCAGAATAACTGTAAGAAAGCAGACCAATGCTGCACAGACCGCAGTATTTTTCACCACCAATTAATGGCGTGTATGGGAAACGGTAAAGTGCTGATCTTTCCTCGATTGATATGTTGTTTTTAAGCTTTAAGTCCCGGCCAAGATGGAATTTCCCATATCTTTCTTCACTTGGTTCGGTCCTAGCCGCGGTCAATAGGATGCGATCTTTCCATAATTTTCAGGCAAAAACTCTATCAATTATCATTTTGTGCTTCCTTTGATTTCAGCCTCATTCCAACTCCCCCGACGGAATAATCCCAAAAAACGCGCCACCAGACCAAACGCCAAACCAACCCTCGTGATGCACGCCCAAATCCACCAACCGATAGAAACTTTTACGATCAATCAGCGCCTCTAAATCTGCGCGGATCAAGATATACGGCGACGGCTCCCCCGTCTCACTATCCCGCTCAACCCGAATGGGGTGATCAGGCCCCGCAACAACAACATCATCGACCTGCGTTGTGAATGTCAAAACCTGTTCTGTACCTGCGCCTGTCGCGTTGAAATCAATCGCCACAAATGGGGCGTCATCGACCACGATCCCTACCTTCTCAACAGGTGTCACAAGGAAGTATTTTTCGTTTTCCCGCTTCAAGATCGACGAAAACATCTTAACCAATGCAGGTCGCCCAATCGGCGTGCCCTCGTAAAACCACGTCCCATCTCGCGCGATGCGCATATCCAGATCACCACAGAACGGCGGGTTCCACAGGTGCACAGGCGGCAAACCGCGCGTTTTCGTGGCGTTTATAGAGGCAACAAGGCCTTCTGCACTGGGGGTCACGGTGTTTTGTCCACTCATATGAATTGTCATTCCGTCGTTAGGCGATAGGTTGTTACCAATAGATATAACCTGCCGGAGACAGATGTCATGACCAATAGCCAAGATATGGTTGTGCAAATAGAGGCGCTGGGCGAAAAACTTGGTCAGGCCAAGGCATCCATCAACCGTCGCTTCATTGGACAAGAGAGGGTTGTCGACCTGACATTGACAGCATTGCTGTGCGGTGGGCATGCTTTGCTGGTCGGTCTTCCAGGTCTGGGAAAGACGCGTTTGGTTGAAACCCTCAGCACCGTTATGGGGCTGGATGGCAACCGCGTACAGTTCACACCTGACCTGATGCCTGCTGACATTCTGGGGTCTGAAGTTCTGGACACCAACGCGGATGGATCGCGTGCCTTTCGTTTTGTGAAGGGCCCAATCTTTTGCCAACTTTTGATGGCGGATGAGATCAACCGCGCCAGCCCCCGCACCCAATCTGCGCTGTTGCAGGCGATGCAGGAAAAGGCCGTGACCGTCGCGGGAGAGGATCGCCCACTTGGCACCCCTTTCCACGTCCTAGCCACCCAAAACCCGATTGAACAAGAAGGCACATATCCGCTGCCAGAAGCCCAGCTTGACCGCTTCCTTGTGCAGATCGATGTGCCCTATCCTGACCGCGACGCAGAGCGCGATATTCTGTTGGAAACCACTGGAGAAGCAGAGGCAGAAGCAAACGCAATTTTCGGCGCTGGTGAATTGCTAGAGGCCCAAAACCTTCTGCGCCGTATGCCGGTTGGCGATAGCGTGGTTGAGATGATCCTAGACCTTGTGCGCGCCTTCCGCCCTGATGATCCAACGGCCTCGCAAAATGTACGTGAAACGGTTGCGTGGGGTCCGGGACCGCGTGCTGCGCAGGCTCTAATGCTGGCTGTTCGGGCCAGAACGATGCTTGATGGACGTTTGGCCCCTTCAGTTGAGGATGTTCTTGATATGGCCCGTCCGGTCCTCAGCCACCGCATGGCGTTGAACTTTACCGCGCGTGCGCGCGGTGACACATTGATCGACCTTATTGATACAACCTCCACAACCCTCATCACTGGAAAACCCGCCGCGTGAACATCCCTGCCACCCTCCGTGCAAGGTCTGAAGATCAGGCCGCCCGTCTGCCGCCCCTTTTGGCGCGGGCAGAGCAATTGGTGGGTGCTGTGCTGCTTGGGGATCACGGGCGCAGACGCGCGGGTTCGGGCGATGATTTCTGGCAATACCGCCCTGCACAAATTGGTGACAGCCGCCGCATGATTGACCACCGCCGCAGCGCGCTGGGCGATCAACAGTTCGTGCGTGAACGCGAATGGCAAATCGCGCAAACGGTGATGTTGTGGTGTGATCAGGGCGCATCGATGCGATTTAACAGCGTTGATACGTTGCCGACCAAGATGGACCGCGCACGCCTTTTGACGGTGTCATTGGCGATCTTGCTGAACCGTGGTGGCGAACGTGTTGGGGTGACTGGAGCGCGCCTTCCGCCGCGACGTGGCAATGCTCAAATCCTGCGACTGGCAGAGATGTTAAGTGAAGAAGACAGCGCGGAATATGCGCCGCCTGAACACAGTGCGATGATCCCCAATGCGGCCGCGATGTTCGCCTCTGACTTTTTGGGGGATATCGCACCAGTTGAGTTGGCCCTGACCAAAGCGGCTGATCGCGGTGTGCGCGGTGTGTTGCTTCAGGTTCTTGACCCCAGCGAAGAGGAATTCGCCTTTCATGGACGTACTATCTTTGAAAGCGTGGGTGGCTCTATGCGGCACGAAACCCTCAAGGCCAATGATCTGCGTAATCGTTATTTGGCGCGTTTGGCGCAGCGCAAAGATGAACTGCAACGTCTTTGCACGCGCACTGGTTGGCAATACGGCCTGCACAACACAGAGAAATCGCCGCAATCAGGTCTGCTGTGGCTATATCAAGCGCTCAGCGGTGGTGCGCGATTATGACGGTCCTTGGGGGCATAGGGTTTGGTGCACCTTGGTTGCTTGCTTTGTTGTTCGCATTGCCAATCCTATGGCTGATATTGCGTGCCGTTCCGCCAGCACCCGTGCGCCGTCGCTTTCCGGGTGTTGCACTTTTGCTGGGCCTGAAAGACGGTGAAACAGTTACAGATCGTACCCCGTGGTGGCTGATGCTACTGCGTATCTTGGCGGTCGCTGCGCTGATCATTGGGCTGGCCCAACCGATCTTAAATCCTGATAATTCCGGCAATGAAATCACAGGCCCCAAGCTGATTGTGATTGATGGATCATGGGCTGGTGCTGTTGGGCATATCCAACAGATGCAAGCGATCAAGGGTGAGATCGACCGCGCAACCAGTACAGGCCAACTTGTGGCTGTTCTTCAAATAACAGACCCTAAACTGGTGAGTTTTCGCCCTGTTTCTGTTGTCGAACCTTCTGTTACAGGGCTGAAACCTAACCCGTGGCTGCCTAGCCCAGACAATGTGGCCCAAGCGATTACGCACATTACGAATGCCAACGCATCTTCAGTCGCTTGGTTCGGCGATGGAGTGGCCTATGAGGGGCAAGATGACATTCTGTCGGCCCTCAATGCAGCCCAGGATTTGCGTATTTTCCAAGGAACGCAGCAGGTCGTTGGACTTACCCCTGTGCAAAACGTTGATGGAAAGATAAATGTAACGACCGTGCGTGCGAACGCGATCGGGGATCAGGCCGTCACCATCCTTGCCCAAGGGCGCGACCCATTAGGGTACAATGCAACGCTGGCACGCGTTACTGCGAAATTTAGCGGCCGCGAAAAGGTGGCGAATGCATCTTTGGTGTTGCCCGCTGAACTGCGGGCACGTGTCACGTCTTTTGAGATCGAAGGGATACGATCCGCCGGCGCGCGCACCTTGGTGGATAATACGTTCCAGAGGCGCGAAGTTGCATTGGTTGCAAGCCGCGGTGGGCGTGAGGGGTTGGAGCTGCTTTCTCCTTTGCATTATCTAAATGTTGCGCTGGAACCTACTGCAGATATTTTGACAGGTGCGCTGGTCGATGTTCTACCTGCGAACCCGGATGTTATCATCTTGGCGGATGTTGCGATCTTATCTGCAGAAGAAACCGAAAAACTACTGGCGTGGACCAAGGCGGGTGGACTGCTGTTGCGCTTTGCAGGGCCGCGCGTCGCAGCCAGCGATATCAGCCGTGCCATTGAGGACCCGTTGATGCCAGTGCGTTTGCGCAGTGGTGGACGTAGCGTAGGTGGCGCAATGAGTTGGGGCGAGCCGAAAGCAATCGCACCTTTCAGTGAAACCTCACCATTCTTCGGCTTGAAGGTTCCCAACTATGTGGTGGTGAATACCCAAGTGATGGCGCAACCCGATCCCACCTTGGCCGCACGCGTGATTGCCCAACTCAGCGACGGAACCCCTTTGGTCACGCGCAAACCGGTTGGACAAGGGCAAGTCGTCTTGTTCCACGTTACCGCCAATGCCGAATGGTCCAGCTTACCGTTTTCAGTTTTGTTCGTGGAAATGCTGGAACGGTTAGCTGTTTCCTCACCCGTCACAGCGCCGTCTATCGATGACCTTGAAGGCACCGTTTGGACGCCGCGCCAAGTGATGGATGGCTTTGGAGCATTGCGTGACGCGGGTACGATGCCAAGTGTAGACGGCCCCGATTTGGTGGCGGCCGACCCATCCGCGATTTTATTGCCGGGCATTTACACCTCTGGGGATCGGACACTGGCGCGCAATGTACTGGGTGACGGTGATATTTTGAATGCTATACAATGGCCTGATACCGTCACTGTCAGCTCTTACTCCATTGTATCGCCACGCCAGCTTGGTGGGCCGCTTCTGGCTTTGGCTTTGCTGCTTTTGCTGGTAGATGTGATCGCCTCGCTGGCTTTGTCGGGCAAGCTGTTGGTTCAAGTGTCGCGTAGTACCATGGCGTTGATCGTGCTGGGCTTGATGGGCCTAGACGAACCTCCCGCACATGCGCAAACCGTCGACATTGATGTGGCGTCAGAACTGGCATTGGCCCACATTGTGACGGGTAACACCGAGGTGGATGGTATCGCATATGCAGGTCTGCGCGGTCTGTCCGATACGCTGTTCTTTCGAACCTCAATTGAACCCCAAGCCCCCGTTAGTATCAATCTTGAAACAGACGAACTGGCACTGTTCCCGATTATCTATTGGCCGATTACCCTTGAACAACCGCGCCCGTCAGTTGAGGCATACGCAAAGCTGAACACTTACCTGCGTTCTGGCGGTTTGATCATTCTTGATACCCGCGATGCCAATGTCGCAGGTTTTGGCAGCGCCAGCCCGAATGGACGCAAGCTGCAAGACCTCGCGAAATCGATGGATATTCCCTCGTTAGAGCCAACACCCAGTGACCACGTTCTGACGCGTGCGTTCTATTTGCTTCAGGATTTCCCGGGTCGATATGTGGGCCGTGATGTCTGGGTTGAAGCCGCATCCATCGACGCGCAACAGGTGGATGGTATGCCGTTTCGCAACTTGAATGATGGCGTGACGCCTGTTGTGATTGGCGGCAACGATTGGGCCGGTGCATGGGCTACGGCCACTTCGGGCGCGCCACTGCTGCCTGTTGGACGTGGATATGGCGGTGAACGTCAGCGCGAATTGGCAAACCGCTTTGGCGTGAATTTGGTAATGTATGTTCTTACTGGAAACTACAAAAGCGATCAGGTCCATGTGCCTGCTTTGCTGGAGCGGTTGGGCCAATGACCAACTCCGTCATCTTTGATCCACTGCTTCCTTTGGCTGTGCTTATGGCCTTGGGCGGTGTTGTCATTTTGGGTGTTGTCTTGGCAGTATGGCGTGGGTTGCGTGGCTGGGCCTTGCGCGGATGCACAGGGCTGTTTGTTTTGCTCGCGTTGTTAGGTCCATCGCTTCAACAAGAGGATCGTAGCAAGCTGTCTGATATTGTGGTGATGATTGAGGATGTGTCTGCTTCACAATCCCTCAGTGACCGCGCGGTGCAATCGCGCGTTGCGGCGGACAAGATGGCGGCAGCGATTACGGCACGTGGTAACACCGAACTGCGTCGCATCACTGTTGCTGACGGGGAAGGGGACGAAGGTACCCTATTGATTGGTGCGATCAATGATGCACTGTCCCAAGAACCCCCTGGCCGTATCGCAGGTGTGATTGCCGTGACGGATGGGCAAATTCATGATGCAGATGTCCCAATCAATTTGCCCGCACCCTTTCACATGATTAGATCAGGCTACGCCACCGATTGGGACCGCCGTCTGACTGTGAAAAACGCACCGGCCTTTGCCATTATCGGTGAACCGATCACGCTGACCCTGCGCATTGATGATATGGGGGCCGCCCCACAATCGCAGGACACTGCCTTGCTTGATATCTCTATCGATGGCGGGCCAGCGCAACGGTTTAGTGTACCCATTGGACAGAACATGGATGTACCCCTGACCCTGCCCCACAGCGGGCGAAACGTGATCCAGTTCACCGTCCCAACAGCCACCACAGAGCTGACGGATCGCAACAATACATCACTGATCCAGATCAACGGCGTGCGGGACCGTCTGCGCGTCTTGTTGGTATCGGGCGAACCCCATGCAGGGGGACGCACTTGGCGCAATTTGTTAAAGTCGGACAGTTCAGTGGATCTGGTGCACTTCACCATTCTACGCCCGCCCGGAAAGCAAGACGGTGTACCGGTTGAGGAGTTAAGTCTGATCCCTTTCCCAACGCGCGAGTTGTTTATGGAAAAGATTAACGACTTTGATTTGATTATTTTTGACCGCTATAAACGGCGCGGCATCTTGCCTGTTATCTACCTTGAAAACATCGTGAACTATGTTGAACAGGGCGGTGCTGTGTTGGTTGCTGCTGGCCCTGATTTTGCAAGCGCTGATAGCATTTATCGCTCGCCCTTGGGGCGTATCATTCCCGCTGAACCCACGGCACGCGTTTTGGAAAATCCCTACCTGCCAGCTGTGACTGATCTAGGGAAACGCCACCCTGTGACGGCCGACCTGCAGTCAAATGACCCTTGGGGCAAATGGTTGCGTCAAATTGATGTGGTCGCCACCTCTGGGGACACTGTGATGGAGGGCGTGGATGGGCGGCCTTTGTTGGTTTTAGACCGTGTTGGAGAAGGGCGTGTGGCGCTGCTGGCTTCAGATCATGCGTGGTTGTGGAGCCGTGGCTATGATGGGGGCGGGCCACAGTTGGAATTGCTGCGCCGTTTGGGTCACTGGATGATGAAAGAACCGGATCTTGAGGAAGAAGCCCTGACGGCCAATGCAATCGGTCAAACTATGCGCATCGCGCGCCGTACCTTGGCCGAAGACATACCTGAGGTCACCATAACTGCACCGGATGGCACCGTCACAACACTGGGTTTGGATCGGGTTGAAGCCGGTAAATTCGAGGGCATGTTTGAGGGATCTGAGATTGGGCTGTATCGCCTTAGCAATGGTGATCAGGACACCGTTATTGGCCTTGGCCCTGCCGCCCCGCGCGAATTTGTGAACACGATTACGACAAGTGACATCTTGGGCCCAATGATCAAGGCCACGGGTGGTGGTGTGCACGGGATTGAAGACGGCCTGCCATCCCTGCGCAACGTGCGTGAAGGACGCCCCGCAACCGGGCGTGGGTGGATCGGACTAACCCTACGAAATGCGTTCGAAGTGGGGGAGGTGCGCCTGACCCCGTTGATGCCAAGTTGGCTGGTTCTGTTGATCGCAACCATGTTTATCATCGGTGCATGGCTGCGCGAGGGGCAGCGCTAAGCGGGCTGATTGGCCTGCGTTAGAGCCTGCTCAATATCATAAATCAGATCATCTGCATCTTCGATCCCGATAGACAGACGCAGCAAACGTGGATGCACGGGAAAGCCGTCGCCTGAAACTGTTTTGCGATGCTCAACCAAACTTTCAACTCCACCCAACGACGTTGCTGGGTAAAACAGCTCGCAAAACCGCGTGGTGTCGATGGCTGTTTGCTCAGTCCCTTTGACGATGATCGACATCATGCCACCGAACTGACCGTTGGTCTGGCGTTTGGCCACTTCATGCCCAGGATCGGACGCAAGGCCAGGATACAGAACGGCCTCTAGCAACGGATGCCCCTCAAAATGGGTGGCAATCGCCATTGCGTTTCTACACGACCGTTCAACGCGTAAGAATAAGGTGCGCATGCCTCGGATCAACAACCACGCGTCAAAGGAATGCAGTGCGGTCCCATGCAGTTTGCGTACCATGCAGATGTCATCCCAATACTTGCCCGTCTCACGCACCGACAAAACACCAGCGGTAATGTCAGAGTGGCCGTTCAAGTATTTTGTGGCGGAATGAAACGAAATGTCAGCGCCAAAATCCAATGCCTTGGTCATAGAGGGTGGCGTACCAGTACAATCAGCGACCAACTTGGCCCCAGCCGCATGGGCGATGTCTGCGGCGGCCTTAATGTCTGTGACTTCCCAGTTTGGATTGTTGGGGGTTTCGACCCAGACAAGGGCGGTTGGTTGCGCAGCAACTGCGCTTTCCAATTCCGCCAGATTCCCTGCGGTATAGTAAGTGACTGTGACACGGCCATTAGCGGCGTAATTTTGAATTTGCGCCAAAACCCCGTGATACATGACCTTGGGTGCCACGATATGTGAACCCGTGGGCAAGTGTTCGATCACAGCGGTGCAGGCGGACATCCCGGATGCGAACAGAAGCGATTCCGCAGCCCCTTCCATTTCCGCAATCACGGCTTCTGCATGGGCTGTGGTTTGGCTGCCATCACGGCGATACCAATAAGGTTTACGCACTTCATAGTTTTCATCACGCGCATAGGTGGCCGCAGGCTGGATCGATGGTACAACAGCGCCGGTTTCGGCTTCGACAAAGTGCAGGGCTTGGGCCACGCGTGTTTGGATCGACAGTTTTCGGTTGCTGTTCTCAGTCATTGTATTGTGCCCTTTAGGTCGGTTTTGGGCATCTGACCACCAGCACGATCATTTGTACAGACGGTGTATGAATGACGGTGCGAAACACGTGATCTTGGTTAATCGGATGTTCACCGATGTGATGGATGTAAAGGAAGATATCTGCGCAGGGGGCCTGTTCGAAAAATGAGTATGGTCGATAAGTTAACAACGGAGCGGCGAAGTCGATTGGCCGCGGAATTGAAGTTGGAACAAAAGCAGGCAGAGCTGTTTTCTGCCAACCAAAAGCTGGGCAAACACGCCCGCAAGCTGTCGGATGAAATCGTTGAAACCCGCGCTGAGGTGGCAACAATCCGCGATGAAAACAAACGGGTGAAATCGGACCTAACGGTTGCGAACAAGAAGATCATGATCGCAGAACGGCGGTTGTGGGATTCCGTTGAAACGATCCAAGACGGGTTCGCGTTTTTCAACTCTGACAGCAATATGATCGCGGCGAATAAATCATACCTCACAATTTTTGATGGGCTGGAGGAGATAACAACTGGCGTCAATTACGTCAGGATTTTACAGGCAATGACGGACGAAGGGATTGTGAACACCGATGATCTTTGTGCCAAAGAATGGCGTGAGATGATGATCGACCGTTGGCAAAAACCTGCGCCTGAACCCATCGTCCTGCATCTTTGGAATGACCAATATATCAAGCTGATGGATCGGCGGGGCCAAGAGGGGGACATCGTTTCCCTTGGTCTTAATATCACGACCACGGTGGAATACGAAAAGCAGTTGGAAGCTGCGCGCGAAGTCGCAGAAAGCGCCAACAGGGCGAAGTCGTCATTCCTTGCTAATATGAGTCATGAAATCCGCACGCCAATGAGCGGTGTTGTTGGAATGTCTGACCTGTTGGCTGAAACCGGTTTGACAGATGAGCAGTGGCTATATGTCGAGACGATCAAAAATTCGGGTGAGTCTTTGTTGGAGATAATCAATGACGTTTTGGACTATTCCAAAATAGAAGCCGATAAATTGGAGCTGCACCCAGAGCCGTTTGATTTGGAGCGCAGCATTCACGAAATCATTATTTTGTTGCAACCCTTGGCCCGTGACAAAGGGCTTACTATCGCGCTGGATTATGATCTGTTTCTGCCCACACGTTTCATTGGTGATCCCGGGCGTATCCGCCAAGTGCTGACAAACCTGATGGGCAACGCGCTTAAGTTCACTAGCCAAGGGCATGTGTTAATCCGCGTGTTGGGTATTCCCGACCCCGAACACGGCAGCGCCAATGTGACCATCACGATTGAGGACACAGGAATAGGCATTCCGCCTGATATGGTTAAGCATGTTTTTGGTGAATTCAATCAGGTGGAAAACGAACGCAACCGACAGTTTGATGGCACTGGTCTGGGGCTTGCGATCTCAAAGCGGTTGGTTAATTTGATGCAGCGCGAAATTTGGGTGACCAGCGAAGAACACGCGGGGTCGTGTTTTGGTTTTCAAATTCCGTTGGATACGGTTGGGTCTGAAGAGGTTGTGCGTCCTGTCATTTCAGATGGATTGCGCCATGTGATGGTTGTGGATGATGTGGCGGCCAATCGCACCATTCTGGAACGGCAACTTGAACAGTTGGGGCTGCGGGTGACCAGTTGCGTCAACGGACGTGTTGCCTTGAATGCGATGAACAAAGTGGGTGATGTCGAACTGGTTCTGACGGATCATCACATGCCTGAAATGGATGGTCTGCAATTGGCGGCTGCGATGCGCGAACAAGGGATAGAAACGCCGATTATCCTGCTCAGTTCCAACCCAAGCTTCGCGGACAAAGATCCCGCACGTGCCTATCTCCATGGCTTAATGCAAAAACCGGTACCGCGCAAAGCGTTGTTTGCGAAGCTCAAGTCACTGGAGGATGTTCCGAACGATGCAATTCCCGAGGAAGCGGACCAATACGGCACACGTCAAATGCGGGTTCTGGTGGCGGAAGACAACAAAACCAACCAGTTGGTATTTAGCAAGATGGTGCAGGATTTAGATATAGATCTGGTTTTTGCAAATGACGGGCAGGCGGCAGTCGCAGCCTTTCAGGCTTTCAAACCCGATCTGATTTTCATGGATATTTCCATGCCGAACATGGATGGGAAAGAAGCTACCCGTGCCATCCGTGATCTGGAAAAAGAAACGCCAAACCCTGTTGGAATTGTCGCCTTAACCGCCCACGCCATGCCAGGTGACGATCAGGAAATATTAGAGGTCGGGTTGGATCACTACCTCACCAAACCGCTGCGCAAATTGGCAATCCATTCCAAGCTGTCAGAGTATCGGCCAAAGGACGCCAAATCCCTTGGGCCGCTGACCTTGGAATAGTTATTGAGCTTCTGGGTAAGGGCGCACGAACACCGGTTTATCTACTGTGGATAGATCAGGCTGATAGGCATAGCCGCCGGCGTCAAATTCAAGGATTGATTTTGGATCGGTCAAACGGTTCTGCACCATATACCGCGCCATCGCACCACGCGCTTTTTTGGCATAAAAGCTGACGATCTTTGGACCTTGGCCTTTGTCTTCCATGAAAGCTGGCGTGATGACGCGCAGCTTTAGGGATTTTAGATCCACTGCGCCAAAATACTCTTGGCTGGCGCAGTTGACCAACACGTCACTGCCCACCGCCGCCGCTTGGGCGTCCAGCGAGTTGGATAAGGTGTCCTGCCAGTAATCGTACAGGTTTTTGCCGTTCTTTGTCTTCAATCGGCTGCCCATTTCCAAACGATACGCTTGGATCAAATCAAGCGGCCGCAACACTCCATAAAGGCCGGACAGAATGCGCAAGTGATCTTGGGCCCATGACATTTCATCGGCGTCCAAAGTTGCGGCCTCTAGCCCTTGATAGGTATCCCCGGCAAAAGCGAGCGCCGCTGGACGGGTCACATCCGCTTCGGGTACATCTTGAAATGCCTTAAATCGATCAAGGTTCAGGGTGGCCAGTGTATCACTGAGGTGCATTAGTTTTTTCAGATCACCGTGGGACAAATCGCGGGCGGTTTTCGCCAGCTTGACTGCATCGCCCTGAAAATCAGGGGCCGTTGTCGCCACATCCCGCTCTGCCCAATCCAGCTTTTTCGCTGGTGAAATCACAACTAACATTTGGTTTCCCCTTCAATCTTTGAACTTGATCTAGCCCGCATCTAGCAGCACGTCCAGAAATGCGGCAGT